>Ga0157376_10000075_pt1 | contig 75560 bp, 65 predicted proteins | sample M45metaG_FD_121801 | JGI IMG/M metagenome (GOLD analysis project Ga0157376, IMG submission 121801) | Miscanthus rhizosphere microbial communities from Kellogg Biological Station, Michigan, USA - M4-5 metaG | ecosystem: Host-associated > Plants > Roots > Rhizosphere > Soil | place: USA: Michigan...
GGCAATGGCGGTGGCGACTTCGGCGATGTTGCGGACCTGGCCGGTGAGGTTAGAGGCCATAAAGTTGACGTTGTCGGTCAAGTCTTTCCAGGTGCCGCCGACGTCGGGAACTTGTGCCTGTCCGCCGAGCTTGCCCTCGGTACCGACTTCGCGGGCCACACGGGTGACTTCCGCCGCAAATGCATTGAGTTGGTCCACCATGGTGTTGATGGTGTTCTTCAGTTCGAGAATTTCGCCCTTCACGTCCACCGTGATCTTGCGCGAGAGGTCGCCGCGCGCGACGGCGGTAGCGACTTCGGCGATGTTGCGGACCTGACCGGTGAGATTAGAGGCCATGAAGTTGACGTTGTCGGTCAAGTCTTTCCAGGTTCCGGCAACACCTGGAACGCGAGCTTGTCCGCCCAGTTTTCCTTCGGTGCCGACTTCGCGGGCGACGCGGGTCACCTCGCCGGCGAAACCGTTCAGCTGGTCCACCATGGTATTGATGGTGTCTTTGAGTTCGAGGATTTCGCCCTTCACGTCCACGGTGATTTTCCGGGAGAGGTCGCCTTTGGCAACGGCGGTGGTGACTTCGGCGATGTTGCGGACCTGAGCAGTGAGGTTGCCGGCCATCGAATTCACCGAGTCGGTCAAGTCTTTCCAAGTGCCCGCGACGCCGGGAACATTGGCCTGACCGCCGAGGCGTCCTTCAGAACCGACTTCGCGGGCCACACGGGTGACTTCGCCGGCGAAGCGGTTGAGCTGGTCCACCATGGTGTTGAGCGTTTCCTTGAGCTGGAGGATTTCGCCGCGCACGTCCACGGTGATTTTTCTGGAGAGGTCGCCGCTGGCAATGGCGGTGGCGACTTCGGCAATGTTGCGGACCTGGCCGGTCAGGTTAGAGGCCATGAAGTTGACGTTGTCGGTCAAGTCTTTCCAGGTGCCGCCGACGCCCGGCACTTCGGCCTGACCGCCGAGTTTGCCTTCGGTGCCCACTTCGCGGGCGACGCGGGTCACTTCGCCGGCAAAGGCGTTGAGCTGGTCCACCATGGTGTTGATGGTGTTTTTCAGCTCGAGGATTTCGCCCTTCACGTCTACGGTGATTTTCCGGGAGAGGTCGCCCTTGGCGACGGCGGTGGTGACTTCGGCGATGTTGCGAACCTGAGCGGTCAGGTTGCCGGCCATGGCGTTGACGGAGTCGGTGAGATCCTTCCAGGTGCCGGCGACGCCCGGGACCAGTGCCTGTCCGCCCAACTTGCCGTCGGTGCCCACTTCGCGGGCGACGCGGGTCACTTCGGACGCGAACGAGCGCAGTTGGTCCACCATGGAGTTGATGGCTTCCTTGAGCTGCAGGATTTCGCCGCGCACGTCAGCAGTAATCTTGCGGGAGAGGTCGCCACTGGCGACGGCCGTGGTGACTTCCGCGATGTTGCGGACTTGGCCGGTCAAGTTTCCGGCCATGGCGTTGACGGAGTCGGTGAGATCTTTCCAAGTGCCGGCGACGCCGGGAACTTGCGCCTGACCGCCGAGTTTGCCTTCGGTGCCGACTTCGCGGGCGACGCGCGTTACTTCCGACGTGAAAACGCTGAGCTGCTGAATCATGGTGTTGACGATGTTGGCAAGACGAAGAAATTCGCCTTGCAGCGGCCGGCCGTCCACGTCGAGACGAACGGTTTCCGCGAGGTTGCCTTGCGCGACAGCGGCTATGGCGCGGGTGACTTCGGTGGTCGGGCGGAGGAGATCGTCCACCAGCGTATTGACGGAAACCTCCATTTCGCCCCAGGCACCGCGCGGATCATAGAAGCGCGTGCGCTCCTTGATTTTTCCTTCCTTGCCGACAACGTGCCCGACGCGCTTGAGTTCGCGGGCCATGCGTTCGTTGGCCACGATGATTTCATTGAAGCAGTCAGCGATTTTTCCGCCAACACCGGTCCACGTGCCGGGGAGGCGGACGGAAAAATCGCCATCGCGCATGGTTTGCAGGCCGACCAGGATGGCGCCCAGGTCGGCTTGCGAAAGTTCGGTTGACCGATGTCCGTTGCTCCCATCGACACCTAACGCCTTGCTGCCGGCCAGAACTTGGGCTTCTTTTTTTGATTCTCCGCGTTTCATGCGTTCTCTCCCCGAGGAAACTGCCGCCCAAAAGCACAGACTGGCACGATCGGCGGCCAGTAGGCGTCCAGGCTAAAAACCAAAAATACAAGCGCGTGTTGCGCCGCACGAGGGCGCCATGAAGCGGTGTATGCGCCGCCAATCATGCTTTTCGACGCGAGCATGAAGCGGTATTTTACGGTGCTGGGCATAGCACTTGGCGCGATCGCTTGTCGGGAGAATCTCGACGAGGAGAAGCCCTCCGACAAAATCTTAAGTCGTGCCGTTGTTCCCAGACAGTTCTTTTGGCACGGACAATCCAAGCTCGCTGACGATCGCGTGAACCCTGGTGCGGTCTAGGCGAGGGCTGGTGTAGATGCCGTTGGCGGCTACCGTTTCCAAGCCCTTCATCAGCTCTGCTTCGGTATCGGACTTGAGCAGGTAGCCTCGAGCACCGGCTTCGAAGGCAATACGGACCCACTCGATGGAATCATGCAGGGTCAGAAGGAGAATTTTGGCTTCCGGCTGTTGCTTGCAGATGATTTTGGTGGCTTCCAGTCCGCCAATTCCCGGCATGGAGATGTCCATCAGAACGATGTCCGGTTTGAGCGAGTAGGACAGACGAACAGCTTCCTCGCCGGAACCGGTTTCGCCGGCGATTTCCCAGCCGGGCCAGGCCCTGACAATGCTTTGTATCCCGCGGCGCAGCACTGCATGGTCGTCCACTACCAACACTCGCGTCATAACCTGATCTCATTCCTAAGCGCGTGCGCTTCTGGCATGGCCAAATGAACTGTGGAGGGCCGGAATGCCGTCGCATCAGTTGAGTACCGTGTTTCCGTTGGTCTATACCTCAATGATTTGATTCTTGACGGCGTAGCGGACCAGTTCGCTGACGGAGTGTAATTCGAGTCGGCGCATGATGTTGGCGCGATGGGTCTCGGCGGTTTTCACGCTGATGTTCAGGGCCACCGCCACCTCTTTACTGGTCTTGCCTTCGGCGAGGAGTTGCACGATTTCGCGCTGCCGACCGGTAAGGCGGCCGCGAGCATCGCCGCGATTTTCGCGCGGTCTGTCGCCGCGAAGGCCATCCATCATCAATTCCGAAACCTTCGCGGTAAAGAACGGGCGGTGCATGCCAAGCGCTTCAACGGCGTTTACCAGATCGCGGTTGCAGTCGGATTTCAGGACGTAACCGCGAATTCCGGCGTCGATGATTTCATAGGCCAGCTGGTCGGAAAGGTGCAGGGTCAGGATGACGATTTCGGTTTTAGGCAAACTCTTGCGAATCTGGCGCGCCGCTTCCAGGCCGTTGAGCTCGGGCATGGCGATGTCCATCACCACCACGTCGGGTTTTAGTTCCAGCGCCAAAGCCGCGGCTTGCCGCCCGGTGGTGGCCTCTCCGCAAACTTCCCAGCCTTTGCGTTCGAGCAGAAGTTGTCGCAGGCCCGCGCGAACCACGTCATGATCATCGGCAATTAGGATGCGCACCGGTTCACTCCGAGGGGAAGCATCAAGTTTGCTACTTTGTCCCGGGCGTACCTGCAATGATATAGGGTGAACCCTGTATTTTCGCCGCGAAGTGCCCAATCGATTTCAGGGAATGCCGCTGGCCCGACCGGCAGCGTACCCGATGGAAAGCGATCGAGCCGAGTCCTGGGGCACGCTGCGTGTCGCTAATCCTTTTTGCCCTTCGATCAGCGGGATCTCCACCACGATGACCGTGCCGGAAGGGTCGCCGGGTTCGATGCGCAAGACCCCGCCCACCTCGCGTACCCGTTCGCGCATGCCGCCCAGGCCGACACCCATGCCCGCGCCACGGTCACGGAATGAACGGATGCGCTCGAGCGGGATGCCTTTTCCGTAGTCCCGGACCCGGAGGGAGACGATGTGCGCGTCATAAAAAATCTCGATGTTCACTTTCTTGCTTTGCGAGTGCCGATGCACGTTGGTGAGGCTCTCCTGGAGAATGCGGAATAGCGTCGTTTCGATTTCCTTCAGGAGTCGTGGGATGGAAGGCGGGACGGTCATCTGCACTTCGATTTCACTGCGCGCGGCGAAGCTTTCAACGTACCAGCGCACGGCGGAAATCAGGCCGTTTTCGTCTAGCAAGGGCGGATGCAGGAGGTAGGACATGGTGCGTGTTTCGGCGATGCACTGGTCCACGATCTGCGAACACTGTTCGAACAGTTGGCGAGTGGACGGGTCCACCTTGTCGTGGTCGCGGCGATCCATGGTGATTTTCAGCATGGCCAGATATTGGCCCAGACTGTCGTGCAGCTCTCGCGCAATTTTTCTGCGCTCGTCGTCCTGAAGCTGCAGGATACGTCCGCTCAGACGTCGTGCGGTTTCCTCGGCTTGACGCTGCTGGGTAATGTCGGCGTTGATTTCCAGCCATCCTTTGAACTCGCCGCGGTCTCCCCGCTTGTGAATCCAGCGGCTATAGACCACCACCCGCGTATCGTAGCGAGTGGTGTGGACAAGCTCGCCTTCCCATCGCCCGCGTTCCTCCAAAGTGGAAAGGAGATCCACGAAGGGAATGGGATACTCCGTCTGGAGCAGCAGCGAAACGTCGCGCCCCACGGCTTCTTCGGCACTCCATCCGTACAGGCGTTCGGCCGCGCGGTTCCAATAAGTGATGCGGTGCGCGGTATCGCAGATGAGCGCGCCGTCGGTAACCAAGTCCAACAGTTCGGCCTGCGCACTTACGGCGGTCAGCCTCTCTTCCAGCGCTTTGCGCTCCTCTTGCTGCAGCTCCACGGTGGCCGCGGAGCGCTGCGGTTCCTCTCGCGTCAATTTCTGTGCACTCACGTCCCGCAACGATCCCAGGTCGCGATAAGGCTTGCCGGTGTCGTCAAAATAGAAACGCCCGCCCGCCTCGACCCAGCGGGTATTTCCGTCGGGCAGGGCGATGCGGTATTCAAAGCGGTATTCCTTGCGATTGGCTATTGCCGATTGCCATAATTCGCGAATGGTTGGCAGGTCCGCCGGGTGCACGCGCGCTTGCCAGGAGTCCCAGGAAGGCGTGCACTCGTTCGGCGCATATCCGAGCAACGCGAAGAGACCAGGTGACCAAAAGGCTTCGTTGGTCTGCATGTTGACGTCCCACGTGCCCATCAAGGCCACGTCCCTCTGCACGTTTGCGTGGCTTGCGGAATCGCGGCGGCGCCGACTCAGTTCCAGATGAAGTTTAATGCGGGAGAGCAGTTCGCGCGCGTGGAACGGTTTGATCAAGTAGTCGTCGGCGCCCGCTTCGAGGCCTTCCAGGCGAAAATCTTCCCCTGCGCGCGCAGAGAGCAAAACGATTGGCACATCGGTGAGCCCTCGATCTTCGCGCAACTGCCGAACCAGGCTGAGGCCATCCATTCTGGGCAGCATCACGTCGCTCAGGATCAGGTCCGGCACCTTCTCCCGGACACAATCGAGTGCCGCCATTCCGTCGGGAGCAAATTTGACCGAGTATCCTTCTTCGCTGAGTAAGCGCTTCAGGTACTGCCGCATGTCCCCGTTGTCTTCTACCAGCAAGATGCGCAGCGCCGAGGCAGTGGAAGAATTTACCGCGTGCGCGCTGGAAGTTAAATTCGCCGGTTGGGACGCCGGCGTCAGATCGTCGGGAAACCAGGCCATGGCCTCGTCAATGTATGGCTGACCATAGGTTTGCGGTCCCGGCGTTCTTGAGCTCGCCAAGATATGGTCTTGCGGTAAATGTGCGGAGCCCGAAGGTATCGTGACCACAAACTCGCTGCCGCGGCCTAGTTCACTTTGCGCCCGAATGGTGCCGCCATGAAGTTTGACTAACTCCTGTACCAGGGCCAAACCGATACCCGTGCCTTCATTCGTGCGTCCATGCGTACCTTCGATGCGATGGAATCTTTCGAACAGGTGAGGCATTTCGCCGGCTGGAATTCCGACGCCGGTGTCTTGCACCCGAAGCTCAGCCGAGCCATCGGCCTCGGTCAGCACCACAGAAACGCCTCCCGCATGAGTGAACTTCAGTGCGTTGGACAGCAAGTTGAGGATGATGTTCTCCCACATCTGTTTGTCCACATACATTTCCGCGCGAGGTTCCTCGCAGCGGACGTCAAACTGCAATCCGGCCCTTTCCATCGCCGAGCGGAAGACGCTGGCGATTTCGGCCGTTGCCTCGCCGAGTTGGACCCGCTCGTAAGTAGCCTGAACCCGGCCGGCTTCGATGCGGGAAAACTCCAGCAGGGTATTGACGAGCTTCAGCAGACGAATGGCGTTTCGATGGACCAATTCAAGTTCGCTTTGGCTGACGGCGGTAGGGTCGGTGCCGCGTGCGCGCATCTCGTCGAGCGGGCCGAGAATCAATGTCAGCGGCGTGCGCAGCTCATGGCTGATGTTGCTAAAGAAAGCGGTCTTGGCGCGATCCAGGGCGGCGAGGGACTCGGCGCGTCGCCGTTCTTCGTCTACCACGCGCGCATCGGCCACGCTTTTCGCAATCTGGCCGGCAACCAGATCCAGGAAACCTCTGTAATCCTCGTCCAGCTTCTTGTGGCAGTTCACACCCGCCACCAGGACACCCATTCCCGACTCTTGGCCGGTTTGCTTGATGGGCAGCAGGATTAAGTCTGTGGGACTCGCGCCCCAGAATCCGCCCGGGAGCCGTATGCCGAGTTGCCCCAGCTCCGCAAACTCAACGGCCGCACCGTTTTCCACGACCGCGCGAATCAGTTGCGCGATGCGCGTCGCACCCTTCAAGTCCACCACATCGAGCAGAAAAGAGTTCCCGGACGTGATTCCCGTGAATGCGACTGCTTCAGCGGACGTGATCTCGCGGTCAAATTTATACAAGATCGCAAAGGGAACATCGTAAGGGTTGCCGCCGAGCGCTTTGGCCGCAAATTCCCAGGCCTCGGTTTCGTTCTTGGCATCAACACTGCGGGACGCCAGGTCGCGCAGCGTCAGCAATCGGCGCTGGCTGATCACTTCGTCCGTCGTTTCAGAAACCGGCGTTATGACTCCGACAACTTTTCCGTCCGTATCGCGAATCGGCGTGTATGAGAACGTGTGATAGGTCTCTTCGGGGTAGCCGCTGCGTTCGAGCAACAGAAGCAGATCCGCGGACCAGGTCGCTTCGCCGGTGGTCAGCACCTTTTCCAGCATCGGCCCGATGACGTCCCAAATCTCCGGATAGACTTCTCGGCCCGGTTTCCCCAAAGCGTCGGGATGCTTCCGGCCGAGCGTTCTCCGGTAAGAATCGTTGTAAAGCATCACCAGTTCCGGACCCCACCAAACAATCAGATCGAAGCGGGAACTCACACAGATTCCGGCGCTGACCTGCAAACTGCGCGGCCACTGTTCGAGCGGACCCAAAAAAGACTTGTCCCAGTCTTTGGAGCGCAGGAGCGCTCCCATTTCGCCGCCGCCGGTGAGCCAGCGCGGCCGATTCTCGGCGCTTTCCTCGGCGGCGCAGACGGTTGCCGCCGCCCGCGGTAGCGACACTCTTTCAATGGTGGAGAGCAGATCCCTCGACAAGTCGGACTTGGCGACGAATCCCGAAGCGCCCGCTTCCATGGCCATCCGGCGAGTCACTTCCGGCTCGTTCTGGCTGATGATGATGATCTTCGTATGTAAATGCTGCGAGCGAATGGCCTTCGCAGCTTCCGTCCCGGTCATCACCGGCATCGTGACGTCCATCAGGACCAAATCCGGTTGCAAACTTTGAACCTTTTCTACCGCCGCCTGGCCATCAGCCGCCTCGCCGCAAACCTCCCACTCCGGCCGCGAAGAAAGCAGGGAACGAAGGCCACGGCGTACGACTTCGTGGTCGTCCACGATCAAAATCCGAAGTGATGCCATAGCGATAGTTCCGGCGACGAAAGATCCCAGAAACTCTACATGTAAACACCGAGTGGAACATTCCAAACTTACACAGTCCATACGAGCTTGACTGTATGCGCAGCCCGGTACAGGCGGAACGGGTTCGCGAAAGTTTACAGCACGCCGCGCTGGCATTTCGCGAGAATCCGGTACTGACGCTCTTCGCGGCTCGGCTTGCCTCAAACCTCATTTTTCTTTAATACTGTTGCCGAACGCAGGCGACTCCATGAATCCCCTCGAAGCTCTCGGCCTGGCCTTCGGCGCCGGCTTTTCCTCCGGCCTCAATCTCTACGCTACGGTAGCCACGCTCGGCCTTCTACAGCGTTTCGGCGTCATTCATCTGCCGGATTCGCTCGAAGTCGTCGCTCATCCGATCGTGTTGGGCATTGCTGCTGCTTTGTATCTGGTCGAATTTTTTGCCGACAAAATTCCTTATCTCGACACCATCTGGGACGCCGCTCACACCTTTGTCCGTCCGCCCGCCGCGGCCATAATCGCCTACGGGGCCGCCGGTGCTGTCTCGCCGGAGTGGCGCTGGGCCGCCGCTCTCCTCGCCGGCGGAGTCGCCCTCACCGCGCATAGCACCAAGGCCACTACGCGCGCAGCGGTCAACACCGTGCCTGAACCGTTCAGCAACTGGGCGCTTAGTTTCGGCGAAGACCTCCTCGCCGTGTGGTTGACTTGGTTCACCGCGACCCATCCCGTCGCGGCCATCGTCATCGTTGTGGCGCTCCTGATTCTGTGCGCCTTCTTGCTCTATTATCTTTTCCGCTTCGTCCGCCGTGCCTTCCGCAACGTCTGAAGCGCTCTTGGCACCGACGCACGTACATGGGTGCCGCACCCTTTGGTTTCGGTTTATTTCGTGTAGCACCGTACCTCAGACCGGCTTTTTTCTTATCGCGCGCCGGACCGCCTTCGCCTACTACAGCAATGGCAAGACTTCGCCGCTCGTCCGTACGCCCGCCCCGATGGCGCTCTCGTTCGCCGGGCTCGACTCCACGTCCTGCGCGCCGAACGAGATTCTCCCGATCTGCTGCCGCGCATAAAACCGCGCCGACGGCACGCGTATCACTTGCCCATTCTTGTTGATCGGCGCGCTGAACGGCCATCCCGGTTTCGGATACACCATGCTGTGACCCCAGCGATATAGATAGACCGCGCTTACATCCCTGTCGAAGTCAAAGTTTCGCCCGGCCATCACACGGTTGAGATCCGATCGCAGCGAATCCTCGTAACTCGAAAATGGGGTGGTCAGCAATTTCACGCGCTCGTGCGGCTGATCTTCCACCGATGCCGTATTCCCTCCGTAGAATGTCAGTACCGTAGGCCGGTTCGGATTGTTGCGGTTTGCGCCCACCCAGTCGGCCACCACAAAGTCCGCCCAATACTGGCTTCCCCAGTAGTACGCGTCATAGCCGAGGTCCACCACTGGCGCTGCGCTGGCAATCGTTACGTTGGCCACCAGCACCGGGCTCAGGGTCACTTGATCGAACGCATCGGCCTGCGACGAACTCAATAGCTGCGCGCAAGCCGTCCGCGCCGTGTGCGACTGCCCCGCGAAAATCACCGCTTTCGCGGTCGCCCGGAAGAACTGCCCGTTATTGAAATACACCACGCTCGCGCTGCTGACGGCCGTATCTCCGCGCAGCACCATCGCTCCTTGTCGAATCCGCACATTGTTTCCCGCGGCGTCCATGGCCGCCAGGTTGTATGGATTCGCCAGAATCTCCGCTTCCGAACTTCCAGCGATCGCTCCCGGAATCAGCCACTTGACGATGTGCCGCAGCATTCCGGAATTCCCGCCCGGATATGCAAACTCCGGAAAATATTCTGCTGCGAGAAAACTGATGGATGTGTACGCCGACGCCTGCGCCGTCGTCCCATCCAGCGCGTCCACCGCATACCGCGTGTAGAAATCCGCCACTGCCGGATGAAATCCCTTGGTTTGCGTCAGGTAGGAATCAAACGTCATCGGCGACAAGTAATCGTATTTCGGATCGCTGTTGTCCGCCGGGTCGGTCGGCGCTCCCGGCTTGTGGTACCAGTTCTGCAAGTCCTGCCGCGCCGCCTTCAAATCGTTCACGATGTTCATGGGGTAGGGAACGGAGTTCAGCCCGGCTCCATACGTGTCAATGTTCCAGCTGTTCGTTCCCGGATTTACATACGGCGTCTGGCTGTCGAAGTAATAACTGTAAAAGGGGCCAGGCACCAGGTAGTTCTCCCACAGGATTCCCGTCGTATCGTAAATGTCGTTCAGAAAAGGCGCGTAGGGTTGCACCGCGTATGCTGTCGCGGTTGAGGCCACGTCCGGAATCGGCGACGCATCGTCCCGGTTTGCATTCCCGCCCGGCGTAGGTTGTCCATCCAGGATAAGAATCTTGGTCCCCGGCCGCTGCCGCGTCAGGTAATACGCCGCCGAGCAGCCCGACATGCCCGCGCCCACAATGATCACTTCATAGTTTCCGTTGTCCGCGAGAATCGGCTGGCTGCCTTGGTAGCTGTCGCACGGCGACGAAGAAATCAACACACTGTTGGTCTTAAACGTCAGCCGCCCATCCCGCAGCCAATGCGCAATATTGAATACCGATGGCAGGTTCCCGCCCCGCAACACCCTTGGATCGCTGCCGATGTCCCCATCGCACAGCGCCGTGGGGTTCGCATACATGCGCATCGGAAACGATCCGCCCACCGCCGCCGTCCCCGCCGCAATCAGCATCCCGTTCATGAAGTCGCGCCGGTTGATTCCTTCCCCATTGTTTTTTTTCATGGCCTGCCTCTCCGCCAGAAGATTTGCTGCTTTAGGGTCCGTGAAGGTACGTAGGCTGGGGGTAAACGCGGCAAACTCTATTCCCCTTTGCCCTCCTCCGCAAGCTTATTTTTTTATAGTAGGTTTGTTTGCAACGGATGGATAAGAAGGATCGGGAAGGCGGGTGCGAAGAAGGTCAGATCGAACTCGTCGGAATGGTAGCTTCCACTAACGTACCGGGGTCACATCGCGAAACGGTCAATTGGCCGCCGAATTCCCTGATACGTTCGCGCATGCCCGCAACGCCGACGCCGACCGTCTTGCTTCCGTTCGGCTCGAAAACGTCAGGATGCACTCCTTTGCCATAGTCGCGCACCCGGACTACGATCTCGTCGGGCTGTTTCTCAACCTCGACGGACGCTTTCTTCGCATTGGCGTGGCGAAATACATTGGTTAAGGATTCCTGCACGATACGGAAAATCGTCGTCTCCACGTCCGTGCCGACGCGCGGGAATTTATCAGGGCGAATTCTTAGCTCGATTTGCAGGCCGCTCCGTTGGACCAGCCCGTCGACGAACCAATTCAGTGCCGCGGTTAGGCCAATTTCATCAAGCAGCGGTGGGTGTAAGAGATAGGAAAGATTGCGCACCCAGGTCAGCGCGGATTCGGCCAGCTTAATCGCTTGTTCATTCTTGGTCTTATCCACGAACATTTTGATGGCCAGGAGTTGCTGGCCCAAATCGTCGTGCAGTTCGCGCGCTATTCGGCGTCGCTCGAGATCCTGCACGTGCAAGACTCGCGCCGAGAGTTTCTGTAGCTTCTGATTCAGGTTGTTGATGCGCTCTGCGGCTTCGCGCCGATGGGTAACGTCTTGGGTGACCTTCGCAAACCCGCAGAGCTCGCCAGCGGAATCACTCAACGGGGTAATTACCACCGATGCCCAAAATGTCGACCCATCTCTTCTTACCTGCCAGCACTCAGTTGCGAACCGTCCTTGTCGTTCGGCGGTATCTAATTCCTGCGCAGGCGCGCCAGTATGATTCGCTTCCGGCAAATAGAATTGTGAGGAGTGTGTTCCCAGAATTTCTTGCTTGCTGTAGCCCAGCAACGCTTCCGCGCCAAGATTCCAGGTCAGCACGTTTCCGTCAGGGCTGAGCACAAAAACAGCATAGTCTTTGATGCTGTCGACCAGGCGGCGAAACAATTCGTCGGATGAATGGCCACGCGCATGGCCTACGGCGACACCGGGCATAGCGGCCTCCGATGGACTGGTCCATGTCAACCGGGATACTTACCTTACTCCCGAACGTTCCAGACATACAAGAACTCCGCATCGCTGGCCGTAGCAACCTTTAGTCTGGCCTTTCGCGACGCACGGTTCAAAGCCGAGCGGACTTTTTCCTTGGATTCCGCCAATTCCGACAACGGCACCTTGATCGCCGCATCGGCTTGCAAGTTGTCCAGGTCGTGCAGAATTGCGGTAATGATTTGTTTGTGCTTTCCGTTGCGGCCCTGCGGAACGTCTGCTTGCACCATGATCTTGAAGCGCATTTCGCCATCTCTAGCTTTGCGAGCCGGCATATGGCCCTCCCGTCGTACGATGCGAGGCATTAAACAAACGTAGGCGTATCGTATCGCATCGTAGCCATTCCGTGCAACAGAATTTATCTTATCGTATGAAATCCAACCGCATACCCGAAGCCCACCGTAACAGCGCGGTTTTCGCCGCTATATGCGCAAACCGTTGCTTTAAGCGCCCGGCAAGCGGCGGCAAAAGAAACCGCCGATTTCTTAAAGATATGACCCGTACGACTTCTGGCCTGTTAGCTTTGGGGGAGAAGGAGCGGTAGATGGCCAAGAAAATAAGTTTCCAGCTGGTTTCGTTAGAGGAAGTCAAAAAACGGGTGGAAGAATACAGCCAGGCGGAACAAGTCTCCGGATCAGCAGAAGGAAATAAGAACAAGCCGTTGCAGCAAGCGTCCGAACTTCGCAAACCAAAAAACGGTGCAAAAGGAAAGGACGGAAAAGTATGATTGACCCGGTCGACATTTTTCGCCTTGATTCTGGCGCGGTCCGTTGGCTTGAATCAGCGGCAACCGTGGAGCATGCCAGAGCCCGTGTCCTCGAGTTAATGGCGAATTCTCCCGGCGAGCAGTTCCTGATCTTAGACCAGCAAAACGGCACCAAACAGATCGTTACGTCCGATACCCTCAGAGACTGGGGCGGTAATCAAGTTCAAGACCCTGAATCGGCGGCAAGCTAGACTCTCCCCGAACGTCTCATCAGGGCCACTTGTAGACAGCTCGAATCAGTCGCGCAAGGTAGATCGAATTTGCCCGGCAGCCGTCTAGGCGGTGGCTGCGGCGGCCCGGGACACAGAAATCTGTAAATCCCGCGAGATGTAGTCTCGGACTTTCGCAGCATCCCATTGTGTTCCGCAGAGCCCAATATAGCCGTCCGGGCGGATGAGAAAAAATGACGGCTGAGGAATGCGCGCCCCCGCTAATACTTCATCGTTGGCGGAATCGCGGGGAATCACGTAGGTGCGCAAGACTTCGCCAAGCTCCGGGGTACTTCCAGGTAGCGGAGATTGTCCAAACAGAACCAGGTTGAACTGCAAGTCGCTCAACTTCTCGAAGAGATCCTCGACGGGTCCGTTAGCGGCGAGTTTGAGCTGCAGCCACGGGAAGCGATCACCCGCCTGCGGCGCGGTGTCCGGAAAATCGTCCAAAGATTTTGACAAAGTGCTCTTCCGATATTGAATACCGGTCTGCGAGACCGTGCGGAAAGCCATCCTTTGCACGGATCTGCGGTTCACGGCAAAAGCGGCGACCCGGGAAAGAATTTTGGTGCGCAGCAGCCCCGCGATCCAGCCGTCCGAAACGACGAGCCGGAACGCGCGATCTGTACCGTTCAGCAACGCTTGCGCCACCGGGCGCCGTTCTTCTTGATAGGAATCGAGCAGTGCCGCATTGGCCTGTTTTTTCACCGCCAACGCCAGCTTCCAGGCCAGGTTGTAGGCATCTTGCAGGCCGGTGTTCATCCCCTGCGCGCCTACCGGGCTGTGGATGTGCGCTGCATCGCCCAGCAGGAAGCAGCGGCGGTCGCGAAAACGTACGGCACTTCGGTGATGGATGCGATAGGTGGAAAACCAGTTGCAGGCCGTGATCTGCAGATTCTCGCTGGCATCGTTGTGTAGCGACGGAATGACCTCTTCGAATTTCAAGTCAGGCTTGTTGCGTAGCGTGGGCGGCAGAATTCCCACCAGCCGCCAGTGATCTTGTCCGCGCATCGGGAACAAAAGATGGAAGCCGTCCCGGAACAGGTAGACGTTGACCTCGTCCGGAACCATGCTGCCCGTCAATTCCGTGTCGGCGACAAAGAACACATGCTCGTACGGTGCGCCGGCGAAGGTGATTCCGCATGATTCACGGACGAGGCTGCGCGCCCCATCGCATCCGCCAACCCAAGCGGCCAGAATTTTTCGTTGCGAACCATCGGCTGACTTCACGACAGCGGTGACCGCATCGGCTTGTTCTGTAAGACCGACCAGCTCGGTGTTCCACTCTACGGACGTTCCCAACTTACGAAGGTTGTCTCCCAGGATGCGCTCGTTGTCGTCCTGGCCGAGCACCAGAAGAAACGGATATGGAGTTACCTTGTCCCCCGCGTCGCTCAGGGCTACGCGCGCTCTCCGCTGCCCGTCTGCCCAGATGTTCCCACCCGTGCCTCTCTTTCCGAGTTCCAAGGCTCGGTTGACGATTCCCAGCTGAGAGTAAATCTCCAACGTGCGAGCCTGCACTCCCAAAGCGCGGGTCTCAAGCGATGGTCCGGCGTGCCGGTCAATGATGAGTGTGCGTATACCTCGACGAACCAGCTGATTGGCAAGCATCAGTCCTGTCGGACCGGCTCCAACGACAAGAACGTCCGTATCCATGTGAGCCTCCGCTCTGCCAGGTCAGTTTTTTGCCAGGGTTAACCATCCGGTTCTTCGTGGAACCGCCAGGAAGGGAATTCATGACTATCCTGCCACAGGCCAATCACCCCCGCAGCAGGAATAGCACGCTTTCGCCCGGGAACCACTCGACTGCCTACGTCCCGACGCGGGAGGGTGGTGAGCGCTGGTTTCTCAAGTCCGTCGCATAATCCCGCAACCGCGAGCGCCACAAATTCCTGCACCGTATCGCATGTTTGGCGCATCCAACAAAGCCACTGACGGCTCGCCAGGACCGGCCGCTCGTTCCTGCTTCTGGGGACGAATAGAGGGCCAAGAGTCCGTTCGGTTCCCGTCAAATTTCTTCCCGTGAAACCGCGATAAATTCGGAGGAGGAAATCGGATGGAAAGCTCAGCCGCAAAACAGCAACCTATGGCAGGAGATCGTATGATCACTGCCGAACAAACGTATCTGCGCAGCGAACTCGAACAACGCCGTGAGCGCCTGCATGTGGCCTTGCAGTCGCCCGCCCCCGATGCTTCTCTTTCCCAACTGCTGACCGCCGTAGACGAGGCTTTGCGCCGCATCGATCTGGGAACGTTTGGGCTATGCGAGACGTGTCATGACTCGGTCGAAGCGGAACGGTTGCTGGCCGATCCGCTGGTGCGCTTTTGCCTCGACCACCTTACGACTACTGAACAGCGTGCCTTGGAGAATGATCTTTCGCTGGCCGCGCGCATCCAGCGTGCCCTCTTGCCGAATTCCGGTCTGGCGCCAGCAGGGTGGGACGTGCGCTTCCACTATCAACCCGCCGGCATGGTGAGCGGCGACTATTGCGACCTGGTCGAAACGGAGAGCGGCCTGCTCTTCATGCTGGGAGACGTTTCCGGCAAAGGTGTGGCCGCGTCCATGCTCATGAGCCATCTACATGCAACGTTTCGCAGTCTCGCGGAAGCCGGTCTCCCCCTCGACCGCATGGTGCAAGACGCCAACCGCATCTTCTGTGAAAGCACTCTCGCCGGACAGTATGCGACTCTCGTCGTGGGACGGGCTGCACCCGATGGTTCGGTGGAGTTTGTCAGTGCGGGCCACCTCCCGCTTCTTCACCTCCACGCCGACGGCGCAGCGTCGCGGGATTCGACCGGGGTGCCTCTCGGAATGTTTTGTGGCGCGCGCTTCGCTGTCCATCGCCTGACACTGGCCGATGGCGACAGCGTTTTTCTGTATACCGACGGCCTGACGGAGGCACGAAATCCGGCAGGCCAAGAATACGGCCTCCGCCGAATTCACGCGCTGGCGGCGCGGCACACGGAGAAAGCGCCTGCCGGACTGATCTCTGAATGTCTCCAGGACTTGGCGAGCTTTGGGCAAGGTTTGAAGCAGGCTGACGATTTGACGCTACTGGTGGTGCGCCGCGCAGTCTAAGCGGCTGGTTCGTTCACTTCGCCTCTACCGATTCTGCCTGGCGGGGCCACCCGCACTAGAATGATCCCGGATTCTGTGTCCGATCTGGTGCGCTCGAATTTCTTGGAGCCGGACATCATCATTCCGCCAACTCCGCTCATCTGCCGATCACCGGCAAGAGATTTGTGGCCACCAAATCTAGATCCGATCTGCGCGGCACCGCCGAAGCCGCCGGCTGGTAGCGGAACCCAAGCATGATCAACACGCTGCTAGAACACCCGGGCAGGGTTCTAGGTCGCCAAATTTGCCCCTGAACCTTGAAGGGGCATTCACTTAGGGCCCCTCACTTCGTGTACTTGTCCACCCAGTCCACGAACGTCTTGTACCAGAACTTGGCGTTCTGCGGCTTCATCACCCAGTGGCCTTCGTCGGGAAACACCACCAGCTTTGACGGCACACCCTGCCGCTGCAGCGCGCTGAAAAATTCAAGCGACTGCGTATAGGGCACGCGGTAGTCCCGCTCACCGGCAATCACCAGCGTCGGTGTTTTGAATTTTCCCAGTTGGCCCGCGTATGTCACCGGCGCGAATTTCCGGTAGCTCTCCGGATTCGACCACGGCGTCCCTTGCATGTCGTGCTCTTCAAACCATAGTTCTTCCGTCGCGTACATGGACACTTTGTCGTAAACGCCGGCATGGCTCACCAGCGCCTTGAATCGGTCGGTATGCGTGGCAATCCAGTCCACCATGTACCCGCCGTAGGATCCGCCGGCCGCTGCCATCTTCGTTCCATCGAGGAAGGGAAATTTCATTAGCGACGCGTCTACACCCTTCATCACGTCCACGTAGGCTTTTCCGCCCCAGTCGTTGGTGATTTCGTCGGTGAACTTCTGGCCGTAGCCCGTCGAACCGCGCCGGTTGATCATCAGCGTCACGTAGCCGGCAGCCGAAAAGACCTGCGCGTTCCAACGGTAGCCCCACGAGTTCCCCCACATCGTTTGCGGCCCGCCGTGCAGCAACACCAACACTGGATATTTTTTCTTGGCGTCAAAATTCGGCGGGCGAATCAGCATCGCCTGCACCTTGCCGGCTTCCGCGCCGTCGAACCAGAACGTTTCCGGCGCGTTCATGTCCAGCTTCGCGAGCAGAGCGTCGTTCGCATGGGTGATTTGCTTCAGCCCGCTGCCGTCGCTCGCCGCCGTAAACAATTCCGCCGGTTCGGTCAGGCTGGTCCGCGAAAGCACCAGAGTCTTTCCATCCCCGCTGAGCGAGAAACCCGCGTTGAAGCCATCCACGACCTTCTTCGGCGTCGCTCCCGCCTTCGCGGCCATCGCGTACACTGGCTTCAGGGTTTCGTTTTCAGCGAGGAAATAGATCGTCCTGCTGTCCGGCGACCACGCGAGACTCTCGGCACTGCGATCGAACGAAGATTCGGTCAGGTTCTCGCTTTTTCCTGTCGCGCGGTCGTAGAGCATCACGCGCCAGCGGTCCGCTTCGTAACCGGCGGTCGGCTGGGCGTGGTAGGCGATATATTTTCCGTCCGGCGAGTACACCGGGTTGCCGTCAAAACCCGGTTGTGTGGTAATGCGCTTGGGCTCGCCGCCCGCCACCGCTACGGTAAAGAGATCGCCGTTGGTGCTGATCGCTTCCACTTTGTCGGTGACAGCGGTGAAGCAAATTTCTTTCGAGTCCGGCGAAAAATTGATGTCGCTGTCTTCGCCGCGCTGATCGGGAGGAACGTCGTAGTTCGCGCCCGTCGTCAGGTCCTTCGCTTCGCCGGTTCCGTCGGCAGGCATGACGAAGAGGTGGCCGCGCTTTCCCTCGTTCCAGTGGGTCCAGTGCCGGTACAACAAGCTCTCCGCCACATGTGCCTTCACTTTATTTTTCTCTGCTTCGTCGTCGCGCTTTTTGTTGCAGTCGTCGTCCTTACATTCCGGATAGACCGACGACGTAAACAAAATCGCTTTGCCGTCCGGCGACCATTTCACGATGTCCGCGCCGGTAGAGAGTTTGGTAATGGCATGCGCTTCTCCGCCGTCCATCGAAAGTACATACACCTGCGACTCGCCGCTGCGCCCCGACAAAAACGCAATCGTTTTGCCGTCGGGCGACCACTTCGGCGAAGAATCTTTTCCGGTCCGCGTGAGCTGCATGGCATCGCCGCCCGCCGTTGGCGCCATCCACAGATTGGTGGCGTTGCGGTTCGCGTCCCAATCCGGAGTGGCCACCGTGTACGCTACCCACTTCCCATCGGGAGAAAGTTCCGCCTCCGCGATGCGGTGCATGGAGATCATGTCGTCGAAGGTAATCGCGTGTTTTTCTTGCGCGCAAAGGTTTGCGCCGCTCGCGATTAACCACGCGGCTGCACACACGCCGGATACTAGGCTCCGCTTAGCCACACTCGTTCTCATGCTCTCTCCTTGAGAAAACCGCTGCTGCTCAGCACATTTCCGCAAACGCAAAATATTATGCTTTTTGTGCGGTTTTTGACAATGAAACGATGCCGCCAGAATCCGCGACCTAGGATTCGCAGCGATCGGTCAGCCGACGATGGGAACGCCAACAGCCCACAGGTAGCCATCAGGATCTTCCAGCATCACGTCGCGCCAACCGTGTGGAAAATCTTTTGCCGGTTGGATCACTTTCATGCCGGATGTTCGCGCGCGCTCCTCCGCTTGGTCTGGATCGATGCCCATCACGCGCAGTTCAGCGCCCATGCCACGCAGGCCGGGAGCTCGCAAACGCTCGAAATAGGGATGCTGGTCGTACGCGTGATCGGCGTGCAGCATGAACTGCGTGCTTTGCAGTTCGAGTGCGGCGAAGTCTTGGTCGGCGTAGTGAACCACCGCTTGCAGCACATCGCGATAAAAGGGCAGTGAGCGCTCAACATTACGCACCAGCAGATTCACGCTGAATTTCGGGAGTGCGCGCCCGTAGGCATCGGCGGGCATCCAGCCCGGTCCGGTCCGTTTCATGGTCATAGCCGATTTTCCTCCGCAGACAAATTTGCGCGTGTAGCGACGTCTTGGATGAAAATGCCGCGCTCGCGAAAAAGCGAAACGGCTGCCAAATTGGCCGAACGGTCTCGGTCAATTCGACGCTGCTGCAGTGCGCTTCAGCAAGAACCAGTTGGCCAGCGCCATGGTCGCGGTCAGAGCCAGCACCACGGCTTCGCCGCGACCGATGCGGCTAAGCAGTACCAAAACCATCAGCAGACAGGCGCCGCTGAACAGCCCGCCGAGCGGCAGCGAAAATGGCGCGGGGCCGCTCTTTTTTCTCAGCACCATCAGAGCGACGGCCATGCCGCCGTATACCACCAGCCGGGTCGCCGCCGACAAGATTGCGTTCCAGCGAAAATCGCCAAGTGCGGCAAATGCGAAAACGGCGAGCGAATACACCAGGATGGAGACGTGCGGGGTGCGGAATCGAGCGTGGATGCGCGCAAAAAAGCTCGGGAAGTCGCCTTGCTCCGCGAGGGCGAAAGTAATTCTCGTAGAGTGCAAAAGATTCGCGCTGAGGTATCCGTAGGTGGAAACCAGGGCGCCGACGCCGATGAGCCTCGCGCCCCCCGGCCCAAGAAAATTCATTGCAGCGTCGGCCAAGGGCCGCTGCGACAAGCCCGCGTTCCCTAACGTGCTCAGCACGACATAGACCACGCCGGTGTAGAGAAAAACTTGCAGCACCAGGGCCGTCAACAACGCGAAAGGCATATCGCGGTTGGGATTGCACGATTCGCCGCCGACAATCAACGCGCCCTCGAACCCGCCATAGCCAAAAACGAGCAGCAGCAGCGACTCAAACCAGCCCTGCGCGGTCGTCGCTCCGAAGTGCAGCGGCATCCGCAAGTTCGGGTGAAACCACGGAACGGCCAATCCCGCCACGATGAAAATGGTAAGCAGGCCGACTTTGACGACCGTGAAAAGGTCGCTGACGGTCTTACCAGTTTTCACACCGAGATAATTTAACAGCGCCAAATGCCCGATGAGCAGCGCGATCAGACAAATCTCCGCGAACTTGCCGTGTAACGACGGCACAAATTGTCCGAGGTAATTTGCGAAAAGATTAACCGCGGCGGCGGGCGCGGCAATGCGCGTAAGGAGAATCAACCAGGCAATCAAGAGTCCGGGCAAGCGCCCCAGCGCTTCGCGCCCGTACAGATAGAGGCCGCCGGTGGTGGCGAAGCGGGAAGAGATTTCCGCGATGCACGCCGCGATCGTCAGCGCGCCGCAACCAGCGATAACGCAACTGAGCGGGCTGTAGCCATCGAGTCGAGCAGCGAGCAGGGCGGGCAGGCCGAAAATTCCGGCGCCGAGTATGGAATTGGCCATCAGGGCGACCAGGCTCCAGCGGCCGATGGTCCGCACGAGTTCGGGCGGTGGCGTGGTCACATTACTTGGCGACCGCGGGGGCGCGGTGTTTGGCTATTTCACTCAGCACATCGGTGGTGTGCAGAGACTCAAGATGCGGGTAGCGCTCACCGCCGTGGTAGTCGATTTCGAACGTTTGGTAAAACTCGTCGTTTTCAAGGAGCAGGCGAATCGGCTCTTTTGCATTCTTGGCTTCGCGAATCGCGACGCGCAGCCAGTCGGGAGTCCACTTGCGGCCGTTCACAGCGACGAGTTTCATCCCCGGCGCGATGCCTGCCTTGGCGGCTGGCGAGTCGGGAAGCACATCCACGATGGAATTTACATCATCTCCGGCAGCCTGCGCGGTGAATCCGAGCGAGAAAGACAGGTCCACGTTTCCGTCGGTTTGCTCGGCCGCGCGCTGATGGTCGTTCATTTCGTCGTTGTAGCTCAGCTTCCATCCGCTATTTTCAAGTCCGCCGAGCGGAGCTCCGGGACCATGCGAGTGCAGGCGTTTTTCAAAGAAGTCTTTCCAGCCGTAGGGAGCGATGGCGTTCAGGGCGGCGACCACGTCGTCAAAGGTATAGGGCGCAACCTTGATGGCGCCATCTTCGGTTCCGTGGAATTTGCGGCAGAAATCATCGAGCGATTTCTGGCCTTTGGTCTCGCGGCGAATGATGGTGTCTGCCTCGAGCCAGATAAGTTCGCTTTCTTCATAATAGTCAACAGGCCGCCGCCACGATGCGCCCGCCTGCCGCGCGCCATACAAAATCGAAACAGAAATGGCGGTGTCTTCAAGATCGCGCCAACTGCGCCCCGGGCGGCCGTCGTTGAGGGCTGCAAAGGTGGCCGCGAGATATTCGCGGAGTTGTTCGGGCTTCCAGAAACCGCTGCGTGCGGCGAGCATCACGCCGTAATACTGCGTGAGACCTTCATAGACCCAAAGCAAATCGCCCTTCATGGGCTCCTGGTAATCCGGAGTGGCCAGTCCGGCGGGGCGGCGGTACTTGCCGTTCCAAGAATGAAAAAATTCATGTGGCAGCAAATCCATCAGGCCTTCGAGCGAGTCGGGATCGAGCAACATTTTTTCCGGGCCGCGATTGTCGCTGGATTCGTGATGCTCGAGGCCGTTGACAGGCAAGTGATCGGTGAGGGCGAGCATGAAATCGTAGTGGCGATAATGGCGAGCCCCGAAAAGGGTGCCAGTCTCGGCTACGAGTTGGCGAAGATGCGCCAATTCGTCGGCGGTCAACTTGGTGGCGATGGCGCTGTCGGCGGCGATGTTCAGGCGATGCTCAGGTTTCTGGCCCGGCGACAGGTCATAGGTCTTGAAGAAGGCGCCGGCGAGCAGCGGCGAGTCAACCAGCCGAGTGAGGGAAATGGTTTCGAAGGCGGCCGCTTCGGGGCCGTCGCTGCGCACGGTGGTGAGCGCGGTTGCAAATTTCCATCCGGCCGGGACGCGGATACTGGCGGAAAACATTACCTCGTCGGTCTTGGCGCCTTGCGGGTAGAGGACCACGAGATTCCAGGGCAGGACGGCGACTTGGGCGGTGGCGGATGGCGATCCCGCGGTGCCGTCTTCTTTGGGGAGCAAGTAGTCGAGTGTTGCTTCCATCGCCGTGATGCCGGCGGGAATAGTGCAGTGGAATAGGTAGAGGTCTACATCATCGCGGCGCCAGGGAATTTCCTGGCCGTTGGCACGGAAGTGGACGCCGGTGACGTCTACGATCGGGCCGTTGGGGGAGTGTTCGCCGGGAATCCATTTCGGGTACACCAGGGTAAACGGGCCGGGCTTCACAGGGAATTCCATTTTGGAGTGGTAGATGCGCCGAGTAGCGTCGCGCAGGTCTACTTCGAGTTTCACGGGTGTTTGGGTCTGCGCGAATGTAGCGGGTGTGTAAATCGAAATGGGGGTGACGAGCAATGCAAAAACTGCAGCAAGCGTCCGCATGAAGGCTCCGTGGAAAAATTGAGGGTCAGCGTAACACAGGTTTGCGGGAGCGGTTTGATGATCGGTGGTAGTGCTCAGGGATGGTGGCTTTGCTGACCAGGGCGTTAGAGACTGAAGCCGGCGCTACTGGTGGCCGTGGCTGAAGGGCGGGATTTGTTAAAATCGTTCAGACCCCAATCATGTCCTCATTGTTTCCACGGAATTTTCGCAAGGAGTTGCCGGTCGCGGTGCGCGGCGAAGGTTGCTGGATCGTTGCCGCCGATGGACGGCGGTATCTGGATGCGTCGGGGCAAGCGGCAGTGGTCAATATTGGCCATGGCGTGCGCGAGATTGGGGAGGCCATGGCGGCGCAAGCAGGGCAGATTGCCTTTGCGCATACCACACAGTTTCATTCAGAGGCCGCAGAGAAGCTGGCGGAGCGGCTGCTGGCGCTGGCCCCCGCGAATTTTCGGAATGGCGGGCGGGTGTATTTCACTTCCGGCGGATCGGAAGGTACGGAGACGGCGATCAAACTGGCGCGGCAGTTTCATCTGGAGTGCGGCCGGCCAGCACGGTATCGAGTGATTTCCAGGCGGCAGAGTTATCACGGGAGCACGCTCGGAGCGATGTCGGTCAGCGGGAACGTCGGGCGGCGGGCACCGTATGCGCCACTTTTAGCGGAGTGGGGGCACGTGGCGCCTTGTTTTTGTTACCACTGCCCGTTTGAGAAAAAGTTTCCAGAGTGCGGGATTGCTTGCGCAGAAGATCTGGAAAACACCTTGTGTGAGAAAGATGCCGGGTCCGCCGCGGCTTTCATTTTTGAGCCGGTAGTGGGAGCGACGCTCGGAGCGGCCGCGCCGCCGGATGGTTACGCGCAGCGCATCGCGCAGATTTGTCGGGAGCGGGGAATCTTGCTGATCGCCGACGAAATCATGACCGGCATAGGGCGCACCGGAAAAATCTTTGCCGTGGATCACTGGGACGTGCAGCCTGATCTGATTCTGGTGGGCAAAGGTGTGGCAAGTGGATACGCGCCGCTCGGCGCGGTGCTGGTTTCCGCCCGCGTTGCCGAGGCTTTTCGACTAGGTTCAGGCGCGTTTCAGCATGGCTTCACGTACCAGGCACATCCTGTTTCGACGGCCGCAGGTAACGCCGTACTGGACTATCTGGACCGGCAGGGACTTTTTTACCGAGTGGCGCCAGCAGCGCAGCAGCTGCGCGCGGCACTGGAGTCGCTGGCAGAACATCCGAATGTGGGCGAGATTCGCGGGATGGGACTGCTACTGGGCATCGAGTTTGTGAAAAGCCAAAAGACGCGCGAGCCGTTCGCGAAAGAAGCGAGCATCGCGGAAAAGATCCGGCAGGCGGCGCTTCAGAAAAATGTGCTGACCTATCCGTCGCAGGGCTGCGTGGATGGAGCGCGCGGCGATCATGTTCTGTTGGCGCCGCCGTTCCTCATTTCCGCGGAAGAGTGTTCGCAAATCGCACAAGCGTTGCAATTCGCAGTGACGCAAACTTGTGCCGCCTGAGTTACGCTACACTCGTTCCATTCCGATTGGGCTGTTGCACTCATACTTTCATCGGGGGAGAAATCCCGCATGCGTTTTCGCTTTGTTCTGCTGTTGATCGGCTGCATGGTGCTGCTGCCATTCGAATCACACGCGCAAGACATGGAAAAGAAGAATCGCGCGCGCGATCTGGGCATTCCGTTTGACGGAGTGCCCGGAAAGCTCAATGCGATTACCGATGTCCCGGGAGTGCTGGTCGGACATACGACATTGATTTCCGGAGAAGGAAAACTGCAAGTTGGCAAGGGACCAGTGCGGACGGGAGTCACCGCCGTTTTGCCGCGGGGGAAAGATTCCATGAACGACGCGGTTTTTGCGGGATGGTTTTCGCAGAATGGAAATGGCGAGATGACCGGTACAACATGGGTGGAAGAGTCGGGCTTTCTGGAAGGACCGGTGATGATCACCAACACCCATAGCGTCGGAGTGGTCCGCGACGCGGTGATTCAGTGGCGCGTGGCGCATGGACACCCGGACCCCACCGGCTTCTGGTGGTCGCTGCCGGTGGTCGCAGAAACGTGGGACGGCTGGCTGAACGACATCAACGGCTTTCACGTCAAGCCAGAGCACGCGTTCCACGCGATTGATTCGGCGCACGGCGGCGCGGTGGAAGAAGGCTCGGTCGGCGGCGGAACGGGGATGGTTTGCAATGGGTTCAAAGGCGGGATTGGCACGGCATCCCGGAAGCTTGAAGCCAAGGACGGCGGGTACACGGTGGGCGTGCTAGTCCAGTGCAATTACGGATCGCGGCAGAATTTGCGGGTTGCGGGAATTCCGGTGGGGCGGGAGATTTCGTCGGAGGATCCGTACGCGTATCAGCCTTCGGAGATTTCCGAGCGTGGCTCGATCATCGTGGTGGTCGCAACGGATGCGCCGATTCTTCCGCATCAGTTGAAGCGGTTGGCGCGGCGCGTTTCGCTGGGGCTGGGGCGCAACGGCAGTATTTCGGGCGACGGGTCGGGCGATATCTTTATCGCGTTTTCAAACGCGAATCCGCGCGCAGACGGCGGCAGGTCGGTGGTTGATTTGAAATTCTTGCCGAACGATGCGTTGGACCCGATTTTTGCGGCGACCGTGCAAGCTACCGAAGAGGCCATCATCAACGCGATGATTGCCGCACCGACGATGACCGGCATCGAAAATCACAAAGTAACGGGTCTTCCCCATGACAAATTGCGGGACGTTCTGAAAAAATACAATCGCCTGGTCCCATAGAATTTTGGCTCGCTGAAAAAGGACCTTCTTGAAAACAATGCTCGCGGTGCTTGGTCTGTTGTTGTTGGCCGCGGGCGGCCTGTTGTTTTCCTGCGCGGCGCCACCGGAAAATTCCCTGGCCATTGCGCACGTCACGGTTATTGACATGACCGGCGCGCCTCCGCTGGTGGACCAAACCGTACTCATTGAAAAGCAACGCATCGTGGCCCTTGGGCCGGCCGGATCGATTCACTTGTCGCGTTCCGCGAGGATGGTGGATGGGTCCGGGAAGTTTCTGATCCCCGGGCTGGCGGACATGCACGTGCACCTAACTGCGGCGGGTGAGCCCGACGGCGCCCGGAAGTTCATGATTCCGCTCTTGCTGGCGAACGGGATTACCACGGTGCGGGACATGGGCGGCTATCTGGAGTCGCTGATTCCATTGCGCAAGGAAATTGCGGACGGGAAACGGCTGGGGCCGCAGATTTTCTTTGCGGGGCCTTATCTGGACGGTTCTCCGCCGTCGTTTGAGCCGTCGTTCGTGGTGACCAACCGCACGCAAGCGAACGAAGACGTGCACCAGCTGGTGCAGCGCAGAGTGGACTTTATTAAAGTGCAGTCGATATTGAGCCGGGATGCGTACTTTGCGATAGCGGAAGCCGCCGCGCGCGAACATATAGCGTTTGTAGGACACGTGCCCGATCATGTGACGGCGGCCGAAGCTGCTGAGGCGGGCCAGCACAGCATCGAGCACCTGACGAATGTGCTGCGTGGCTGTTCGCGGGACGAAGCAAAGCTGATGCGGGAGCAGTTTTATGTTCCGACGAACGAGGACACTGCGGCACGCGCACATGAGCGGGTCTTTCGCTGGCAGGAGGAACTGCTCGGCTCGTTTTCGTCGAACAAGGCGAATGAGTTGCTGGACCGCTTTGCGGCGAAACATGTCTGGCAGACGCCGACACTGGTGTTGTTGAAGCACGATGCGTTTCCGACCTTGGAGATTCGCGACGAAGAAAATGAGCACGAAAAATATGTCCCAAAACCGACGCTGGAAAATTGGCAGAGGGGCCGCGCAGAACAGCGGCGATTTGTGGGGCAGGCGGAATCGGATTTACGAGCGGGATTGCTGGCGAAGTCGCTGGCCGTGGTTGCACAGATGCAAAAACGCGGAGTCGGCCTGCTAGCCGGGACGGACAGCCCGGCGCCGAGCGTGGTGCCCGGTTTTGCGCTGCATGAGGAATTGGCATTGCTGGTGGAGGCCGGGCTTACGCCGATGCAGGCATTGCAGTCAGCGACGAGCAGCGCGGCGAAATTTCTTGCCAACGAAAAGGATTACGGCACGGTCGCGGCCGGCAAATACGCGGACCTGGTGTTGCTCGATGCCAACCCGCTCGAGAACGTTCGCAACACGCCAAGAATCCGCGCGGTGGTGGTGCGGGGACAGTATCTCGGCCGGCAGGCTTTGGACGGGCTGCTTGCCGAGGAACTGGCCTTCGTTCTAAGCCATTGACCGGCTGAAACTGGTGTAGACTGCGCTGCCGTGAGGTGTCCTAAGTATGCATTCTTCGCTCCTACGCAAGGCCGGTTGCCTTATTCTCGCGGGATTCGCCGCCGCGTGTGGTGCGCCTGTTGATATCGGCGCCGCGTCGGGTGCGGGCAAAAGATTCCATGACCAATACAACCAGCAGAATTACGCAGCGATTTATGGCGATGCCGATCCGCAATTCCGGGCGGCTGTAAACCCCGAGGAATGGACGAAATTGCTGACGCGCGTCCACCAAAAGCTCGGAAACGAGACGGACGCGACGCGCATCGGGTTCAACGTGAATTACAACGTTGGCGGGTCAACGGTGACCATGCGGTATTCGACGAAGTTCCAGCTGGGCGAAGGACAGGAAGAGTTTGTGTGGTTGAAGTCGGACGACCGGCTGCGCTTATTGCACTACAACGTCAAATCGCCGGTGTTCGACGAATCCAATGTGCAGTGAGTTGGACGGTGTCCCAACACCGCCTTGACGCTATTCAGGCATAACCACAATTTCGTCGCGTGGGATGGCGTCGAGCGTGGCGCGGTCGATGTTCATATGGGCCATGACCAGGTCAGGCGGCGTGTGGGTGAGCCATTCTGAGAGCGCCAAGTCCTGATAGACGCTCGCTTTGAACATTTCCAAAAATTTCAGATCGGTGTCGCCGGTGTTTTCGATGTGGTGCGGCAGCGTTTTTTCGATGTAGCCGACGTCGCCAGCCTGGAAGTTCATGGTGCGCGCACGGCCGCCGGTGGCGAAAACGGTCATGCGTCCCTTGCCGGATATGAAGTATTGCCACTCGTCGGCATTCTGGTGCCAGTGCAGCTCGCGGATGCCGCCGGGTTTGACGGTGACGATGGCGGCGGCGATGTTGGCGGCGGCTTTGAAGGTGCGCGAATCGATGATGCGAACTTCGCCGCCTTTGGTGCGCTTGGTGGGCGGCGACTGCAGCGTGCGGAAGGCGAAGTCGTGTGAAGAGAGGCCGCGTTTGCCGGCTGCGGCTTGTTGCTCGGCTTCGAGTGGGCCGGGCACTGCGGATTGAAAGATGAAGAGTTCCTTGCCTGGGAGCTTGGCCAAGGAGGATTGCGGCACACCGAAGTTTTTGGCGAGAACGTCCTTGGGGGTGTGCGCCATCCAATCGGAGAGCAGCACGGTAGCGTATTCAGAGAAATTACCGTCGTCGAAAACCAGCAGGAATTCAGCGCCGTCGGGGTGGAGTCCCTGAATGGAATGGGGGATGCCGGTGGGGAAGTACCATAAGTCGTTTTCTTTCACGTCGGCAACGAAGCTCTTTCCATCGTTGTCTATGGCGGTGATGCGGGCACTACCGTAGAGCATAAAGGCCCACTCGGCGGCGGTGTGCCAGTGCAGTTCGCGAATGCCGCCTGCGGTGAGGCGCATGTCTACGCCGGCCATGCTTTTGGAGACCGGGAGTTCGCGCACGGTAACTTCGCGTGACCAGCCGCCGCTATGCAGGCGCTTGTGCGAAAAGGAAAAGGGGTACTTGAAGGACGGAACGCCGCCAGCGTCGGTTTCCGGAGGATCGAACGAAGATTGATTTTGTGCGTCGATTTCCGGGTTGGTGGGACCGGGATCGCTCTTGCGACGCGAGTAGCCGGGCTGGTTCTGATCCTGTGCGGGAAGATTGGCCACCGAATTGACGCCCGCCGCGGCAAGTGCCGCCGAGCTGGCTTCCAGGAAATTACGGCGAGAAAGTTTTCCTTCGTTTGCGTTATCGGGCACGGCGCGGGTCCTTTCCGTATTGTACGAACGAATTCCTGAATGGAGGTGGCTAGGGCTGTTATTTAAGTGATCGGAGTAGCCGTCTTACGTGGTGGATTGAAAAAGGGCAGCGGAACGACTTTGGCGGCGACCGTGCTGCGGACGGCTTCGACGGTCATTTCTATGTGCAGTGTGGTGCCCACCGCGGAATGCTCGCGGTTGACCGTGGCAAGGGCAATCATTTTCTTTAGTGTGGGCGACCAGGTGGTCGAAGTGGCTTTGCCGACTTGGCGGCCGCTGCGGAACACCGGTACGGCTACGCGAGAAGCCATGCTGGGCACTTGCGGCGCCATACCTTGTTTGTCGAAAAGAGCTTCGACTTCGTTCCAGTCAATTTCGATTCCTACTGTAGCGCGGGGCGCCCCGCCTCTTTTGGTTTCGGCGACCAGCGCATCGCGGCCGACAAAGCTTTCTTTCTTTAGATCCACCAGTTTGCCGAGACCGATTTCGCCGGGTGTGAATTTCTGCGCCGGGATGAGCGCTTTCTTGCTGGAGGTGTAGTCCACTTCGATCAGGATAAGGCCGGCTTCGATGCGAGCAACATCGAGTGCAATCATCCCTGCGGGGTGAATGTCGAAGGGCTTGCCTTTGGTTACCAGCGCATCCCAGACCTTCACGGCTTGCTCTGCAGGAACCCAGATCTCGTAGCCGAGGTCGCCGGTGTAGCCGGTGCGTGAAATGTCCACCGGAACGCCGGCTATTTTTCCGTGGGTGACCCGAAAATATTTTAGATTGGCGATGTTGGCATCGGCCGCCGCGCGGAGAAGTTTGCCGGAGGTCGGACCCTGCAGGGCAAGCGCCGCGGTCTGTTCGGAGATGTCTTGCATTTGAACCTCGAGGCCGAGGGCGTTTTGCTGGAACCAGCGCAGGCTGGGGTCGGCGGCCGTCCAGCGGTAGTCATTTTCGCCGAGGCGAGTGATGGTCCCGTCGTCCACCACTTTGCCTTCGCTATCGCACCAGCAGCAGTAAATGACCTGGTCGACAGCAACTTTATTGATGTCGCGGGTGATGACGCGGTCGACCAGGCGAGTAGCGTCCCGGCCGGTAATGCGGTATTTGAAAAGAGGCGAAATGTCGATGAGCGCAGCGGAGTTGCGGATGGCGTTGTATTCGTGTTCGTGGTGAGTTTCATAGACGCTGACGGTGTAATAGCCGGACCATTCCCGATAGTTCAGGCTTTCGCACAAGGCGAGGGTGCGTTCGTGAAAGGGGGTCCCAACGGGCACAGAATGGCCTCCGAAAAGTCGCATGCGATTATAGGGAAGTAAGCGTGGGGTCGTAAAGCCATGGCGATGGTTGTTGACGAGCGGATGCGGTTCGAGGATGCTTTGATTCCCGAATCCTTGGCCTCCGGCTTTTGCAGGAGGTGCCCATGAAATCCGCGGCGGTTGGCTTTAGAGTTCATTCTGGCTGGACATCGCTGGTGGTGGTAGCCCTGGAAAAGGGGAAGCCGGTGGTTCTCGCGAGGCAGCGGCCGCATCTGGTGGAGACGTTTTCCTATACGTTTCGGCAGCCGTACCACACGGCGGAAAAGATGCAGCTAGAAGCAGCCGAGGCGTTCTTGAATACGCAGCGAGGCGAAACCCGGCGGATGGCCGTTCGGGCCATACGGGCGGCGCAGGCCGATGTGGCGCAGCAGGGGTACAAAATTACGAGCGCGGTGTTGCTAATGGCTTCAGGGCGTCCGCTACCGGAACTCGCCAAGATCCTGGGTTCGCACTCGCTGATCCATACGGCCGACGGCGAATTCTTTCGCCAAGCACTGATGCATGCTTGCGCGCAGTGCAAACTCGCCGTCGCTGCCATCAAGGAACGCGAGCTGGTCAGGGAAGGCGCCGCGGCCCTTCATTGCAGACCGGCCGCCCTTGCGAAGTCAGTCTCCCTCCTTGGCAAGCCTCTCGGCCCGCCGTGGACGCAAGACGAAAAATTCGCCACCCTGGCCGCATGGATGGCGGTGTCATAGACTCGCGCTGTGTGCGGTCCTGTCTGCAAACGGAATTACTCCCGGTTGTGGCGTTTTATGAAGCCGCGCCCAACCTATGAACTGGAAATATCGGTATGGGGGTTCGGACCTTGAAAAGGCACCAGCCGCGATTCCTCCGGTGCTCGAGGATGTCGACGACCATTCGTTAGGTTGCGCCGAAGGGTCTCTGTTGAGCTTGACCGGTCTTGCCCAAACCGTGCATCCTTCTTTCCTGCCGGAAACACATTCCTTCTTTGCATCGCCGGGAGGCTAAGCAGTGGTTCTTGACGAAATCAAGACGGTGGCGGTATTGGGCGCGGGGACCATGGGCAACGGCATCGCGCATGTCTTGGCGCGGGCGGGATACAACGTGATTCTGCGCGACGTGGAGCAGCGCTACCTGGATCGTGCTCTGGACACGATTGGCAAGAATCTTGAGCGTGAAGTCAAAAAAGGGAAGCTGGCCGAGTCCGAAAAGCCAACGGTTTTGGCACGCTGCAAACCGGTGACCGATATGGCAGCCATTGCCGGCGCGGATTTTGTGGTGGAGGCAGTACCGGAAAAGATGGAAATCAAACGCGCGGTGCTGGGTGAGGCAGACAAGATCGTACCACCCGCAGTGATTCTTGCCAGCAACACCTCTTCCATCTCGATGACGGCTCTAGCCGCGCTCACCTCACGGCCGGACCGCTTCGTGGGGATGCATTTCATGAATCCGGTTCCGGTGATGGCGCTGGTCGAGGTGATCCGCGCGCTGCAGACCTCGGACGCGGTGTTCGATCTGACCATGGAACTGGTCAAGAAGCTCGGCAAGACTCCGGTTGCCGTGAACGACGCGCCGGGCTTCGTTTCAAACCGGGTGCTCATGCCGCTGATCAACGAAGCCGCTTATTGCGTGATGGAAGGTGTTGCTACTCCGGAAGCCGTAGATGCGGTGATGAAGTTGGGCATGAACCATCCGATGGGTCCGTTGGAGTTGGCCGATTTCATCGGACTGGACGTGTGCGTAGACATTCTCCATGTTTTGCACGAGGGTCTCGGCGACCCTAAGTATCGCGCCTGCCCATTGCTGAAAAAGTACGTAGCGGCGGGATGGCACGGCCGGAAATCCGGCCGTGGGTTTTACAGATATCCGGGTTGAACCGCCTACCAAATTGGGGCGAACATCTAGCGAAAATACTGTTTGCCTTTTCTTCGCCTTTTTGCTAATTTCTCCCTCGACGTTTTCAACAGGTGCTCCATGTGCTCCTCTCCGGCCCACGCTATTTGCTGTTCAGAGCATGCTAGGCTCGAAGAGGAATACATCGCGGCCCGGGACCGCATGCGGAATTTGTTGCGGTTTCGGCAGTTGACGAGACTCGAGCAGCGGCGGCTGGCCGATGAAGTGGCCATGGCCATCGCCCGCTTGAAAGAGCACACGGCGGCACACGGTTGCGAACGGCGGTAATGCGGCGGAATCACGTAGCGGGTAAAGTACCCATATTATAAACTGCGCTGATCCGCTGAAGACGAGAGATTCGGCAGAGCAAATTCCCAATTTCCTCTATTGAGGTGTGTGATGTCCGACGAAAAAGCAAAACTCCTGGAAGCGGCGATATCGCAGATTGAAAAGTCGTACGGCAAGGGTTCGATCATGCGGCTGGGCAGCAAGGATGTCCTGGTTCCCGTGAACGTGATTCCGACCGGCTGCCTTTCGATTGATGCGGCGCTCGGCGTGGGCGGCTTGCCACGCGGTCGGGTGATTGAAATTTACGGTCCGGAATCGGGCGGTAAGACGACATTGACGCTGCAGGTCATCGCTGAAGCGCAGAAGCTTGGCGGCCAGGCGGCTTTCATTGACGCCGAACATGCGCTCGACCCGGTCTATGCGCGCAAGCTGGGCGTGGACGTGGACAATTTGCTGGTGTCCCAGCCGGATCACGGAGAACAGGCTTTGGAGATCGCCGAAGCGCTGATCCGTTCGGGCGGCGTGGACGTGGTTGTCGTGGATTCGGTCGCAGCCCTCGTGCCCAAGGCGGAACTGGAAGGCGACATGGGCGATCCGTCCATGGGCTTGCAAGCGCGATTGATGTCCCAGGCGCTGCGCAAGCTGACCGCCATTGTCTCCAAATCCCGCACCTGCCTCATCTTCATCAACCAGATCCGCGAAAAGATCGGTGTGATGTTTGGCAATCCGGAAACCACCACGGGCGGCCGCGCGCTGAAGTTTTACGCTTCAATGCGGGTGGACATTCGCCGCATTCAGGCCATCAAGGAAGGCGATCGTGTGGTTGGTTCGCGCACCCGCGCCAAGGTGGTGAAGAACAAGGTGGCCGCTCCCTTCCGCGAGGCGGAATTTGACATCCTTTACGGCGAAGGCATCTCGCGCGAAGGCGACCTCATTGATTTGGGCGTAGACAAAGGCATACTGGAAAAGTCCGGCACGTGGATCAGCTTCGGCGGCGAACGCATGGGCCAGGGCCGCGAGAACGCACGCGTATTTCTGCGCGAGCACAAGGACATCCGCGAGAAGCTGGAAGCGGCGCTGCGCAAGAAAATGGAGATTCCCGCACCCGGCGGCGAATCAAGCGCGGCGTCATCCGGCTCCAACGGCGTTTCGCACAACGACAAACATGTGGCCACCGCTGCGGCCGCCACCGCAGCCAAGGCGCGTCCCGCGGGTGCGCGCAACTAAAGGCCGCTGTTTTTCTACTTGTTTGTAAAAAGGCACGGCGAGAGATGCCGTGCCTCGCGCCTGGGCGTTTGGCACTGCCGCTCAGGACAGCGGCGGTTGTGTGGAGACGATCTCGTAATGCGCCGCTTTGGCGTCGTAGCGTTTCAGATATTTCTTTCGTTGGTCGGGAATTACCGCAGCCTCATAGTCCGGCCCCGCCACGGCGCGAACGGCGTCGAGAGAATCCCAAAAAATGATGGTGACGAACTCCACTTCGTCCGCTACGGTACGCCGCAACAGACGGCTGCCGGCAAATCCCGGGACCTTGCTTAGTCCAGGGAGCAGTTCCGGCTTGAGGTGCGATTCATAACGGTCAGCGTGCTCGGGCGTGGTCCAACCGTGCCATACGCGTGCAATCACAAGTCCCCCTTGAAAAGACAGGAACAGGGTAACCCCGAAGGGGGGCGAATCTATATGCAACTAAAGGGTTGCATATGGCAACCGGGCTTGCTAATATGCAACCTGGAGGTTGCATGAATACCGACCGTATCGAAAAGAAGATCCTGCTGCGTGCGCCACGAGCACGGGTGTGGCGTGCGCTGACCGATTCCATGGAGTTTGGTACCTGGTTCGGAATGAAGTTTGACGGACCATTTCGGCCCGGAGCCGTGATGCATGGGGTGATCATCGGAACCAAGGTCAACGCTGAAGTAGCGCGACTGCAGAAGCCGCACCAGGGCAAGAAATTTGACATCACCATTGAACAGATGGAGCCGGAGCGTTTATTTTCGTTTCGCTGGCATCCTCATGCGGTAGAAGCGGAAAGAGATTACTCTGACGAACCGACCACTTTGATCGTCTTTACGCTGGAAGAAACGCGCGAGGGAATTCTGCTGACGGTTACGGAAACGGGTTTTGACCAGATTCCGCTGGCTCGGCGCGCGACGGCATTCGAAGCCAACGAGCAGGGTTGGGGTCTGGTAATCAAGCTGGTCGAGGAATATCTTGTCCAACATCCTTAAGCTAGAAAGTGGCCCCTCGGCGGAGACTGCTGCTGTTGTTTTTGCAGCGCTGGGAGACCAGCAACGTTTGTGGCTGGTCTCCCGGTTGTGCCACGGAGGGCCAAGGTCGATTACGCAATTGGCCAGCGGGGCACGGATTAGCAGGCAGGCGGTGACCAAACACCTGCGGGTCATGGAGGATGCCGGGTTAGTGCGCAGCGCACGACGCGGGCGAGAGCGGGTGTGGCAATTGGAGCAGCGGCGGTTGGAGCAAGCACGCCGCTACTTGAGCCAGATTTCCACGCAGTGGGACGCCATTCTCGAGAAGCTGCGAGCCTTCGTCGAAGCGTAGCGGAATTTTAGGGAGTGCGGCCGAGCGTAGGATGTTGTTGGCTGCGACCGCTCCGCAATTTCGCTTAATTTTGGCCTGCGGTCGGGCTATGCTTACTCCCATGAAACGAGAACCGTGCCGCTGCGGCCATCCCAAATCCATTCACTATCCTCAACGGCTATCGACCAAGAAAATCAAGCGCAGCCCGTGCCGGCTGGATGGCTGCAAGTGCAAGGACTACAATCCGAGCAAAGCGGCGCGGTGATTTCGGGCCGCGGTGGGTTGCATCGCAATGCAGGCCCGTTCCACACTTGCCGCGCGCTCTGCACTTTGTTCGCGCTAGCCGCTTCTCGACCAGCCTTCCGAACAGAAAATTACCGAGATAGTTTATGATGCTGCTGCGCTTGGGTGTGCGCGGCGCGCTGGGCAATCCGGCCAATGGAGAAAAACCGTGGGCGTAGTGGCGGGAGTGGATTTGGGCGGGACGGCGGTGAACTATACGCTGGTGAACGACGAAGAGACGTTTCTGGTCGAGGGACTGTGCGAGCATCCTTCGCTCGCCAAGCAGGGGCCGGGAATTTGTCTACAGCAGATCGCGGATGGACTTAAGATCGCGACGGATAAAGCGGGGGTCGCGCTCGAAGACGTTGTCACCGTGGGACTGGACACGCCGGGGCCGGCTAGCGCGGCCGGAGTGATGAGCGCGCGCGGTTCGACCAATTTCGTGCACGCGAACTGGGCGGGATTTGATATTCGTGAAGGGCTGGCGCACAAATTGGGCAAGCCGGTTTCTTATTTGAATGACGGGAATGCGGCGGCGCTATGGGGGCACTACGCGATTTTTGGAGCGAATAGCAAAGAGACTTCGATTTCGACGATTATCGGCACGGGGAATGGCGGTGGCGTAATTTTGGAAGGCAATGTGGTTAAGGGCAAGAACGGATTCGGGGGCGAATTGGGGCATGTGCTGCTGCCCTTTCAAAGCATTGCGGGAATTGAGGGAATGGTGCCGAAGTGCAATTGCGGCCGGGTGGGAGATCTCGAATCGCTTTGTTCGTTAACCGGGATCGAGCGGAATATCTTGCCGTACCTGCTGAAGCGGAATCCGGGACACCAACTCTCCGGGCTGGACGCCAACCAGGCTGCCAGGAAAGTGCGTGGAATGGCGGACCAGGGCGATGCGTTGTGCAAGGAGGTCTTTCGAGTGCAAGCGCACGCTGCGGGACTGTTTTTCGACGAAATGATCAATACCTTTGACCCCGATGCGTTGATTGTGGGCGGGGGAGCGCTCGAAGCAAGCGCTGGTTTTCAGAAATGGTTCATGGATGAGATTCGCAAAGGAATGCCGGATCAACGTGAGGAGCAGGTGGGCATTCCGATTCATGTAATTCCGAATGGAGACACGGCGGGAGCTCGCGGTGCGGCGATTGAAGCTCTGAAGCTGGCGCGGCAAAGCGGATTAATGTGAAGCCTTACTTGCGGACGGCGGCGTGCTTGTTGGCGTACAGTGCGCGGTCGGCGGCGGACAATAGTTCTTCGAGAGTCGTCCCGTCGGCGGGGTAGGCTGCGACCCCGGTGCTCGCGGAGAGTGGTGGCTCCAGGCCATCATTTTGTAGCTGCAAAGAGATGCGCTGTGCGACGTTGAGCGCGGCTTGCGTGCTGGCTTCGGGCAGCACCAGCACAAATTCATCGCCGCCGTAGCGAGCGGCCACATCAATCTCTCGACAATGCAGGCGCAAGATATCGGCCAGGCGGCATAGAGCGCGGCTGCCCACGAGGTGGCCGTGGGTGTCGTTGATTTTCTTCAGATGGTCCATGTCGAGAAGCAAAATGGCGAACGGAACGCGCGCGCGGTTGTAACGCTTTATCTCGGAATCGAGCGCGTCAACGAGCCGGCGGTAATTGGCCAGACCGGTGAGAGGATCGCTGTCGGCCAAATGGCGGACGTGCTCTTCGGCGCGGCGATGTTCGGTAGATTCAGCGGCGAGAACCAGAGCCGTGAGCGACGTAATCGCCATAAAGGACTGCAATAGGAGTAGGGAAGTATTCTGCGAGCTGCCGACGAAAGGTCCATAGCCGTGAAAGGTGCCCCAGGTCGCGACGACGGCGAGAGCCGCGATGGCGGTGGCTGCTTTTCGGCGGCCGAAGCGAAAGGCCGCCCAGATCAGGAATGGGAAGCACAGGTATTCGAAGGGATAGTTGCGCACGAAAAAGTGCAAGCGGCCTCCAAAAACGGCCCAGGAAACGGCAAATAGCCCAGCGGCCAGGATCACCAGTTCGGCAATCTGCTTGCGCGTCCAATCTATCCGAGGATTTTCGACCCAAAGAAGGATAAGCGGCGCGATGATGATGGCCCCAACCGCATCGCCAAGCCACCAGGTGGACCAGATCACCGAGTACGCCGGCCAGGAAGCAAACCCGGCCACCGTGATCACCGTGGCGCCGACCGTGGCGCTGATGGCTGAGCTAAACGCCGCGAAGAGCGCAAACTTGAAAATATTGTGGGAGCGCTGGAAGACATTCCGCCCTTCGGCATAACGAGTTACGAGATAGGTGGCGGTGATGGCCTCGAGAGTGTTACCTGCCGCAATGCCTAAAGAAGTGGCTACGGTGCCCGCGGTGGTGATGTTGACGAGAAATGCGCCGGCAAAAATCGCGGGCCATACGCGGTAGCCCAGAATGAGCAAAGCGGCAAAGGCCAGGCCAGTGCACGGCCAAACCGCGCTACTGCTGGCATTCACGTATGCCAGCTTGAGGCCGACTTTGCCCGCGAGAAAGTACACTCCGGCCAACCCCATGAGCAGGGCGAGATTTTTGAGGTCAAGTTTGCGGTACATGGTCGTAAGAGATTTGGCGTAACAGCGAACAATGGCGGCGTAGACGCGGGCTGCAGGAGTCACGGAACCGGCCAACCTTGGCCCGGACGCAAAACCTGTCTAGGCAATCTTAGCAAACCTCGCACTGCGAAAAATGGGACGAATTTTTGCCGAGTTCCCCTTTAGTTATACGAGAAATTGCTGATTGAAGCATCGCAAAAAAAAAGGGCGGGCAGTGGAAGCTGCCCGCCTTACCTATGCCCGGCGCTATGCCAGGCGTTTAGATGGTGTACTTACTTTCCGGAACTGGAAGCCGACGACTGCGACTGAGCGTTGGCTTTCGGCACGCTGACATAGCCGCTGACGGTGTCCTTGCCAACCTTGTTGATGACCAATTCTTCGGGGATCTTGGTTCCGCTCAGGTAGAAGAAGATGGGCTCGTTCATGGAGCGGTTCTTCTTTTCCAGGCGGCGGTCCTCGGCGGTCATCGCTACGCTGAACTGTCCGCGCTTCTCATTTACGCCCTTGAGTTCGACGGTCAAGTTGCCGACCTTCTGAGGCTTATTCTTGCCGGCGATAGTGAACTCGATGTAGTCACGCTCGCCAAGGCGGCGTAGCTGATCAATTTCGTCATGGTTGCGCGCGATCAGGGTACCCATTTCGCTGCGGGCCATCTTCAGATCTTCACGCGTGCTGTCGAGATCGGTGCGGACGCCCACGACTTTGGTGTCCACGTTCTTAACGTCTTCGGTGGCGGCCTTGGTAGCCAATTCGGTGTGCACGCTGGTATCAAGCGCGGTCAGCTTCTGCGTAGTGTCCTGAACGGCGGCCGCAGCTTCGGCGCGCGCCTTCTTCAACTGACCCTGGGTGATCTTGAGTTTGTCGGTGACAACTTTCAGGTCGCCCTGCAGGTCGGTGTTCGCCTTTTCGTCCTGGGCGATGCGGTCCTTCAAGGAGCTCATATCCTGATCCACGCCCTGCTTGAACGAGTTGACCTGCGCGGTAACTTGTTGCTGCGTAGCATCCAGCTTCGAAGACGCATTCCAACCAAACGCCAAACCGCCGATGGCAATAAGTCCCAGAACGATGATGGCTGGCAAGTGCCAGGAAGCACCGCTTTTGCTTTCCACGTTATATTCGTCGCTCATAGCGAACCTTCTCCTTTGGACCGAAATCCCCGGTCCGTACTCCCAAACCGTGCTTTGTCGATAACCAACTGATGCCAGGTAAGATTGCATGCATGACGCCAAACAAACCCCTGCCTCCCGGCTGTGCCGGGCATTCCGCAACCGATTGCAATTAGGGGAGTTATGTAGGGTTGGAGGAAAAAAGGAACGTCGAAGGCGCTCGTACTAGTCCTGGCAATCTTTACGCGCCTGTAATGGGTATCTGGAATTTTTGCTGACGCGAAGCTTTAGAGAGCGAGAGAAGGATCGAGTAAGCGCAGATCGGCCCGCAATTGGTCCGGACTTCGGTAGTGGATACCCTCTAACCCGAGCGAACGCGCGGCTTCTACGTATTCGAGGATGTCATCAATGAAGACCGCCTCCGCGGCCTTGGTTTGCAAAGCCTTAAGCGCGGCCTGGAAGATTACCGGCGAAGGTTTGCTGGCCTTGACCGCGCAGGAATAGATGCGCACCGGGGCCGGGAAGAACCGAAAAAAGCCGTAGGTAGCTTCCAAATGAGCGACGTGGATGGGGTCGGTGTTCGAAAGCAAGGCCAGCTTTTTCTTGCGTCCGAGGGTGAGGAACAAATCGTCGGATTGGATCGGCTGTGGATCAAGAGAGCGATTCCAGGCGTCGCGGAATTCGCCGAATTTCAGAGGACTGCCTAGCCGCTTGGTGATGTGCAAGTGCCAGTCGTGCGGCGTGATGCGGCCTTCTTGCCAGTCATTCCAGCGAGGGTCGCTTTGAATGGCGGACCACAGTTCTTCCGGACCAAGAGAAACGCCTCGGGACAAACCGGCAATGGCTCGAGCGACATCAAGTTTCACCAAAACGCGACCGATATCGAAGATGATTGCGCGCAGCCGAGCCCGGGACATACGCCTAACCCTTGTCTATTGCCGCGGGAGGAGAATTTGTCTTGCGGCTCTTCAGCACGCCGATTACCGCTGGCATGATCGAGACGACTGCGACGACCGCGATGACGTAGTGAATGTACTTGCCGATGTTAGGAACGGAACGGCCCAGCGTGTATCCGCCCAGAATCATCGTCGCAACCCAAAAGATTCCGCCGAAAATATCGAATGCCACATAGCGGCCATAAGGCATGCGCGCCGCGCCGGCTACCGGAGGGCAGAACGTTCTGACGATCGGCACGAAACGCGCCAAGATGACCGCCCGCCCGCCATACTTTTCGTAAAATTCGTGCGCGCGCTGCAGATGGCTGCGGCGGAAGAAGAACGAGTCCTCGCGTTTGTACAGCGCGGCGCCGGCCGAGCGGCCGATCCAGTATCCGATTTGATCGCCAACGATCGCGCAAAGCATGACCGGACCGAGTAGCCAGCCGAGCGGAAGAAATCCTCCGGCCGCCAGGATACCCGCGGTGATCAACAGGGAATCGCCGGGTAGGAAGAAGCCTACGAAAAAGCCCGTTTCCACAAACACGATCCCGCAAATCAGCGGGGCACCGCCGCTGCGGATAAGTTCTCTTAGTCCTTCGGGGTCGAAAAGCGAGCGGAGAAAGTGGAGAAAAGATTCAAGCACGCGACCTGGTTCCTTTTCGAAATGGCGAGAGTACGCCTGGCCAAATCGGACATAACGTTGACGGGAGCCAGGAAGCGCCCGCTATCTGTGGACAAAATGTCCACTCCCATACGGTAGCAGAAAACGCCGGGGTCGCCGCCTGCTTCGGTGAGCAGCAGCAGCAAAGTGCAAACAGGCGCCATTTGGAGCGCGCGCCCAATCATATCAGTCGTCCGTTGGGACGCAGCGTTTCGGCCAGCCATGCCTGCGAGAGGGCGGAGTTCTTTATCAAGTTCGTAGAATGTTCGGAAGCCGCGATCAGTTGCTGGATGCGGGGCAGGGCCAGCCGCGCTGCTATCTCTCCCGCTTCGATAGCTTCGCTGGCGCGGCCAAAATCGTCCCACGAAATATCTTGCACATTGGGCCGGATCACCAGATCGGCGTGCCGTTCCCAGGTATCTAGTTGATGCTTCTGCGCGGCGCTGACGGCCCCGGCCACCACCTGGAAAATGTTTTTCGGGGCGTTGCGGCTGCCATCCTGCGTTCCAACGGAAACGCCCAGCACCAGCCGAGCGCCCAGCTGGCGTGCCGCCTGAGTTGGCACCGGAGCGACCAGGCCGCCATCGGCCAACCACCGTGTCCCGATTTGTATCGGCTCAAAGAGACCGGGATAAGCGCAGCTGGCACGAATGGCCTCCACCAGCGGTCCTTGCCGAAAAATGACCGGATCGCCGCTAGCCAAGTCCGTTGCCACGACGGCGAGCGGAATTTTCATATCTTCGAAATGTCGGGAGTCGAAGACCCGCTCAATAACGTCGGCCAGGCGATGGTTGCTGGCCAAACCTAGCCGAGAAACGCTCCAGCGCGCGATGTCGCGAAAGCGAATCGTGCGGCTGGTCGCCAGAACTCGCGCTAGCGGCGCGCCGCTTGCATAGGCACCGGCGAAAATGCTGCCCACGCTGGTTCCCGCAATGTGGGAAATGCGAATGCGGTGTTGCTCAAGAACCTTAAGGACGCCGAGGTGGGCGAAGCCGCGCGCAAATCCCCCTCCCAGGGCCAGGCCGATTCCGGGTTGACCCATCCTGGTGTCCGCCAAATTGTGCCGAACGTCATTCACAACGCGAAGAGTTTGCGGCCATGCTCGGATCGCACCAATGGAACGCGCGTTGGGAAATTCCAGTACGGACGTACCTGTTCCAAGACTGCACGAAAACCCTTGCCGTAATACCAAACAGTACCGAAATACTAGTCTCCTATCCCCTCTGTACCATTGCCGCCCAAGCTCGCACACCGCATTCTCGTTGGTGCAGGCGGGCAATCTCTGAGGGAGCGATGATGGACACCGCATATCAGCCGTGGGTAGGGCACGCCGTAGTCTTGCAAGTGGCACTGGGCGATATCAAGGTTCCGCTACGAGGCCGTTTGCTGAGGGACGGCGGTGAAACCCTGAGAATGCGCCTCGGCGACGAATGGGACGTGGACATCTATAAGACTATGGTTATGGCGGTGGAAGAAGACGCCATGGCACTAATCCCAGCGTGAGGAGGCCGCATGAAGAATCTCGAATTACGCTATGTCACGCAGGAACGAGCGGCTGCGCTGCTCGGCATTCCGGAAAAAGAGCTTAGCCGCATCTCGGAAGAGTCCGGCTTGGGACACAAAGAGCGCGCCGGAAACCAGGAAGAAACGTTTTTTACGTACGAAGAGCTGCGCCAAATTTGCCAGATGACCGCGCAGGTTCACTGAGAGTTTCCCTCGGCCCCCCTCAGTCGTAACCCCACCCCGGGAAGCTTACCCCCAGCTTCCCGGGGTTTTTGTTTTGACAGCAATCGAAGAAGCAACGAAACTGTTGCGCGCATGGACATCACTCCGTCGACCGCGGCTGCGCGCGCGGATAAGCCAAAATCTTCCCGTCACGCCGTCCTGGCCGGATTTCTCGGATGGACGCTCGACGCGTTCGACTTTTTCGTAGTGGTGTTCTTGTTCGACACGCTGGCCCATCAATTTGGCGTGACCAAGAAAGAGATCGTTCTCACCACCACGGCTACTTTGGCCATGCGGCCGTTGGGCGCGCTGATTTTTGGCCTGCTTTCCGATCGCTATGGCCGGCGCATACCGCTCATGGCCAATGTCATCTACTTTTCGATCATCGAGTTGCTCTGCGGGTTCGCGCCGAACTTTACGGTATTCCTCGTTCTGCGCGCGCTCTTCGGAATCGGCATGGGAGGCGAATGGGGAGTCGGCGCTTCGCTCGCCATGGAGGCGGCACCGCCTCGGCTACGCGGCGTTCTGAGCGGCATCCTGCAGAGTGGCTACTCCATCGGCTACCTGCTCGCAGCGGTCGCGGCGCGTTTCCTGCTGCCGGTGTGGGGATGGCGCTCCATGTTCTGGATCGGTGCCCTGCCGGCCTTGCTCGCTTTGTATATTCGTACCAAGGTGCCGGAATCGGAAGCCTGGAAACAGCATCGAGCCGCTTCCACCGGAGAAGTACTGCGCGTCGTTGCCGGCCAGTGGAAACGTTTTGCGTACCTGGTGGTGTTGATGACCTTCATGATGTTCTTGTCGCACGGCACGCAGGATCTTTATCCGGACTTTCTTCGTGAAGTGCACCAAATCTCGGACGCTGCGCGCGCCAATATCGCCATCATCTACAACTGTGGCGCCGTTCTTGGCGCGATTCTTTTCGGATTTTTGTCGCAGGCCGCCGGTCGCAGAAAAGGCATGATCGCGGCTTTGGGACTTTCTCTTTTGCTTATTCCCGTGTGGGCCTTCAGCGGCTCGGTTCCTATGCTGATTGTCGGGGCGTTCGTGATGCAGATGGGCGTGCAAGGCGCCTGGGGCGTCATTCCCGTGCACTTGAACGAACTCTCCGCCGATGCTGCGCGCGGATTGATGCCCGGACTCGCCTACCAGTTGGGAATTCTTTTCGCCTCACCCACCAATAGCATTCAGTACACTTTGCGCGATCACTTCGGATATCCGTGGGCGCTAGCTGGATTTGAGGTTTGTACGATTCTTTCGCTGGCTATTCTTTTGTGGTTAGGAACCGAAGCGCACGGCCGGGAGTTTGTGAAGTCGACACAACACAGTGCTTAGCGGTGGATGGTATTGGGGCCAGATCGAGATTTATGCGCTGCCGCTCGCTCCGCCGCTTTCCCTCGCGTGGAAGGGTGTCCCCAGACTGCAGATTTTCAGTGCTGGAATATTTCTCTGATTGCTTACCTCGTCCTTGATCTACGTTTGATAGCAACCGAAGTGGGCGCGGCTCAGGTCGAGTTGTGCCTGTAATTCGGCATGATTTTGGTATCCCGGGGTGCGTGAGCAAGTATCTGGATAATCCTGGCGCGGCAACAGCATCTTCAAAGCCCATGCTTCGGCTAGAGCAAACACGGCACTTAGAAGCGAGGAACCATCCCTTACTTGCCCTTGCTAGGCCGTCTCGAACGTCTCTCACCGCTCGCCTTCTCGTTCCTTCAGAGAGATGAGTCATGGCGTCGTAGAAGCCAATTCACTTTGGTCTATTCGCTTTCGCTTATAGTATCCACTTTCCCTTTTATAGAACTAACCAGGGGCTACGCTACAGGAAGCGGTTGCGTTTCGGGTGCTACGCGCGTTCCACGGAAGACAAATTCAATGACCACAAAATGACGAGAAATTGACGATCTGGTGATCGGTTTTCATCTATGGTGCGCTGGCCGACTCGCTGTTTGTTTACCTGCCCGCCTGCAGTGAGTTCAATGTAGTTACCGAGGAGATTCTCCGATGAAAAACAATGCGAATCGATGGTCATCTCTAAAAAGATGGGTCGGGGCAGGCGGGATTTTCGTGGCGGTGTTCTTTGCCGCCGGCACGCTGAACCCGGGTACGCTGCGAGCCGACAGCCATGACGACGACCGTGACGGCAACCGCCATGACTTCGTTCAAACCAATCTGGTTTCGGACATCTCCGAGCTGGCGAAGATCACCGACTCCCAACTGGTCAACCCCTGGGGCGTTTCGCACCTTTCTACGAGTCCCTTCTGGGTCTCGAACCAGGGGATGAACACGACCACGCTCTACTCCGTTACAAGTGGGACGAACGTCAGCAAGGTGAATATCAACCCCCCGGCGGGCGTAGTTCTGATCCCGACAACAAGCGGCGGACCCCAAGGACCCACCGGCCAGGTCAGCAATAGCAACCCTGCGTCCTTCCCGGTGAAAAGTGGCGGAGACGGAAAGTCTGCGCTTTTCATCTTCGCCAATTTGAATGGAACCATTTCGGCCTGGGACGGCGGCCCGACCGCCTTTGTCCAGGTCACGACCCCTGGGGCGGTATACACTGGGCTGACGATTAACGGCGCACAAACGCGGCTTTATGCGGCCAATGGAGTAACCGGCGGCATTGACGTCTTCGACAGCTCGTTCACGCCACTGAGCCTCGCGCCCGGCGCATTCGTCGACCCCTCCCTACCGACTGGGCTTACGCCCTTCAATGTGCAGGACATCACCGGCGACATTTACGTTACCTATGCGCCCCCCGGACGTGCCAACCAAATCAGCGCCCCATCGGGTGCAGGGGCCGTAGCGGTCTTCGATGAAGACGGCAACTTCATCAAAGAGCTGATCGTTGGCAGTCGGCTCTCTGCACCCTGGGGAATCACCTTGGCACCGCCCAGTTTCGGGCGTTTCGGCAGTCATTTGCTGGTCGCCAACTTCAGTTTTCTCCATAGCGAGATCAACGCGTTCGACCCCATTAACGGGAAGCTTCGTGGGACGCTGCGGATCGACACAGGAAACAACAGCCCAGGCGGCCTTTGGACGATCGCGTTCGGAGTAGGCGGCAGCAACGGGAGTCCTGATGTCCTCTATTTCACGGACGGGATCAACGGCGAGAGGGACGGGCTCTTCGGCGCGATAGCCCCGCAACGAAAAGCTCCGGAACACGAATGTGAAGATTGCGATTCGCAGTGATAGCAAATCGGGATCACGGCGTTGACCTGAGGTTCGTACCGCTGCATCCGCGAATTGCAGTTGCCGAGAGAATAGGCACGCGCGGTGATTGATCGTCTTCTCGGGCGCAGGCGACGACGTTCAAATGAGTGCGTGGCTGACATATCCCGAGGCGAGGCCCACTGGACGCCCGATTAGCGCGTACCGGTCAAGTCCGGGACCAGCGGAGCTTCGTGCGAATTGGCTGAGCACGAGGAAGTTAGCACTCCCCATCTTTTGGCGATAGGTTAACGGTGATCATCGGAAACTTGGCTACCCAGGTCGTGTATCTGATTGCGGGCTGCGCATCGGCGATGTGGTGGGCTGCTCGGTAGCCCGCCTGGCGAATGGAAAGCTTCGGCTCTATACACAGAAAACAGGAACGCACGTACATTGTCCATTTCCGGAGTTCGTGGTTAAGGAACTCGAAGCGCTCCCAAAGATGAGTTAGCGCTACTGGTTCTGGACCGGGAACGGGAAACTCCAGACCGCGACTGGGGACTGGAAAGGACACTCGGGATTTCAATGGGCAAAAACTCGAACAGCGATGTCTCCAGTCAACGGGAAATCTGCTGCTCGGAATTTCACATCGATGTCTTAGGAAGTCTCAGGGACGCCCTGAACAAACCGGGTGTGAGCTCATGGTGTCGCACTAGGCAGTCATCGCGCGGGAGAATGGGATTCAGAACCCCGTGTCAAATCTGAACGATTCGAGCGCCGCATCCGGAACTGGCAACTGTAGAACTTGACAGATGCTTCAGTTCCTACAACGTGGCCGACTAGCTCCAAGCCTAAAGACCTAAGGGAGCCTCGTGAATCACGTTGAAACCACACCGCTAGGGGCACCGAAGACAAATCGAGAGGTGAAGAAACTCTGCGATGGGCTCATTCCAACTAGCCGCGGAAGTGTTTTCTCGAGCACCGGCAATGGCGCTGCTGCTGTTCGCAGCCGCTTGCAGCCAACCAACAGTCCCATCTCCAGGAATTCCTTCGCAAGGCGAGTGGCGCACATGCGAATGGCACCTGGTCCGCCTCAGGTACACGACAGACGCTCAACCTCGACAGGAATCGCCGCGCGCGATTACCCACAGGGAGGAAGCCAAAACGGCATCTCCGTGGCGGGCGGTTACCTCACGCAAGGTGAGCGCTACCGACTTGACCTGCTGACCACGGTTTTCTGTCTTCGTGTATTCCTGGTCATCGGCGCCATGGTTGCTATTTGTCGCGCGTTGACGCGGGGTTCAAGAGAGATCTCAGAGTAGGGACGACTCAAGCGTGGGTCTGCTAGCAAATCTCAAGCTACGGCGAAAACTGCTTATCGCTATGTCTCCCCTGGCAGTCATGGCGATCCTCGCTGGTTTGTATTCTTCTATCCAAAGCAAAAGGATCGACGCCTGGTACAGCCAGCTCATGGGCAATGAGGTCAAAGCCGTCCACGAAATTGACGCGGCGCGCTCGCTCAACAGGCGCTACGACCTCTATCTCTACCGTCTTATCGACGAGACCGATCCGGACCGCAGGCAAGTCATCGACAGCCAACTGGACAGCACCTACTCCGAATTCAAAATGCAGATCGCCGAGGCGATCCGCCTAGTTCCTGCCCGAAGCGCAGAAATCAAGGCCGCTGGCGCAAATTTCGATAAGGCGGCCCTTGATTCGCGGCTCGTGCGTGCCGCCGCCCTCGCCAACGATAAGGTAAAGGCCGCCGCGCTCATGCGCTTGAGCGTTGATCCCCAAATTCAACAAACTCACGAGCAAGTCATGAAGATCTCAGACGAGTTACAAAACGCTCTGGATCAGCGTTCTGATGAACTCACCGAGAGAACCCATCGCTCCATCTTGATTATCTGGCTCGTGACCGGATTCGGCCTGCTCGTCTCTTTCGCCATCGCTACCTATATACTTCACGTCGATGTGGTCCAAGAACTCTTCTCCTTGCGCGACAGCATTCGGTCGCTCGCCTCTGGCCAATTGGATCAGCCGATCCCTTTCCTTAATCGGCCGAACGAAATCGGCGAGATTAGCCGCTCTCTTCGTGCCCTTCAAGGAGGGGCCAAAGACCGCGAAACCCAGTCCTGGGTCAAGGCTGAAGTCGCCGCCACCGGAGTACGCCTTCAGGCTGCCGAAGATTTCTCCACTTTCGCCACAAGTCTGCTCTCGCGCGTCTCCGAAGGCATTCCCCTCCTTTACGGCTCTTTTTATCTCGCCGACAAGTCCCATTCTCGTGTGTGCCGCGTCGGAAGCTTCGCTCTCGACAGTCCAACAGATTCCACCGGATTCGCGCTCGGCGAAGGGCTTGTGGGTCAGGCCGCTCTCGAACGCCGTGTGATTAACCTTTCTGCGAACAAGGGTGATCCAATTCGCATCTCCACTGGCCTGGGCACGGTCGTCGCCAGCGAGCTCCTTTTTGTACCCGTTCTCAATCAAGACCTTCTCATCGGTGTCATCGAACTCGCCGCCGTGTCTGCTGTCTCCGACCGGCAACAAGCGCTCCTTGATGCGCTGCTCCCCACCGTTGCCATGAACGCGCAGCTTCTCTCACGAAACCTGGAAACTAACCGGCTCCTCGAAAAGACCCGGGCACAAGCCGAATCCCTTGCCGCCTCGGAACGCCAGATCATTGCCCGAAAGGAGGAGCTCGAAGCCAGCAATCGCGCCCTGGAAAGCTATCAGGAGGAATTGCGTCGCGCCAAAGAAGTCGCCGAGGACGCCACCAAGATCAAATCCGAATTCCTTGCCAACATGAGCCACGAAATTCGCACCCCCATGAACGCCATCATTGGAATGTCGCATCTCGCGTTGAAGACTGACCTCGATTCCCGTCAGCGAGGGTATGTTCGCAAGATTCAGCAGTCGGGGCAGCACCTGCTTGGAATCATCAACGACGTCCTCGATTTCTCCAAGATCGAGGCCGGCAAACTGACTGTCGAAAATATCGATTTCGATCTGGAAAAGGTGCTGCAGAACGTCAGCAATCTGATCGCGGAGAAGGCCACCGCCAAGGGCCTGGAACTAATTTTCGATATTGACCCTGCGGTTTCCGTTCACCCCAAGGGTGACCCACTGCGGCTCGGGCAAATCCTCATCAATTTTTGCAATAACGCCGTCAAGTTCACCGAGCGCGGCGAGATTATCGTGAAAGCCCGCGTCCAGGAAGAGGATGAAAACGGGCAACTTGTGTGCTTCTCCGTCAGTGACACCGGCATCGGGCTCACCGACGAACAGATGGGCCGCCTTTTTCAGGCCTTTGAACAAGCCGATACCTCTACCACCCGCCAGCACGGGGGCACCGGTTTGGGTCTGGCTATTTCCAAAAAACTTGCTCAACTGATGGGTGGTGACGTGGGCGTCTCGAGTGAAGCCGGAAAGGGCAGCACTTTCTGGTTTACCTCCTGCCTTGCCAAAGGCGATGGCGTGGCCGACCGCGCCGCCCGGCCCGATCTACGTGGCCGTCGTGTGCTGATCATCGACGACAATGCCCAAGCCCGTGAGGTTCTTTCGAGCATGCTTACCAGCATGACTTTTATCGTGCACGAAGCGCCTTCCGGGCAGGAAGGCATCGAACTAGTCCGCTTGGCTGCGAATCGCCGCGAGCCCTACGAGATCGTCTTTGTCGATTGGCAGATGCCGGGTCTCGATGGCATCGAGACTGGCAAACACATCCGAGCCCTTCCGAATCTTTCAACCCCACCCCATCTTGTTATGGTCACTGCTTACGGCCGCGAAGAGGTTCTCCGCCAGGCAGAGCACGCCTCCTTCGAAAACGTTCTGATCAAGCCCGTCACTCCTTCCATGCTCTTTGACTCCGTCGTCCAGGCGCTCACCGACGTTCGCGGCGGTGCGCACGAACCCCAGGCCACCGCAACCGAAATCGATCTTTCTTCCATTTACGGCGCGCGTGTTCTCCTCGTCGAGGACAACGAGCTCAACCGCGAGGTCGCCATCGGTCTTCTTGAGGATGCCCAGCTCTGCATCGACCAGGCTGAAAATGGTGCCGTCGCTGTTCAGCAGCTTTCCAAAACAGATTACGACCTCGTTCTGATGGACATGCAAATGCCCGTCATGGATGGCATCACCGCCACCAAGGCCATCCGCTCGAATCCACGTTTCACCTCTCTGCCCATCATCGCCATGACCGCCAACGCCATGGACCGAGACCGCGAAGTGTGTCTCGCCGCGGGCATGAACGACCATCTCGCCAAGCCCATCGATCCGGACAAATTACATGAGGCCCTCCTCCGGTGGATTCGCCCTCGTGCTGCGTCGGCCTCGGCTGCGGCTTCAAGCTCGGCGCGATGCGCTTCCGTCTACATCTCTGTTCCTTCCACCCCTTCCGGTGACCTCGTTATCCCCGGTGTTGACACCGCCAGTGCCCTCAAACGCACCGGCGGCAACCGCAAGCGCTATGAATCCCTCCTTCGACGATTTGCGGATTCACAGTCGCACGGCCTCGACGACATTCGCGCTGCTCTCGCTGCCAATGATTCACCCACAGCCCAACGCCACGCGCATTCGCTGAAAGGCGCTTCAGCCAATCTCGGTGCCAACGCCCTCGCCGAAGTTGCTGCCGCTGCCGAAGCGGCTATCACTTCCAATCATTCCATCGTCCCCGCTCTCGAATCCCTTTCCCGCTCTCTCGGCCTGACCATTGCCTCCATTCACGCCGCTCTTCCCGCGGACGCTGCTACCGCTGGCACTCCCTTTCCCAACGCCGACCCTTCCACTGTCGTCCAACCACTCTCTCAGCTCAAAAAACTCCTTGAAGCCGACGACGGCGATGCTTCCGATTTCCTTCTCGAAGCGCGCCCGACACTCAGCCAGGTTCTTACCTCTTCGGAAATCGATTCGCTTTCCGCTCACGTTGGCAACTTCGCCTATTCGGATGCGCTCCGTTGCATTTCCGAAATTGCAGCTCGTCTTTCCCTGAGATTGGAGTGAATCAATGTCTGCTTCGCCACAGCTAGCTCCCTCTGCGCAGAAATTAATCCTCATCGTCGACGACACTCCCCTCAACATCGGCGTGATCTCCGGCGCTCTCAAGGATTCCTATAAAACCAAGGTTGCCACCAACGGCGAAAAAGCCCTTGCTCTCGCCTCCGCCGAAGAAAAGCCCGATCTCATCCTCCTCGACATCATGATGCCCGGCATGGATGGCTACGAAGTTTGTTCTCGCCTCAAATCTGATCCCGCCACACGTGAAATCCCGGTCATCTTTCTCACCGGGCAGACTGCCGCCGAAGACGAAACGCGGGGTTTCGAGGTGGGCGCAGTGGACTATGTCCACAAGCCTTTCTCTCCTGCTGTCGTGAACGCCCGCGTCCGTAGCCATATCTTTCTCCGCGAAGCGCGGGCTCAACTCGCTTCTCAGCTCCTTGCCCTCAACAACGAACTCGAGATGGCTCGCCAGATTCAACTCTCCATCCTTCCTCACTCCATTCCTAAGCTGCCCGGCCTCGAGATTGCCGCCCGTTTTCTTCCAATGACTTCCGTCGCCGGCGATTTCTACGATTTCATCGAAATTGATGAAAAGCACATCGGCATCCTCATTGCCGATGTTTCCGGGCACGGCCTTCCCTCCGCTCTCATCGCCTCCATGCTCCAAGTTGCGCTCACCGCGCAGGCCGGGCATGCTTCCGAGCCTGCCAAGGTTCTGTTGGGTTTGAATCATGCACTCTGTGGAAAATTCACCTACAATTTCGTCACCGCGGCCTATGTTTACGTGGACCTCGAAAAAAATCTCATGCGTTATGCGGGCGCCGGACACCCGCCCGTGCTTCAGTGGCGTAACTCCACAGGCAAAACGGCCAAACTTTTGGAGAATGGATTGGTTCTTGGAATGGTTGCGGAAGCTACTTACGATGCGCTCGAGTTTCCTCTCGAGCTTGGCGACCGGTACGTACTCTACACCGACGGCGTTCTCGAAGCCACAAACTCGGCTCGGGAAGAGTTTGGCGCAGACCGCTTCATGCGTTTCATTGAAAACCACAAGCATTTGGTGGCGGATCAGTTCTCTGAGACGCTCCTGACAGAATTGTCCCGTTGGTCGAACCAGACATCCGAACCGGGGCAACAGGATGACATCACGCTGCTGGTGATCGATTTCAAGCATCACTGAGGGTGGTTTGCTGGACGCACAAAGTCGTCATGAAATCCATTCTTCCAGGCCTTGAGTTACCCCACACCGTCGACGCGGCTCAGCGAGCCTTTGACGACGAACTGGCGCGAACGCTGGAAGCCATCGCAGATCGAATCGAAGGACGGCCATCGCAGGTAGGACTCCTCGAAGAGTGGCTTTCGTGTCTGAACGTGCGGTCAGTGCTTACAAGAGATGAGAACCGCAACCAGAGACGGCGGATCGAGTTCCTTTCCCTGCACCGCAGAATCGAAAACCTAGCGAGTTCGTTGCAGAAAGAGGTCGGAAACGCTGAGGCTACGCGGCGAGCCTGCCACCGTCTGCTTGTGGCAGATGCCTTTCCCAACAACTCAGTTGCTGTCCGTCGAAGAGTTCAGCGTGGTAGCGGCGGTATTGCGGTTCACGCCCAGCGAGTGCAGGTTCATAGACCTTTTCCCGAACCCATCTCTGTCCTGTCTCGATTTCTGCTCCGCAGTGGGCGCATATGTTGGCGTGGCTGGCGACCATTTTTCACCTCCGTCTAGACGATGTGATGCGATCGTCGGATCGGAAGTAATTGATCGAACGTAAAGATTATGTCCAGTGTTGGTCACACTGGCGCAAACGCGAGCGACTGCAAATGGCCTTTAAGATACCGCTCTAGTCGCCTGCTGCGGAAGAATCTGCATCTACATGAAGAAAATCAATCTCAGCACTTCTCTCGCAGGTCAGGCTGTGGGTATCAAAGAAGTCGACGACGGTATCTGGCTGGTGAGCTTATGAACTACCATCTCGGTTATATCGATTTGGAGGAGAAGACTCTGCCGCCCCTAGACAACCCTTTTGGCCCTAGGATGTAAGCTATGTCTCCGGAACGTTTTGTAAAGGATGTCTTCGGACCGTACACCAAGAAATATGGCGGAGAGGGTGGGATTCGAACCCACGGTACGGTTTCCCGTACGCTCGCTTTCGAGGCGAGTACTTTCAACCGCTCAGTCACCTCTCCGCGGTCAGTTCCCTTAAGGTTAGCAGACCATTTCGTATGGCGGCAACGGCCGGCGCATTGCCAATTGCTGTCGCGATCGCGCACAAAGACTTGCGCCGGCAAAATGCACCATGACGGGCAGCGAAGCCGGGAAGGATTTCAGCGCCGCGTGGTAAAGAATTTCTGCAGAACGCTGGCGCTTTCTTCGGCAAGAATTCCGGCGGTGGTTTCCACCTGATGATTGAGCTTGGAGTTCGACAACACCGCAAAACACGTGCGCACCGCCCCGCCTTTAGGATCGTCTGCGCCGTAAATGAGGCGAGGAACACGCGCCTGAATGATAGCCCCGGCGCACATCGCACACGGTTCGAGCGTCACATATAACGTCGTCCCGCTTAAACGGTAATTGTTGACGGCGCGCGATGCTTCGCGGATGGCGACGATTTCTGCATGCGCGGTCGGGTCGCAGTCTCGAATGGTGCGGTTTCCGGCTCGCGCCAGCACTTTGTCACCTTGCACCAGCACGGCGCCGATCGGCACCTCGCCGGCTTCGGCCGCGAGGCGCGCTTCTTCCAATGCCAACTGCATGAAGTCCTGGTCGGTCATCGCGGAATCCGATCGTCTGCGGAATATTATGCAGCAAGCAGACGCGGAACGCTTTATCGCTGACTGCTGGCACGCTTGACTTTGCGCAAAGCCGCACCGAAACTAAAACGCGATTCACCGGACAACTGAACACCCGAAATAGAGGAGCGCCATCGGCCAAGCGGCTCTTTACCTGGAAAAATACGAATGGAAATTCGCAGAGATCCCATCACACAAAGCTGGGTGGTCGTCGGTCACCGGGAAACTCCCGAGAACGACTCCTGCCCGTTTGAACGTCCCGCCATAGACAAGCAGCAAACGATTCTGTCGATTCCCGGCGAGGGACCGTGGCAGGTGCGCGTGCTGCCGCATCCTGATCCTCTCTATCGTATTGAAGGCGAGCCGGGCCGCCTACCGGACGGCATGTATGACCGCATGGGGCCGACGGGTGCACATGAGGTGGTGGTGGAGACTCCGGACCACAACAAACGTCTTTCGCAACTGAGCGACGAAGAGATTGATCGCGTGCTGTCGGTGTGGGTTTCCCGCGTCGCGGATCTGAAAAAAGACATTCGCCTCAAGTATGTCAGCGTCTTCAAAAACCAGGGCGAACTTGCCGGTGAAGAATGGTCCCATGCGCACTCGGAAATCACCGGCACGATTTTTGTGCCCCGCCGGATCAAGTATGAACTCCGTGCCGCTCGCGAGTGGTTCAAGGAAAAAGAGCGCTGCGTGTTCTGCGATATCGTTCGCCAGGAAGAGAAAAAAGGGCAGCGCATAGTGGATGTACAGGGCGACTACTATGCACTTTGTCCGTATGCGGCGCGGGTGCCCTACGAAGTGTGGCTGCTGCACCGCCGCCATAATCATTTGTTCGAACAGCCCAAAGCTGGAGCCAACCGCCGCCAGTTAGCGGCGTTGCTGGGCCGGGTGTTGCGACGCCTGGAAAAAATCTCGCCGGCGTTTCATCTGGTGGTGCATACGGCTCCCAGCACCTTGAGCAAAAAGGGCGAATTGGCCGGCTACTGGAAGACCCTGGCCGACGATTTCCACTGGCACATTGAAATTCTTCCTATCGTTGAAAAAAGAAGTAAGTCCTACAGCATCAAGGAGACCTACTTCAACGCCGTGCTGCCGGAACAAGCGGCCGAGCAGTTGCGGGCGATTGATCCGAACTCATGAATGACGCACGGAATCGGCGGCAGCGCGGAGGAATCATCGGCACATTTGTCGCGTTGCTGTTTCTTGCTTTGCTGTGCCTCACGATTTATCTCGCGCGCCATCCGCTGCTTCGCTTCGCCGGCCAAGAACTCGTAGTGGAAGATGCCATCGAGAAATCCGATGCCATCATTATTCTGAGTGACGACAATTTCTATGCGGATCGGGCCACCCGCGCCGCCGAACTATACCGCCAGAATCTCGCGCCTACCGTAGTCGCCAGCGGGATTCGCCTTCGCCCCTATGCGGGAATCGTCGAACTGATGACTCACGATCTGACGGAACGAGGCGTGCCAAAAGAACATATCGTCCCCTTTCCCCAGGACGCCGACAACACCAGGGAAGAAGCCGATGCGCTGAAGATTCTGGTCCTGCAAAAAGGCTGGAAGCGCGTCATCATCGTCACTTCGAATTACCACACTCGACGCGCGCGCCTTATCTTTCGCAAGGTTTTCCCCGCGGATGTACAGGTGGAAATGGCCAGCGCCCGCGACGGCGACTTTGATCCCGCGAATTGGTATGAACACCGTCGGGCCGTCAAACGATTCTGGCATGAAGTGTCAGGGCTGCTGGTCGCCCACTGGGAATAACAGCCCTTTTCATTGACCACCAAGGACGGATTTACCGCTCAACTTGTAGTGGGAGTGGGTTATCGCCGGATGAATGTGGGGTTATCGTTTGGGATGAACCGCTCAATAAAGCCTGGTCGAGCTGCCGGGCTGCCTAAGCAGGTGCTTCCCAGGAACCTTTTTTGCGCCATTCCTCTTTACATGCGTTAAAGCCTGTACTATCTTGAAGTTTCTGAGGTCGCGCCGCCCTCCCGCTCTCGACGACTGGCGACTTCGAAAATCCAACTGTCCCTGTCGAGGTGTCGAATGTGGAGGAAAGAAGAGCTTAAGTCTCCTGGCGTCCTGGACCCTGCCATGCCGCCCGGTACCGCAATTCCTCAGGCAAGTACTCCTAGTAGCGCGGGAGCGCCCGCCGTTGGTTCTTCACTTCCCATTTCGCCTCGAGCCGCCGCCTGCATCACGCAGGGAATTCGCGTTAAGGGCGAGATCACCGGTAAGGAAGATTTGTTCGTTGACGGCACGCTAGAAGGCAAGCTGGACATTGGCAACGCGTCCTGCACCGTGGGTCCCAATGGCAAAGTCAAAGCCGATATTTCTGCGCGTGAAGTGGTAGTGCGTGGAACTGTGGATGGCAAGATTGAAGGCACGGAGCGCGTACAGCTGTGGAACACCGGCCGGGTTACCGGCGAAGTTCGCACCGAGCGCCTGGCGATCGAAGACGGCGCCATTCTGCGCGGTAAGGTGGAAGCCGGAAAACCTCATGCTCGGGGCTCCGAAGCACCAGCCAACGCTGCGACTGCCAAAACTGAAAAATTCAAGAACGGCAGCGCGGACGCGGCCTCCAGGGCGGCGGTTATCTAACCCATGGGGCTTTTGAACAAACTGGGAATCGGAGCGGGTGGTGGAACGAGCAGAAACGTCTCGCCGCGGGCGTCTTCATCAGGCTCACACCATGGTCACGGTGCGCCTCTGGTGGCGGCCGGAGCCAATCGGACTCCGCAAGCGGACCAGACGACGCGAGTCTCCAATGGATTGAAGGAGTTTCTCTGGAACCTGGACGGCCTTGGCCGTGGCACTCTGCTGGATTTGGGCCCGGCTTGGCAGACCACTCTGAATTTCTTCATCGAACGCGGATTCCGCGTCACGTCCGACGATTTGCTGCACTCTTGGAAGGATTTTCTGGCGGAAGAGGAAGTTCGCGTAAAAAACGCCGCCACGTCCACCGAAAATATTGATCTGACACCAGCGGGCCGCGCGGCTCGATTCGTACAGGCCAACATTCAGTACGCACCGGCTTCTTTCGATGCGGTGCTGTTGTGGGACATTCTGGATTACATGGAGCCGGCCGTCGCGAAGCAATCCGTCGCGTGCCTGACCGAGCTGCTCCGTCCGGGCGGCATCGTGTTTGCCATGTTTCACAGCAAAAAGCCGGAAAGTTTTCAGCGTTACCGGGTGGCCGATTCCAGCACGCTGCAGGTGATCGGCGCGACCCCGCTCGTTCCGGCCCAACGCGTCTATCAGAACCGTGAAATTCAGGATCTCTTCAACCGGTTTCGCACTGTCAAATCCTTTGTCGGCCGCGACCAGCTCCGCGAATCGCTGTTTGTGAAGTAGCCCTTTTCCACAGCGTTTCTCTTAAACTGATTTGGTGCATCTTTCCTCTTGAATTGGCTGTCGCACCGGCGTAAACCGTCTTCGTGAGCTCACCGAGCTACGGAAAGAGGCGTATGACTCCACCGGGCTTAGAGCAAACAACCAGCTGATCACACCGCGCATGCGGTGCGTGTCGCCCGCGAAACCAGCGCAGCAGGATCTGCGCAGCTTCCGAGACGACTCAGCCTAAACGACAAAAAGGGGAGCTGCCTGGCTCCCCTTTTTGCATAGCGAATCAAGTTTCCGGCGAAACGCAGATTTTTCCGCCGCTCCGCGCAGCCTACTGCGACGGCGTGTGCTGTTTCGCGGTGTGGTGTTGGTGCGATCTGTGGTGCGCGCCCTTGCTGCGTTTGTGATGTCTGCTGCTGTGATGCGATCTCGCGGTGTTCGAGCTCGCCGTGGCCGGTCCCGTTTCCTGCGTTGCGTTCTGCAACGGCTGCATGGCTAGCATCGCAGCCGGCATTCCCATCATCAGTATTGCTGCCAGAGTCTTTTTCACTTGCTTTTCTCCCCAACCGAAATTCCCCTGCCTGAAAAAGGGTACACCAACGCAGAGAAAAGTCGAGACCACAGATAGGGAAGTGTGCTGCCAAGCCGCGTAAAGTAAAAAATCAATTCGAGCATGATTCGTTTGCTCTTGCCTGTCGATCCTTTTGGATATGGTCGCGGGGAAAGAACTTAGCCGCCGAACTTGGCGCTTTCGAGGAAACGGATAATGTCGCGCTGGTTGGCGATAATCTGTGCTTGCCAGAGAATGGCGACCGACATCAGGCCCAACAGCGTGACGCAAAGCGCCAGCGCCACATTGGTGTGCGACTCGGCTGCGGGAAGGCGAAGGGTGCGAACTAACCAGGCCATTTGATTTTCTCCTAGTACCTCTAGTTCCGCATGCGCAGCGCTTGGGAACAACCAGCGCCGAGTATCACCCAAATTGGAGCAATCAATGTTCCAACCAGATTGGAACGCTCCGGCTAGACCAACCTTGGCAATTTGCTCGAAAAAAAGCGAAATCGGTGTGCCATCCGATCGAGCAGGCGCCGCAGCCGTCGCCGGTATGACCACGTGTAGTGACACGTGTTCTCTTTTGGTAGAGCGGCGGGGCTCGGTGTTTTTGAAATTCAGTCCTACAAGTACTACCGGCAGCCGCGCCTACCGCGGTGGTGATCCCGCCCCCAAACAAGCCAAGACTTCGTCCCACACCTCCGGCGAGTGAAGATGAAAGCGGTTCTTGCTCGTTGGCCCGGACATCCGCTGAAAATCCTTCCCTTGGTTCCGGTGGGAAATTTCGCCGGACGTTGCGGACCTTGGTAATTCGTGGAGTGTTGCTTCTTGGGCTTCCTCAAGTGGCTCGAGGCGCGCGGTCAGAGTCAGCGTTCGGTCAAACACCGGATCCGGCCAGTTGTGCTGCTGATCTCCAGGAGCGCGGTCGCTTGGCAATACGCACAAGCCCACGCGCGGAGCATGCGAACGCAGCGCGCGATCATACAAACCGCCTAGCTCACGAACGCATTGAACCAGATTCGCGCCGCAGGCCAGCGACCAGAATTGCCCGCTGTTTCGCAGTACCAGCCCGCGCCCTTTTGCTTCCGCACGAAATCGTTCAATGGCCGCTTCGCCGGCTCCGGCGAAAAAGAATAACTCGTCGAAGTCGCGCAGCCGTATCAACTCTGCCTCTCTTGCGGGCAACCCGGTGTTCTGGCTGAGCTCCCGTTGCGATAGCTTGCGCAGCGGGACCACCGAAATATCCAGATCCGACGCCAACTCTTCCAGCGCTTCGGCCGCCGCCGGCTGCGCATCGGCCACCGGAATGCACGTGTACCGGCCCAAGCGAATCGTGTTGCTGCCCTTCAGGTGGAAGTAGTCCTCGGGAAGATAGACGCCGCAGCCGTTTTCGCCAATGTAGGGATCGTTCTGTCCCAGCCGCCTGCGCGGCTCGTCCAGTTGGGCCCGCGTCAACCCGCTCATCCACACGCAAGGCATCTGTGCCTGCGCTAGCTCGGCCAGAAACTGGTCGAACTGATAGAGCACTTTCCCGCGCGGCGAAAAAAATGAATCAACCTCAACGTAGATGGTTTGCGTGCGGCGCAGCATTGCCACCCAGTATAACCAAGCGGCCGCCAGGAACGCTTGAATCAACCCGCTGCGCCCGCTTTCAAGCTCTCTCACCAGCGTCGACGCGGCATCGCGAATCAATTTTTTCTAAATTTTTTGTTTGACATGCGTTTAACTCCGCTGTATACACACTGCAAATTAAACGCCTGTGGTGGGCGTCGATCGAATGTGCGGGCATTACGAGCGTCGAGCTCCAGTTCACTCTGGGGCTTCTGGTACGGTGCGGCCGCGCTCTGCATGTCCGCCGACTTGGAGGCATCGATGCGTGGTCGTCTGGCACGTGGTGTGTGCAGTTTTTCCTTTGGAGTAAGTCAGTTTTCGCACTCTACTCCGCGAGTGATCTGGTTCGCCGCTTTTTTGCTCCTAGCCGTTTTCCTAGCTCCCCATTCACTTCTCGCCCAAACCGCTAGCACGGGCACGGTTGAAGGCGTGGTCACCGATCCCTCCGGTGCCGCGGTTGTCAGCGCTACCGTCAACATGGTGGATACCACAACTGGTATCTCCCGTACTACCGCTACCAATGACTCCGGCCGCTATTTTTTCGCCAGCGTCATCCCCGGCAAATACACCGTCACCATTAATAAGAGTGGATTTCGTGTTCTCAAGTTCGCGGATCAGGTGGTCAACGTCGGCACGAACGTGACTCTCAACGCCGCGCTTGAACTTGGCCCTGCCACGGAAACAGTCGAAGTCACCGCCACCGGCATCGACCTGCAGACGCTGAATGCCACAGTGGGTAACACGGTCAGCGGCGAGGCGTTGCAGAACATGCCGTCGATCAATCGTGATGTTACGACGTTTGTGACTTTGCAACCCGGTGTTTCCCCGGACGGCAGCGTCGCCGGCGCCGTCGTCGACCAGAGCTCCTTTATGCTGGACGGCGGACAGAACACCAACGACATGGACGGCAGCATGCAGGTTTACACGCCCAGCTTCGCCGGCGACCCCAGCGGAGGCGTCGTCAGTAGCGCCATTGGCGGAAGTCCGACTGGCGTCATGCCCACGCCCATCGACAGCGTCGAAGAATTCAAGGTCAATACCGCCAACCAGACCGCCGACTTCAACAGCTCCGCGGGCGCGCAGGTGCAGATCATTACCAAGCGCGGCACCAACTCCTGGCACGGTAGTGCTTACGAGTATTACCTCGATAACGGACTCAACTCCAACACCTTCGACAATAACGCCACCGGTACTCCGCTGCCCAGCTACCATTACAACCGCTTCGGCGCCTCCGGCGGCGGGCCCATCATCAATAAAGAATTTCTCGGGGGCAAAACGTATTTCTTCGCAAACTACGAAGGCTTCCGCTGGAACAACTCGCAGACCTTCGAAAGGGCCGTCCCCAGCGCCAACATGCGCAACGGCATTCTCACTTTCAATGGCGCGGACTACAACCTCGCCACCGGCAATAACTGCGGTCCCAGTGCAAGCACCGCATGCGATCCCCGCGGCATCGGAATCAATCCTGTTGTCCAGCAGATGTGGAATACTTACGAACCCGTTGGTAACGATCCTAGTTGCGGTGCATTGATTGGTTCAAAGTGCGACGGTGTCAACGAAATCGGCTATAAGGCCAACGTCTCCGTTCCCCAGACTTCCAATTTCGGTGTCGCCCGTCTTGACCACGATTTTGGTTCCAAATGGCATTTCAACAGCAGCTACCGCTATTACAAGGTGGTTATCGCGACCACCAGCCAGGTAGATATCGGCGGATTCTTCCCCGGCGACTCCCTCGGAAGTCCCGCTGCTCTTTCTACCCGTCCACAGCAGCCGTGGTATTACGTTGCTGGCCTGACCACCAACATCTCGTCTCATACCACCAACGACTTCCACTTCAGCTACCTGCGCAACTACTGGTCCTGGTCCAACCCTGGCGGCGTTACTCAATTCTCGCAACTCGGCGGCGCGCTCGAGCCTTTCGGCGAGTCGGCCACCTCGGTTCTTGCGCCTTACAACGTGAACACCCAAAGCGTCCGCACCCGTTTCTGGGATGGCCATGACTATTTCTTTCGCGACGACGTCACCATGCTCAAGGGCAACCACCTCCTGACTTTCGGGGGTGCCTACCAGCGCAACTGGGACTGGCACGAGCGCTCCGACAACGGCGGCGGCATCAACTATCAGCCGACCTATCAGCTCGGTGACTCCTCCGGCGGAGGCCTGGTGGATTTTTCTTCAACGCTTCCGGCAGGCGTGAGTGCCTCTACCTGGGCTCGTGACTCAGCCGCGGTCCTCGGCGTCGTCACGGATTCGCAGATCGCCTACACCCGTTCCGGCCCTAATCTCAACCTCAACCCCCCGCTCACCCACGCGTTCGATCAGAGCACCATCCCGTATTACAACGTCTACTTCAGCGACACCTGGCACATGAAGCCTTCCTTCACCTTGACCTACGGTCTCGGCTGGACCTTGGAGATGCCTCCCACGGAAGCGCAGGGCAAACAAATCGAACTCGTCGACTCCAGCGGCCAGCAGCTGGATACCATGGCCTACATCAAGCAACGTGAAGCGGCTGCCTTACAAGGCCAAGTGTATAACCCAACTGTGGGTTTCGCCCTTGTCGGCAACACCGGTTCCGGTCAGAAGTATCCCTACGATCCCTACTATGGCTCATTCAGCCCCCGCGTCGCGGCGGCCTGGAATCCCAACGTCACCGACGGGTTCATGGGTAAGCTGTTTGGCGGCAACAAGACGGTCGTTCGTGGCGGCTACAGCCGGGTCTACGGCCGCCTTAATGGCGTGGACCTTGTCCTCGTTCCGCTCCTCGGCACCGGCCTCATCCAGGCCGTCCAGTGCCGCCAGAACTTCATGCCGGTCGGCGGTAACGCTCCACTTTGCGGACCGAACAACCCGACCGTCGCCAACGCCTTCCGCGTCGGCGTGGACGGCAACAATGCTCCCATTCCTGCGGCAACGGCCACCCTTCCTCAGCCTACCTTCCCCGGCATCAACTCGGTTGCGGCTGGGGCAGGTGAAGCTTTGGATCCTCATTTCCGGCCGAACGTGGTGGACTCGTTCGACTTCACCATTCAGCGCCAGCTCTCCAATAAGTTCCTCTTGGAAGTTGGCTACATCGGCCGCCGCATCACCCACGAATATCAGCCCATCAACATCAACGCCGTCCCCTACATGACGACTCTGGGTGGTCAGTCTTTCGCCAAGGCCTACGCCGCCATCGAAACAGCCATGGGATGTGCCACGTCCTTCGCGGCCTGCGGCGCGGCTACTCCTGGCACCACCGTTGTCACTCCCCAGCCTTTCTTTGAGGCTGCCATGAACCCGGCCTACTGCGTCGGCTTCAGCAGTTGCACGGCAGCGGTTATTGCTAATGAGTTCAGCAACTTCCAGTCCCAAAGCGTCTGGACTTTGTGGAGTGACCTCGACAACGGTGGCTTCAACCTTCCCCGTAGCATGCTAAACACACCGATACCCGGCTCCGCGCCATGCCCCGGGGCGGCTCCAACCGATCCGCCGTGCGGTGTGCAGGGCCAAATGACTTCCGGAGTTGGCGTCAACGCCAGCGTCGGACACGGCAACTACAACGGTGCCTTTGTCACCCTCAAGATGAACAATTGGCATGGCATCACGCTCCAGGAAAACTTTACCTGGAGTAAGGCACTGGGCACTGGCGCCCTCGTCCAGGCTACCAGCGAATACACCGTCAATGATCCCTTCAACTTGAACAACGGCTACGGATTGCAGAATTTCGATCGCAAGTTCGTATTTAACACCTACGCGCTGATCGAAGAGCCGTGGTTCAAACACCAGCAGGGTTTCGTCGGCCGCGTTTTGGGCGGTTGGTCCCTCTCGCCGATTCTGGCCATCGGCAGCGGCCAGCCCCTTGGCTGCGGTACGAATCAGGGCGACGAATCAGCGGGCCAAGGCTTTGGTTCGGGCGATAGCGCGAACTTTTTCACCAACGAAAACTGCATCCTTACGAAGGCGGCTTCGGGCGGTTCGGCCTCTCTGCACCGCACGGCGGATACGGCAGCCACGGGTCAGTTCAACATTTTTGCTGATCCGGATGGTCTGCTTGCCACTCTTCGTCCCGCGATTCTGGGTCTTGACAACAACAGCGGAGGTCTCGGGGTTTTCCGCGGCTTGCCCTATTGGAACGTCGATCTGCGCGTCGTGAAGGACATTCATATTACGGAGCGTACCAACCTCCAATTCCAGTATGTTGTGACTAACCTCTTTAACCACCCGGTTTTTGCCGACCCGACCTCCGGCCAGCCTGAGACCGCCTTGGGAGTTGATCCAACCGTCGGACCTGGCTCGTCCTTCGGCGTCGTAAGTACCCAGGGCAACAACCCGCGCCGGATGCAGTTCGGTCTCCGGTTCACCTTCTAATCCACTTACCAAACTCAATTTTCGGAAGGAGAGAGCCACGGCTCTCTCCTTTTGTTTTTGGGCGTCGTTTGGTGCGCTTGCTTGCGCATCCCTCATGTCAAAAGAGGCTGAAAATGCATCTTTGTCATGCGTTGACTTTCTGTGCCACCGCCAATACAATCATTCATTGTTATTGTGGCGGTGTAGGTGTGGCTGCCCACTAACGGAAAGGTTCAATAAGGTTATCCGGTTCCATGAGGACGTACGTAGCCAAGGGTGAAGAAGCGGAAGCGCTCAAAGTCGGCGCCGCGTGGTTTGTCGTGGATGCCACCGACAAGGTGCTCGGTCGGCTGGCCACCAAAGTTGCACGCGTTTTGATCGGCAAGGACAAGCCATCCTTCACGCCGTATCTCGATTCCGGCGATCACGTGATTGTGATCAATGCCGACAAGATTCGCATGACCGGTAACAAGGTCGACCAGAAGATGTACTATTCGCACAGCGGCTACCCGGGCGGCTTGAAGGAAGTTCCGGCCAAGCGCGTCCGCGAGACCAAGCCCGAATGGGTTGTGCGCGAGGCCATCGTCGGCATGTTGCCAAAGAATAAGCTCCGTGCCCGTCGTGCCAAGAAATTGCGTGTCTACCGCGACGCTGCTGGTTTGTCGCGTCACACCGGCCAGAAGCCTCAGCCTTTAGCTGTCTAGCGGACGCCTTCTGAGGCGGGCACTCTGGCCGTTTGAGTTTAGCTGAGCCTTTCTGTAAGTCTTCTGGAATGAATGCTTACGAAAAGGCTTACCTCTAACCCCTTTGCAATAAATGCTTGCAAAAAGAGGGGGGAGGGGGTGGAAGCAGGCAGTACGGACGCTGCTTCCGCGGATGTAACATCCGGGTCTTGAAGAGTTTCCGCACTAAGTTGTTCCTCGGTTGGTCCTTGGCAGGCCTCCAGAGAATCAGCTGGTCGCGACGTTTAGAATCTTTTTTTGAGCCACCTGCGGCTCCGTGGTTTAGGTGCCGCAGCATGGTTGGGTTTTTGAGGAGGATCGTTGAGCACTGCTGAATCGCCACTGACTGGCAAGGCTGTTTGGTTCCACGGCACGGGACGCCGCAAGGAATCTATCGCGCGCGTTTTTCTCCGCGCTGGATCCGGCAAGTTCACCGTCAACCGCCGAACCGTCGATTCCTATTTCCCGAATCACGCCTGGAAACATGACGCCATCGAGCCGCTCAAGTTCACTAATCTTGCCGACCAGGTGGACGTTGTCGTCACCGCGCATGGCGGCGGGACTGGCGGCCAGGCCGGAGCGGTGCGCATGGGATTGTCCCGCGCAATTTCGCGCTACAACCCCGAGTTGCGGCCCGCGCTGCGCAAGAATGGCTTTCTTACGCGCGATTCGCGCATGAAGGAACGCAAGAAGTACGGGCAGAAAGGCGCCCGCAAGCGCTTCCAGTTCACCAAGCGCTAGTCGTGTAGCGCAGGCATTGCTCCCGCATTTCGCGGGTTGTGCGGAATGAATCCTGCCTGCGCCACTTCGATCGCTCGGGTGCAGGTTGAAGATTTTCAGTGCCGTCGTTTTCAGGCGCGGCACGAAACGAGCTCCAGCGGGGGCGCAAGCTCGCGCTGAGATCACGGCCGGCAAGCCGCCGGCAAAAGGCTGTTCTGTAGCTTTGCAGCGGCCGTCTTCTGAGGGCGGGCGTTTTTCAGGGCTACCGCAAGCAGCTATCTAATAAGGAGGAACAGTGGCGGTAGAAATCACCATGAAAGAGCTGCTGGAAGCCGGAGTCCACTTCGGTCACCAGACGCGGCGCTGGAATCCCAAGATGAAGGAATACATCTTTGGTGAGCGCAACGGAATTCACATCATTGACTTGCAGAAGACGCTGAAGATGTTTCGCGAAGCCAGCCGCTTTGTGAGCGATCTTTCCGGGCAGGGCAAAACGGTTTTGTTTGTCGGCACCAAGCGCCAGGCGCAGGAAGCCGTCGCCGAAGAAGCGAAAAAATGCGGAGCGTTTTTCGTGAACCACCGCTGGCTCGGTGGCACGCTGACCAATTGGGCGACCCTGCAGAAATCCATCAAGCGGCTGAAGCTCCTGAAGGCCATGACCGAAGACGGCCGCATGGAGCAGCTCTCCAAGAAAGAGCGCGCGCGGCTGGACCGCGAAATGAAGCATCTTTTTCAAAATCTCGAAGGCATCGAAAATATGTCGCAGCTTCCCGATGCCATGTTCGTGATTGACTCCAACGCGGAAGAAATCGCCGTCAAAGAAGCGCGTCGCATGGGCGTTCCCGTGGTCTCGGTGGTGGACACCAACTGCGATCCCGACGTGGTGGACTGGATCATTCCCGGCAACGATGACGCGCTGCGCGCCATTCGCCTGTTCACTTCCAAAATTTCCGAGTCCGTGGCCGAAGGCAAACACAACTACGAGCAGTCGCAGGTCGGCGAACACAAAGCCGCCGCGGACCAGGCTCTTGCCGATGGCGTGGAATACGTGGACACCAGCGCCTACGAACAATACGAAAAGCAGGAAGGCGATTTCGTGGAAGCTGCGGAAGAAGCTGCCGCCGTTCCCGCGGAAGCCACTGTCCCGCCGGACGACACACAAGGATAATTTAACCGGAACAAGCGCAAACTGCGGCCCGTTCCGAGGCAACTTGGAGCGGGCCATTTTGTAACTCGTGCCCCCGGTTGGTGAATCGAATTTGTAGCGGTCGCCTTCTCTAGGCAGGCATCGCCAGAGCGGATTCAAAAAGAGAGAAAAAGAATGAGCACACCAAACGCAGCTGTTGAAATTCCAGCCAAGCTGGTAAAGGAATTGCGCGACCGCACCAACGCCGGCTTCAACGATTGCCGCGCCGCGTTAGTCGAAGCGGCGGGCGACATTGAAAAGGCCATCGCCGTCCTGCGCAAAAAGGGACAAGCCGCAGCGGCCAAAAAAGCCACGCGCGAGGCCACCGAAGGCCTCGTCGGTAGCTACATCCACGCCGGCGGCAAGATCGGCGTGTTGGTCGAAGTGAATTGCGAGTCCGACTTCGTCGCACGCACCGAAGCCTTCCAGCAGCTCTGCCACGACATCGCCATGCACATCGCGGCGCTGGACCCGAAGTACGTCCGCCGCGAGGAAGTGACGTCGGAGATGCTCGACAAGGAGCGCGAAATTTACAAAGCCCAGGCGCTCGCCACCGGCAAGCCGGAAGCGGTCGTCGAAAAAATCGTGAACGGCAAAATGGAAAAGTTCTACGAAGAGAATTGCCTGTACGAACAGCACTACATCAAGGACGAAGGCCAGACCATCGGCGAGATGGTGAACGCCGCGATCGCCAAGCTCGGTGAAAATATCGCCATCAAGCGCTTCGCGCGCTTCAAGGTCGGCGAAGCCACCGGCAGCGAACCCGCCGCGAAGTCCTGACGCGAATTGTTGTAGCAGCCGCCTTCTGAGGCGGGCGTCTTTTTCCCGCCCCGGAGCGATCCGGGGCGTTTCTGCGTCGGGCCAAACAGGCGGGAGAACTGACCGGGCGTATCCATGCGGCGGCCCGCCGAGTTTGTTACAATTCCGTGGATTTGGCGTGAACTCTCGGCGAGTACGGAGCGACATGGCGGCAAGAAAAGGCGAACGAAAAAGCTCCAGGAAGAAACCGGTTTACAAACGCATTTTGTTGAAGCTGTCGGGTGAGTCGTTGCAGGGGCCGCAGGGCTATGGCATTCACGGCGAGACACTGCAGTCCATCGCCAAGGAACTGAAGGAAGTACACGACCTGGGCGTGCAGATCGCGGTGGTGGTCGGCGGCGGAAATATTTTTCGCGGCGCGCGGCAAAAAGGTTTCGAGATTGACCGCGCCACCGGCGACTACATGGGCATGCTGGCCACGGTTATCAACGCCATGGCGTTGCAAGATTCTCTCGAAAAGGTCGGCGTGTTTACGCGCGTTTTGAGCGCGATTGAAATGCACGAAGTTTGCGAGCCGTTTATCCGGCGGCGCGCCATGCGGCACCTGGAAAAAGGCCGCGTGATTATTTTTGGCGCGGGCACCGGCAATCCGTATTTTTCGACCGATACGGCGGCGGCGTTACGAGCGATGGAAATCAAGGCCGACGTGATTTTGAAGGCCACGCGTGTGGAAGGAATCTACGACGCGGATCCGGAAAAAGTGGCGGACGCGAAATTTTTCCAACAGATTACCTATCGCGACGTGCTGCACCAGGACTTGAAAGTAATGGATTCGACGGCCATTTCGTTGTGCATGGACAACGGAATGCCGATCGTGGTGTTCAGCATGAATCAATACGGCAACATCAAGCGGGTGGTGCTGGGTGACCGGGTGGGTTCGATGGTTCGGCCGGCTTAAGCTTCAACCAGATTCAAGAACTTTTTGCTGAGGACGCTATGACGACGTTTCTGACGACGAAAGAAGCACTGGCAGCGGGAAAGACGCGGATGGAAAAAGCGGTAGAGGATTTCCGCAAGGAGCTGGCCAGCGTGCGCACCGGCCGCGCGAACGCGGCGCTGCTCGACAGCGTGCGCGTGGATTATCACGGAACGCCGATGCCGGTGAACCAGCTGGGGACGGTGACAGTACCCGATCCTGCCATGTTGGTGATTTCGCCGTGGGATCCCGGCGCGGTGGCGCTGATTGACAAAGCGATTCGCGCGAGTGATCTCGGCTTGAATCCGACCAACGACGGAAAAGTCGTGCGCGTTCCGATTCCGTCGCCGACGGAAGAGCGGCGTAAGGAATTGGTGAAGCACGTCCACAAGGTTCTCGAAAACCACCGCACGGCGGTACGCAACATCCGCCGCGACATCAAGGAAGCCATCGACAAACTGGAGAAAGACAAGAAGATCAGCCAGGACGAGCAGAAGCGCGCGCTGGATGAATTGGAAAAAGTGTCGCACGCGGAGACCAAGAAGATCGAAGATCTGAGCACGTCAAAAGAAAAAGAAGTGATGGAGATTAAGTAAGGATCGAAAGTAAAGAATCGAGCCCTTAGAAGCCCCCTTCTCACGGGGGCTTTTTTGTTGCAGGTGACGGAATGCCGTCGCGGCGTTTTTTTTCAAGCGGCATCCATTTTGCCGAGATCCCTCCGCTCGATAGCCCGGCGTCGGTTGTGCGAAGCAAAAAAAGAGCGGGCCACACTGGTCGGGATAACCAAACTACTCGGTTACTTTGCCGAGGGGGCTGGCGGCTGGACGGTGAAGAGTTGGGTCTGGTCGGACTGGACGGCGTGGAGGAAGGCGTTGAGGTCGGTGGCGCGCGCTGCCGGGAGTTCGGACGAAATGAAGTGCAGGCTGCGCGAGGCGTGGAGCGTGGTGCCCTTTACGGAATATTTTGAAGAGAAAGTGGCGTAGTCGCGGTCGACGGCGGTGCCGATGGGAGCTTGCGCGGTGGCGCCCTCGGGTAGTTCGACCGTGGCTTCGAGGTCGATGGCCAGCGGGGTGCCCAGTTCGATGGGTTTTTTGGATCCGAGTTGCGCGGCGGTGGGCGCATCGGGCAATCCGGGAAGCGGAAGAATCGCCGGGACGCGCACGGTTTTCCTAGACCATTCGACGAACTTGGGTTGCGAGATTTCATATTCGACGGTGAAGGGTTCTTTGGTGGCGTAGGGATCGGATGCGGTCACGCTGGTGATTTGTCCGCGGAAGCCGTCAGAGAGAGACATCATCTGCGCCACGTCCTTCCATTTTTCTTTTGGCGTCTTGTGAAACGCCACGCGCAGCAGCAGTTCATTGTCTCCGCGCATCAGGTAATTCACTTTGGCTGTCAATTTACCCTCAGTGTCGAGCACTGCGTGGACGTCTACTTTTTGCGAAGAAGGGTGAACCGGCTGAGCTTTGAAAGTCTGCCAGCGATTTTCAACATCTCGACCGACTACAAATATTGGCTTGTCGCGGAGCCGCGGGGGGATCATTCCGATCGGCGCAACTTCTGAATTGAGGTCGAGCCAGTAGCTGCGGCCTGCTTGAGGTCCAAAAGTGAGAAGGTAACTGAAGCGCGCTGGCGACGGGACCTCGCTGTCGGGCGGCAGGGAGGTATCCAGCACGAACCCCGCGTCGGTGGACCGGGACATCGCGGCAAAGAGAATAAATTTGTCTTCGGCGGTTGCGTAACCGGACTGCAGAATCTCCATCGGGCTGCGTCGCCGGAAGCCCGTTGCGTCCAACGGCAAGTCAACGGTTTTAAGTTTCTGCGAGACAAATGTGTAGAATTGCCCCGCCTCCCCGTCGACCATCCCTTCAGAAACTTGGAACGCCTTGTCGCGCATTCCGAGTACTTCGTCTTTGCTAGGAAGGAGAAAGACCGCGAGTTCGTCCGCGAGCTGATCCCACGATTTGAAGGTGGACAACGAGACGTCCGGAGTGGTGGTTTCTGGCTGCTCAGAAGCCGTAGCTTCGGCCGATGCCTTGCGATTCCAGCGATAGATCGAACGGGTGTTATTGTCCCGATTTAGGGGCGAGGAAGGCTCTGGAGGTGTTTCCGAGTTGATGTGTGGCTTGATTTGCAGCTCTCGAGGCAGATCGAGTTCGAAAATCTCCTGGGAGACGACCCCGGAGCGGTCGAAGGTATGGTCGAGCCAGAAGCCCGGGGCCAGCGGATGGTGGGTGGTGGTGGTGATGACGCGGTATTCGAGCTGGTCATCAGGCTGCAGGCCGAGGACGCGGACGGATTTGACGCGGACGTCGTGGTAGGCAGGATAGTCCACTACGGCGGGATTGGGATTGTCGGTGATGGCGCTCGGGAGAATGTCGGCGGTGCCGCCGGATGCGTGCGTTACCCGGACCAAGGGAATTTCGACAGATTGGAAGTTGCGGTTGAAATCAAAATTGAGGCGGGCGAACTGGCGAGCGCCGAGCTCGTTGTTGATGCGGACGCGAGCGTGCACCTCTTTCCGGGAGTCACCGTTGGTTTCGAATCGGTATTTGGTTTCGAGGAGTTCGATTTGCGCGGCGTTTTTTTCGGTGGGGGCGGGGGTGGATTGTTTTGCGGTCGGTCTAGGCGAGGCTTGTTTCACCGGGGCAGTCTGCGCCAGTGACCAGGGGGCCGCGAGGCCGAAGGGCAGTGCCAGAGCCAAAGAGCACAGACCGAAGCCCGTGCTAGCTAGAAGGAATTTTGCGGATGAGCCCACATAGAGAGTCTAGGGTGGGTCGTGTTTTGACGTAAAGAATGGATTGAATCGGTGTTTCCCCACGGGAGCAATCGATGGTAATCGGTTAACCGAGCAGCAGGCGCATTTCAGAAAGCATTTCTCGGGTTTGCCAAAAGTTTTGTGGCTCGCATGGGTTTTGGAAAGCCGCCATCCGCGGCTCCCATGTCGGTCAGCTCGTAGGTCCCCTAAGGTCCTACGGAAGAGTCGTTCCGGACCAAGAATCCAGCAACGGATCTAACCGCCAACCGCATAGGAGTGGCGAAGAATACCGCCCCTGCGCGAAACGAAGATGGGTGGGGTGCGTCTGAGATAATGGTTGGTGGTGTGTCCAAGATTGCGTGCCAGGAGAGCTGCGGTATGAACAAGCTGCGTGCGAGATTCGTAGCGGTGGCGTTGGTTGGGACTAGCTTGGGGTGGGGCGGCCTAATGCGGGCGGACGACCGGGCAAAGGGACCGGAGGAGGATGGGACCAAGCCGGCGCTGGCGCGCATTGCGGGTGAAGGCTTCATGAACTCGCACGCCTATCAATACTTGACGGAATTGAGCGACGACATTGGCGCGCGCGTGACCGGCTCGGCCGCGGAGCGGAAGGCGGAGGAATGGGGCGCGGCCAAGATGAAGGCGATTGGCCTGGAAAACGTGCACCTGGAGAAATACACGATCTGGAAGGGCTGGACGCGCGGAACGGCCGAGGCGCAACTGCTCTCGCCGGCTCCCCACAAGCTGCATGTGGATGCGATGGGCTGGACGGGCTCGACGGCGGTGGGCGGAGCCGAAGGCGACCTCGCGCCGGTAAACCTGTTCGATATCGATGAAGAAATCAAGAATGTTTCGCGTTTGAAAGGCAAGATCGTGCTGGTCACGCAGTCGGGCAAGCCAAAGAAGAGCTTCATGTTGCTGTTTGCGACGTTCGGGGACTTTTTGAAGGCGGCTCATGATGCCGGAGTGATTGCGGTGATTGGCGGGCAGGGCGGGTCGAAATCTACCGGAATGAATTTGACGCATACCGGGATTCTGGGTTTTGACGTGGACTATGCGGTCCCCGTGGTTTCGATGACCGCCGAGGACCAGGGCCAACTGGAGCGGTACATTAAGCGCGGGATTACGCCGCGCGTAAGGATCAATGTGCAGAACACGCTGACCAGCGGACCGGTGGAAACGGCGAACGTGGTCGGAGAAATTCGCGGGCGCGAGCATCCGGAGCAGATTCTGGTGGTAGGCGGACACCTGGATTCCTGGGACCTGGCGCAGGGAACAACCGACAATGGCTCGGGAACGGCGACCACGCTCGGAGCTGCGGAAGCGATCATGAGGTCTGGGCAGAAGCCGCGGCGGACGATTCGCTTTGTGTTGTTTACGGGAGAAGAGCAGGGGCTGGACGGGTCATTCGCCTACTACAAGCAGCACCAATCGGAATGGCCGAATCATCTGGGCAATTTGATTCTCGATGAGGGACAGGGGCCGGTGACGGATTTCATGCTGGGTGGGCGCGATGATCTGATTCCGGCGTTTCAGCCGTTTGCGGAATCGCTGGCGAACATACGGCCGGTGAAGGTGAATGACAAGGTGGAATCGGGAACGGACACGTTGCCGTTTTCCATCTACGGCCTGCCGGGAATCAACATGAATCAGGACACCTCCGACTACAAGTACACCCACCACTCGGCGGCGGATGCGCTCGAGGCTCAGAAGCCGGAGGTGCTGACCCAGAACGCGACCTTGATGGCTCTGACGGCATTCTGGATTGCCGATCGGCCCGATCGGTTTGCCGAACCCTGGCCGGCCGAGCGGACGGCGAAAATGCTGCGGGACAAGGGCGAATATGAGGAGTTGAAGGCGTTTAACATCTGGCCGTATGGCGATTTGGGCGGGGAGCCAAAGAAGCAGTAAGTTATTGTAAATAATAGCGTTAATTGGATATTGCGTGTGGGATAGACCGGGAGGCCCCTAGCGGGAGCTCCCGGCCGGCGCGAAGCGCAAGCGGGGTTCAAGTCGGTCCAATTGGGCCGCCTGTAGGCGGGTCGAGCAAAGGACAGGCCAAAGAGGTTGATTCGCGGAGGTTTTCCTCAGGCCGTTTGAAAGAAATTTGACACATCGAAATTTCTTCTCTATACTCTGTGTTTTGTTAGGGCTTCAACCAGCCTAGTAGTAGCAGTAGCGTGATACGCAAGTTGTATCCCGCAAGGTAGCAAAGCAGTTGGAAGGATCTTCGCTTCCGGAACAGAGCAAGACGGAATGGAAGCGAGGAGCGGCCGGATATGGGACGCCAGTCCCGCAAAAGCCGAGTAAGCCTCTCCGAATCGAAGCCAGAAGCGTAGTTCTGCCTTCTGGAGTGCGTGCGGAGCTTCTTGCTGGTCTCTCCGGATTCGCAGTTCACCTTTCAGCGCAGTGTGTGCGCTCGCTAGAGTTGTCTGCGCGCAAAGCGAGCGGCGGTGAAAATTGTGCGCGCAATTGCGGTTTCCGCGTGCGAACTTGGTCACGTTGGGATCCTTCGGCTACGGCGCTGCTGCGTCTTGCCTCAGGAAGACAACCGACGGGACGAGTTCGGAAAGCAAAGACGCGCTAGAAGAGGGAAGACTGTGCCGACATTTTCGCAACTGGTCCGAATGGGACGCGAAGGAATTCGCACCAAGACGAAGTCCCCCGCATTGGCGGGTTGTCCAGAAAAGCGCGGTGTGTGCATCCGTGTGTACACGCAAACGCCGAAGAAGCCGAACTCCGCATTGCGCAAAGTGGCGCGCGTGCGTTTGACGAATTCAATCGAAGTCACGACGTATATCCCGGGAATCGGGCACAACCTGCAGGAGCACTCGATCGTGTTAGTGCGCGGTGGCCGTGTGAAGGATTTGCCGGGAGTGCGTTACCACATCGTGCGCGGGACGCTGGACGCGGCCGGAGTGGAAAATCGCAAGCAGGGGCGTTCGAAGTACGGAGCGAAGAGGCCGAAGGCCGGAGCTGCGAAGTAAGCCGAAAGCGGAAAAGCAAAATACGAAAATCGAAATTGGGAACGCGAAGAAGTTAGAAGAGTTGAAAGCTTAGGAGCGAAGAAGCAATGCCACGCAAAGGACTCGTCAGCCGCCGCAAGCAAGAAGTGGATCCGGTTTATGGCAACGACCTGGTTGAGAAGTTCATCTGCTCGATGATGTGGGACGGCAAGAAGAGCACGGCGCAGCGGGTGTTTTACGGCGCCATGGACCAGATGGCGAAGAAGACCAATGACGACGCGCTGAAGCTTTTTAAGAAGGCCGTGGAGAACGTGAAGCCGGTGCTGGAAGTGAAGACCCGGCGCGTGGGCGGCGCGAACTACCAAGTGCCGGTGGAAGTGAATCCGTTCCGGCGGCAATCGCTGGCGATTCGCTGGCTGCTGCAGTATTCGCGCGAACGCGCAGGCAAGACCATGACCGACAAGCTGGCGGACGAGCTGATTGACGCAGCGAACGCGCGCGGCGGAGCAATTAAGAAGAAGGAAGACGTGCATCGCATGGCGGAAGCGAACAAGGCATTCGCGCACTATCGCTGGTAGTGGTGGTTTTGTAAGTAGAAAGATTTGGTGAGTTTGTGACGGAAGCAGTAGCAACACGGGGAGAAAAGAAGGCCGGGCAACCGACTATGGGCAGGGCATTCAAACTCGAAGACACGCGCAACATCGGGATTATGGCGCACATTGACGCCGGAAAAACCACGTCAACCGAGCGCATCCTGTTCTATACGGGTGTGACCTACAAGATCGGTTCGGTGGATGAAGGCACGGCCACCATGGACTGGATGGAGCAGGAGCGCGAGCGCGGAATTACCATTACCTCGGCGGCGACGACTGCTTCGTGGACCCGGTATGACAAGAAGTATCGCGTCAATATTATTGATACGCCGGGCCACGTGGACTTTACGGTGGAAGTGGAACGTTCCTTGCGCGTGCTGGACGGCGCGGTTTGCGTGTTTGACAGCGTGGCGGGCGTGCAGCCGCAGTCGGAAACGGTATGGCGTCAGGCCGACAAGTATCGCGTGCCGCGCATTTGTTTCGTGAACAAGATGGACCGCATGGGCGCGGATTTTGACCATGTCGTGCGGACGATTCGCCAGCGCCTCGGTGCTCACCCCGTCCCCCTCCAATTTCCCCTCGGTCGCGAAGATAATTTCATCGGAATCATAGATTTTCTGGAACAGAAAGTGGTGGTGTGGCTGGAAGAGACGCTGGGTGCGAAGTACGAAATTTTTGAAGTGGAAAAGCTTTGGGACAAAGCGTTTGTGGATTCGCGGCCGGATGTTGCCGCAGCGCTGAAAGGTTCGGCGATCGACAAGGCGTTTTACGACGAGCACCGCAGCAAAGTTGTGGAATACATCGCCGAGCACGATGACGAAGTGCTGGATAAGTATTTGACGGAAGGCACGCTGTCGCTCGAAGAGATGCGCAAGTCGATTCGTAAATCGACATTAGCGCTGAAAATTGTGCCGGTACTGGCGGGATCGGCGTTCAAGAACAAGGGCATTCAGCCGCTGTTGGATGCGGTGATTGATTTTCTGCCGTCGCCGGTGGATGTGCCGCCGGTGGAAGGCACGGATCCGGAAACCGACGAAGTGACGCTGCGGCGCGCTGCGGATGATCAGCCGTTTGCCGCGCTGGCGTTCAAGATCATGTCCGACCCCTTTGTCGGCCATGTGACGTATATCCGGGTGTATGCGGGTGTGCTGAAGTCGGGCAGCTATGTGTACAACTCCGGTAAGCGCTCGCGCGAACGCATCAGCCGCTTGCTGCAGATGCACGCCAACAAGCGCGAAGAGATTGAAGAAGTGTATGCCGGCGACATTTGCGCGGTGGTCGGATTGAAGAGCGTGAATACCGGCGACACGCTGTGCGATGAAAACAAGCAGGTGATCCTGGAGTCGATCGAATTTCCGGCACCGGTGATTTCGGTGGCGATTGAGCCAAAGACCAAAGCCGACCAGGACCGCCTGGGCGTGGCGCTGCAGCGCTTGGCGCAGGAAGATCCAACATTCCGTGTGTCGACCGAGCCGGATACTGGGCAGACCCTTATTTCCGGCATGGGCGAGCTGCACCTGGAAATTATCGTGGACCGCATGCTGCGCGAGTACAACGTGCAGGCGAATGTGGGCCGGCCGCAGGTGGCGTACCGCGAAACCATCCGCAAGAGAGCGGAAGCGGAAGGCAAGTACATCAAGCAGACCGGCGGTAAAGGTCAGTACGGCCATGCGGTGATCGAACTGCATCCGCTGCCAAGTTCGCAGCACGAGAACATGGCGGAAATGTCCACCGACGATCTGGACGCGCTGGCCAAGCAAGTTACGGCCAGCAGCAATCCGGGTAAATGGAAGTTCGACAAAGAACACCGGTTCCTGTTCATTGACAAGATTGTGGGCGGATCCATTCCGCGAGAATTTATTCCGCCGATTGAGGCGGGCATCCGCGAAGCATTGGACACCGGCATTCTGGCCGGATTTCCGACCGTGGATGTGGCGGTGGTGCTGACCGATGGCAGCTACCACGATGTGGACTCGAACGAAATGGCGTTCAAGATTGCCGGTTCCATGGCGTACAAGGAAGCCTGCGCGAGGGCCAAGCCGGTTTTGCTGGAACCGATTATGAAAGTGGAAGTGGTGGTTCCGGAAGAATATATGGCGGCGGTGTTTGGCGACCTGAACTCGCGGCGTTCCGCGATTCAGGGCACGGAGAACCGCGCGGGCAGCAATGTGATTCGGGTGGAAGTGCCGCTGGCGCAGATGTTCGGTTACGCGACGGATTTGCGCAGCCGCACGCAAGGACGCGCGACGTTCACCATGCACTTTTCGCACTATGCGGAACTGCCAAGCAATTTGGCCGAGGAAGTTATCAAGAAGGTGCGCGGCGAAAAGTAGCGTATGGGGTTTGGCGGTAGAAGTTTGGGTTTGCACGAATTCGATCAGCGTTTCAGGGTTGGTAGTTGCGGACCCTCAAACGACGAGGAGCAGAGGGAATGGCCAAGGAGAAATTCGAGCGCAGTAAGCCGCACGTGAACATCGGGACGATCGGTCACATTGACCATGGCAAGACGACCTTGACGGCGGCGATCACCAAGGTGTTGAGCAAGCACAACCCC
>Ga0157376_10000076_pt1 | contig 75313 bp, 61 predicted proteins | sample M45metaG_FD_121801 | JGI IMG/M metagenome (GOLD analysis project Ga0157376, IMG submission 121801) | Miscanthus rhizosphere microbial communities from Kellogg Biological Station, Michigan, USA - M4-5 metaG | ecosystem: Host-associated > Plants > Roots > Rhizosphere > Soil | place: USA: Michigan...
AATGTATTTGTTCCAGTCTACCGTTTCAGGCGACGCATCACTTGGCATGGTATATTCCCAGGCGCCAATAGCGCTCTGCCTGTCGTATACTGCGTTCACCATATTCAGCTTGCCGATTTCGCCAGCCTTCAACAGTTCCTGCGCCTTTGCATACACGATGCTGCTCACGCGCTGACTGCCCACCTGCATCACCTTTCCGCTGGCCTTGTGTGCAGCAACGACTTCGGCACCTTCGCTGATTTTGTGCACCATCGGCTTTTCGCAGTATACTGCCTTTCCTTTTTTCAAGGCGGCCTTGGTGACGCGCGCATGCCAGTTATCACTGGTGGCAATGATGACTGCATCCACATCTTTTCGCTCGAGCAGCTCCAGGTAATTTCTGGTGGTGAAAATATTAGGGCCGTACAATTCTTTCGCATTCTCGAGCCGGCCATTATAGAGGTCGCAAACTGCGGCGAGTTCAACACCCGGAACTTTCAATGCCGTGGCCAGGTCCATGTGCCCCTGGATGCCGAAGCCGATTACGCCAACGCGAACAGCATCATTGGCTGAGATTTTTTTCTCATAGTGCAGAATTCTTTCTTCTGCTTTTTCTTTTGCAGCTAAACTGTTTAGCGGCCCGGTAGCTAATAAGAGGCTCGTGCTGCCGATTTGTTGTAGAAATTTTCTCCGGGATTCTTGCGAACGATTTGACATGAATACTTTTTATTTATATGGATGAACAATGCCGGTACATCATCAATGAAGGCAGGTACAGGAGAAACCAAATTAAGCAATTTTAAGATTTCGGAGCCGCAGAGCGGACTGTTTTTAGTGCATAAACCATTTGATGATCTGGTTGGCAAGGATTTGAAAAAGCGCGAAATTTAAACAAATATTTAAAAGGCTTTTTAGCACAATCCAAAGCTTTTGACCTTTGAAAAAATTGAGGTAGGTCCACCCGGTATAAATGGAAAAAACGGATAGTTCAATCAATGTTACCGGCCCATTCGGAAGCACGAATTGGAGCAGGTTCACAGGAATGATTAGTAGCGTTATGAATGCAAGCATGTAAATGACCAGGATCAGGCATTCTCCATAGTACCATTTCCCGGGGTTGAACAGGATCCAGGTGGTTAGCGCATAAACAGGGATCATGGCTGTTTGTGCAAACGCGTAATAACTTTTGTAAAAGACCTGCTGAACGTCATCGTGAGAGGGTTTATAAATGAAATACAGACCAATGGCGCAAAAGCTCGCACAAATCGCGAACATAGAAAAGGGCTTGTGGAAATGTCTGCGCGGACCGGTTAGGTATTGCAGCTGCATGGCTCCCGGCCGGATAGCCAGTTGTTTCAGCGTGTAGAAGAAGCCTCCATCAAAATGGGTAAAAGTGTGTACCGCCTCGCCTGCCAGGCCTTTTAGACTGGGTCGATCCAACACCAACTGTTCGCCACATTCCGGACAAAATTTTTCATTGCCCATGTGTCCACAATTCTTGCAGGTCGCCATGACACTAATTTAGGTCTATTGCAGGAATGGCTATCGTTTGATTTTGCTGACAATCTTTGTTAGCAAAGATCCATCGCCGTAGGCGTCCTGTAGTAATTGCCAAATCATTACGCCTCCTGCCTTTTTTTGCGCGAGCGAGGTTTTCTGCTGAATGGTAGGAATGCCGTTGTAGTAGACAGTGCCACCGCCGGGCGGATTGAACTGATCCAATTGGTCGGCGCCCGGGAACCTGGCAACAATGTCTTTGAATGACATGCTTTCTCCCAATTGCGTACCGAAACAATACCCGTAAAATGGAAGACCCAGGTTAAGGTCCTTCTTTTTTAGTCCACGGCCGATCCAATAATCCAAATCCTCATTGGCTTTTTCAAATGTGGAATGAGGGCCGGGCTTGTCTTTGTTCCACGGGCCGGTTTGGTCGTAAGACATCACGTTGACAAAGTCAAACTTTTTTAAAGTCTCCGTACTGATTCGATCGCCGGTCCAGGCGGCAACCGCGGCCGTCAGTAATTTCTTTTGTTTCTTCAACTCTGGCGCGAGCTCAGCTATTAATTTATTGTAATTGCTGTCGAGATTGTCATTTTCAATGTCCACGTCAATCCCATCCAGTTGATGGTCCATCGTAAATTTTACAATGTCCATCACGAAACTTCGCCGGTTTTCGTCGGCCAGGAGCGATGCAAAATTGGGATTGAAACTGCCGCCTCCCAGTGAAGCGAGAATTTTGATCTTGTATTCCCTGGCTTTATCTGCGATGGAATCAAATGCAGGTGGTGCGATGAGGGTGCCGGTGGAATCGGGATTGATAAATGCAATATTGAGGTGCGTTATTTTTTCAAAATGGATACTGTCAATTGCAGGATCATAGTGATTGGAATGTATGTATCCTACAATCCGGAATTGAGAAAAAGCTTTCGGGCTTAGCAAAACGGTAAGAGTGATTGCAAATATTCGAAGAATCATTCTCTAAATTACTGGATTGTAGATTGTGGATGGTAGATAAAAATCCACAATCCACAATCTACAATCCAGAATCGCTGCCAGGGGCAGCCCTCACATCGCCCCCATTTGCTTCATAAATTTTTCCGAGTTGGCACGGGTTGCCGCATTCGGATTCAAACTCATCGACTTTTTGAAACTTGCAATGGCATTCTTCTTATCGCCTTTGGTGAAATAGCCTTCGCCAAGGCTGTCCCATACATTTGCACTCTTGGGGTTTTTCTGCGTGTTGATCGTAAATACCTTTATTGCTTTATCAACCTGGCCGCCTAACAACAAGGTATAGCCGTAGTTGTTGAGATCGTTTTCGCTGCCCGCCGCCAAAGCGCTATCGATTAAATGTTCTGCGGCAACTGAATCTCCTCTTGCTTTGATGACATTGGCTTTGAGATTAACCATGGCAAAGCTGGGGTTTTGTGCAAGCGCCTGGTTGCTCCAAATAAGTGCCTGGTCAAGCGCCACTTTGTTGGTAAGCGCATAATTTGCAGCACTGGCCGGTCCTACGAAATTGAAACTCCTTGCTCCTCTTAATTCTTCCTTCGCATTTGCGATTACAATATCGTCTGTGGCAAATTCGAGTTTTACAGGAAAAGTTTTCTTTTCCCAATTCAGGTCAAGCTCCGCCGTATTCTTCGTTACGTTTGAAAAATCGTAAGTCAGCGATTCGGTCATGTTGTTGTCACGGACATGGATAGGCGCGCGCATCACGTCGTCCGCGGCAATATAGAAAAAGGAGCCCCATGATTTAGTGTCTTTCGAGAGGATTACCTCTCCACTGTTGTCGGCATTGATCACATAGAACAAGCCATAACTGCCGGGGGGAATGTCATGGCCTTCCACCTTTACAGGGTGAGAAAAAGTGATGATGGTATTTTCATTGGCACCTGCACGCCAGGGCGCCGAATTGCCCAGTCCAAATGCCTGCACATTCCAACCGTAGGGCACGAGCTTGCCCCAGATCTCCCGACCCTTGACGGAAGGCCTGGAATAATTGACGTTTACCGTTGAAATTCCAATGGTTTGGGTAACGTTAGCTCCCGGACTTGGAACTCTTGGCGTGGTAACCTGTGAAATTGAAAAATGGACGATCATCAATGCAGAGAATACGCCTGCAATGCGCGGAAAGTAAGTTCGTAACATATAGTAGTTGTTGTGGTTAAAAAATGGGTAGTAAAATTTACTGAAGTGAATGGAGTGATTCGACTGAATCTAGTCAAGCGGTTGAAAGTCTTGCTGGGAGGCAGAATGAGGTACTGGCCCCTGATTCGGGACTGCCTTCAAGAAAAGATTTTTATGCGGGAAGTGTTAACATTGAACGACGGACTTTTTACATTTATGTATGAAGTATGCAATTAATGGTTTGCTCTTCGTAGTCTTGCTTTCTTCCTGTTACAAGAACAACGAGCCGGGAGCTGAAATCTTCAGCTTCACGCCAGGCAAGGGCGCCGAAGGAAATGCAGTTACGATACGAGGAGCGCAATTCGGTGATTCGCCCGACAAAATCAGAGTTTATTTTAATGGCGTCCCTTCTTCCATGGATTCCTTCAGTGATACACTACTGGTCGTGAAAGTTCCGGGGGGAGCTACAACGGGCAAAATCGCGATCTCAAAAGCCGGAAAAACAGATGTGAGTGAAGAAGACTTTGTAATCTTTCCCGGGCACTGGATTCAAATGAGCAATCTTCCATCGGGCTTTGCGGCGCGCGGACTAGCAGCGGGTTTTGCAATTGACACGATTGGTTATTTTGGAATGGGGTATGCCAGTAGTGGTCTTAAGAATGATATGATGGCATTCGATCCTGCGTCTAATATCTGGACACCAAGAGCCGCAAGTCCCGGCTCACCAATTCAATCTCCGGTGAGTATGGTGATCGGAAACTATGCTTACATAGGAATCGGCAAGACGGAAAACCTTCCAGCCAGCCCGGAATTCTGGCAATACGATCCAGCAGCTGATAGCTGGACCCGCAAGGCCGACCTCCCCGATACCGTATCTGAAGGTGCATTTGGCGTCGGGTTTGGCGATAAGGGCTATGTTGGTATCATCCCTCATATGAGTGGCAAAAAAGCCTGGTGGGAATACGACCCGGCCAACAATACCTGGACTTCAAAGGCTGACTTTCCGGGAACAGCGATGGATTGGCCATGCGGGTTTGCATTGCATGGAAAAATCTATATAGGTCTCTCGTCATTGCAGGCGCCACATGAATGGTGGCAATATGATCCGGCTATGAACCAATGGAAGCGCATGAATGATTTTCCAGGTTCCTTGGCTTTTGCCGGCAGCGGATTTGTGATTGGTGATAAGGGTTATGTTGCGGGCGGTGAATGTTGGCAATATAATGATCAGTCAGACAGCTGGGCTCAGATGGCATTTATAAATCGCTCAGCCGGATCTACTTTTTCCATACGCGACAAAGGATATTATGTTGGCGGAGGAAATTTGAGCACACAAAATTTTTTCCCGGAAATCTGGGAGTTTACGCCGCCGAAGTGAGAAATCGGTATTTCGGTATGACGGTATAACGGTATTTCGGATCACTGCAATACCCTAATACCGCAATACCGTATTACCGCTATACCATACATTAATTTCCATTTGGGGGCTGGTATACCGGCTTGGTGCTCTTAGGCGGCGCGGGTTTGGGAGGCTGTTGTGTTTCGGGCTTTTTCTGGATCACATGCGGCTGCGATTCAATCTGAATGACCCTCCTGATGATATCAATCACAGGTGCGCCTATCCCTAACCGTTGTGCATTTGAGTTGGCTGGAATCGCCATCATGGTCACGGGATCGAAGAGCAAATAATTTCCATCCTTCATGCCCGTTGAATCAAGACTGCCTTTCGGCACATATACCTGCACCTTCACCTTCTTATAGCTTTCGGGAAAATATCTTACGTAATAGCCACCGGGTTGTTTATACCACTGTTCCTTCTTGTACTCCGGATGATGTATCACAGAAGCGCCACTCGGCACTGCAATTCGTTCGTAAGCTTCATATGAACTTGAGCCAAGCTCAAACAGGTTGTTCATTTGGTTGTATACATTTTTCACCCCGGACTCGGGAATGTAAGCTCCGACGCTTTTTACCACACCCGCATAACCACCTTTCAATTGAAAAATCTGTTTGCGACTCAGCAATTGCTCCGCCGTAGATTGAACCTCCCATGAAAGCTTATTGTAGTTGGAACCACTGACCACGGACCATAGCAACAACTGAACATTTTTCTGATCCAGGTAAGGCTTGCTGAGCGAGTTGCGTAAAGCAGTTTCAACAACATCTTTCCTGTAACTATTCAGCGGGGCCTGCAGGTAGGCGTCCCTGTCAGACGGCGAAGGCGTTCCGGGTTGCAGGCAATAGCTCTTGAATTCGGTTTCATAGAGTCCTTCCGACAAAATGATATCTCCTCCCTGTGATACGGGCAGGTCCATTAAAGAAGAGGGCTTCCGGTATAGGGAAGTATCGATGATGAGACTATCGCCAACGGGAATGGAGTTGGTTTCAAGCGCATCAACCCTGGGATGTGAAGGATCAATGGGTTTGCTTATGGCGTTGTGCGAAGCTGGGGCGCAGGCTGCCAGAATAACAAAAAGCCAGACGGTGCTTAGTAGAAATTTTGACATAGGGTTGTGGTTTTTACAACACGTTGCAACACTGATGGTTAACGAAAGCCCCGTCCTGGCTGACGTTTAGTTCAACAGCGCTTAGGTATTAACGTTGTAAAGGGGGAGTTATTGAACAGCTGATTTGTTGATTAGTTGAATTGTGGCTTTTTTAACAGTCTAAGCAACCATTCAACTAATCAACCAATCAAAAGGTTAACTACTTACTAATCTTCTCAATCTCAATCTTATCATCCGTAATCGTTCCTGTAATGGTCACCTTTTGTCCCAAAAAATCAGCAGCTTTGGATGCATCTGTAATGGTGTACACTTTCTTATCAACAACAAATACGGTTGCGGCTCCCTCTTTCACGCATTTCTTTGCGCAATCAACATGTCCTTCCTTGGCTCCTTCAGCGCCGCATTTGGAATCGCTGATCCAGCCCGTCCAGGTGCCCTTTTCGGCAGCGTAGACAACAGCAATGGATAAAAACAACGCAATCAGTGATAATAGCTTTTTCATAATTTGAAATTTTAGTGTCTATTTATTTACAATTTAAAGCCTAAGTGTTGCCGGATTCAGGTTGATATGAGCGATTGATCAATATTCCATGATCTCGATCTTTCGAAAGTCCATGGGGTGACTGTTGGATTGAAGCGATATATATCCGTCTTTCAGTTTGTCGTTCCCATCAAGAATTAATTTCCTTGCGATGGCATTTGAAGAATCAAGCCTCGGATCTTCAAACTGAAGAATTTGCTCACCGTTTACGAAGTGAGTGATTTTACCATTTTTCACATCAATTTCTGCGGTGACCCATTGATCGCCATGAAAGGTTCTTTTCACAAGAGGTGTGGTGCAAAAATCAGTATTTCTTTTTCCATTGATTAAAACCCAGGTTCCATTGGCACATAGCTCACCATTAGGCCGCTCTTCCTTTCCATTACCTCCATGCAAATTGTATTCCAGACATATCGGGAAGGGTTGATTTAGTTCCATTGAGGCCGGGGACTGGCAATCGTACTGAATTCCGCCATCACGGTAACCCCAGGAAGGAGCTCCGCGGGTCAGTTCTCCAATGAATCGATATTCCACTCTAAGCCTGAAATTGCTGAATTTCTTGTTATAATAAAGCGCTCCAAACCGGTTGGCAAAACTGTCGTATGCGTCGTACCTGGTACTTAGTATGCCGTTCGCGACTCGAAAAGTATTTCCAAAATTCTGGCCAGGCGGATAACCTACAAACTTTGGCGTCCAGTTCTCCAGGTTCCTGGCATTGAAAAGGCTCACCCATTTTTCATCTTTGGCCGGTCGTGCAGGCGACTGAAAAGAAATCAGGATTGCCCAACCCATGAACAATAGAAGTGCTGATTTTACCATAACCCGTTGAATTTAGAAGCCGGACAATTTATAATGGCCTAACCCAAATATTCCTGAAACTGATGGGTGGACTGGGATCACCATGCGCCTGCAGTTTAATGGGTGATGAGCCATGTGCTTTGTAAAAAGGCTGACCAATCCACTGTGTTTGTCCTTTTACCTCGGTATTGTTTTGAAGCAACACGCCATTATGCAAAACAGTTACGTAGCCCGGTGTTTTTAAACTACCGTCTGCATTGAACCGGGGTGCCTTCCAAATGATGTCATAGTATTGCCATTCACCGGGCTTTTTGCACGCATTTGCCAGTGGCACCGCTTGTTTATAGACACTTCCCGTTTGGCCGTTCACGTAAGTTTTGTTTTCATAACAATCCAGGATCTGCACTTCATAACCGTCTTCCAGGAATCCGTTACTCGTACCCAGGTAAGCCAGGAATACGCCGCTGTTTCCCCTGGCCTGGCTACTGCCCGTAATTTCGGTCGGGATGCGCCATTCCAGGTGCATCTGAAAATCCATAAATCTCTGTTTAGTGATGATGCCGCCGGTTTTCTTATCTACTGTAATGATACCATCCTTTACTTTCCATCCGGCAGGCTTGGTGCTGTCTTCGGCGTGCCACGCACTGAGGTCTTTACCATTAAATAAAATAATAGCATCTGAAGGAGCGTCCTGCGGCAGATTGCCCGGTGTTACAATGGGTGGTACCGGACTGTAATATTCAGTCTTGGCAGCTTCCTTTCCCAGGCTGTCCCAATTTCTATTTTGTGAGAAAGAGTAAAAAGAAATAGAAATCAGGATCGAAAAAAAGAAAAGTTTTTTAAGCATGACTCAATTTTTTATCACGAAAATGTCTTCAGATTTAAGTTTGCCGATAACGGCGGGGTTCATCTTATTTCTTTGCTGACGCTGGCGGATTAATCATAATATGCGCTCTCGGTGTTCCCGGATACATGATCCAGGGCATTCCCGGACCGGCCGGTTTGGTGGGCAATCCGGTCGACGCCGTCGTTGCATATGGAATGTAAATCACAGACCGGAGATAACCATTCTTAACCGTGCCATTAACATAATCGCAATCGGCATCATCGGCACTAAGCACATAAAGACTGGCTTGTTTGCTCGTCATTTTAAGTTTGCCCGCCGTCACTTCATCGTCGCGCGTCTTGGTGGCCTTGTCTTCCGACATGCCGGCAGCCCGAAGTTCACGCCCACGCGCCATATAAGGCTCAAGGTCTTTGTGGTAGCAGGCTGCATTGAATCCTTTAACAGCCGGATTGTCAGCCAGGCAGATCATTTCATTGGTGCCTTTTCGTAAAACCGTGAGTTTTCCCCTGGCATCATAGCCATATACCATAGCTCCTGCACGCAGTTCTTCGGGAGCAGCGAGAACCGCCATTCTTATTTGGATTTCGGGAGATGGGATATTTGATTGAGCGTTGACCTTGTTCAACAAAAGGAAGACGGCAATGAAGGCGAGGGACAATTTCATGTTGATTAAGTTAAGAGGACTAGAAAGTTAGCTATAAATGTGTGAATGTGGACCAGCTATTCATACAAGAAATGGAAACAAAGCCATTCTCCCCGGCGGATACGATTCAAACTTTTCCTTATACCACCGGTGATGCGCCAGGGCCCTGGGTATTAGATTCGCCAGGGTCCAAACCAGGAATGAAAGCGCGGGAAGGTTCCAGCACAGTATGGCATAACCCGTCCATTCGATGATTTCGCCAAATAAGTTTGGACAACTGATGAGATTGAAAAGACCACCATTAGGGATCACATAGTTGACATCACCGGGTTTGCGAAGGTGGATGAGTTGATTATCATAAATCCAGTTGACATAGAAACCTGTTGCAAAGAGAATTGCGCCAATGATGAATTGCGGGTAAGTGAAATAACCGGGCGGATAATTTGCAAAATGGGCGAAATAATAACCTAGGAAAGATCCGTTGATGAAATTAAAGCCGATGGCCGAACAAACAATCAGCAATGGCATCTTCTTACCCCGAGTGCGAATGCGCAAAGGAAAAACAAATGTGCGGTGCAAATAATGAAACAGGAAGAAGGCGATCAATGTCCATGTTACAGCATTTTGGCGCGAGAAATGGGTAAGCACGAAATACATTAGCATGATCATCACGGGCATTTCCATAAGCAGCCAACCCAATTTGTTGCTGATTTGCGGCCCCCAGGCTGACGTGGCGTGACGGCCATAGGGTGCAGTAATCTTCAGCAATACAATGAAGACGATTACGCCAAGTGCCATCCAGGCATAAATCAGGATTTGATAGGAAGTGTAGTTCATCAAATAATTGCGATAGGTAACGACGGGTTGATTTGTATACAAAATAGCGGAATTGACAGAAAACACCTCAGCCAGTGATCAGCAATCTCAATAATACATTTATTACCAACTTATTTCCGATATCTGGAGGCTTTTTGCAAAAAGTGAAAAACAAAACTGGGAGAATAATGGCAATCCATTAGAAACCCGCAAATAGGGAATGTAGATTTGACTTAGGATGAAATCTATACAAAAAGGTCAAAGCTTATGAGATCAGTTGTCGTTTTATTCGGTATCCTTTGCGCGATCTCCGTCAAGGCCCAGGATAAGAAGCAGATTACAAGGGACAGCACAGACCTTGTTCTGGCCTCAGCATATATTCTGCAAACGGAGAAAATGCCAAGGCTAACGCGGCCTAATCCATTTCCATTCGATACAATCATTGTCAGGGATGTCAGATTCGATACCTCTAATATCGGAGCTACGAATAGTATCGATTTCCTCACTAAAAAAAGCAACTTTGTTTTCATAACATTTAAAAGCGGCTTATCTGCTTTTTTAAATGATCGACTTAATAGACCTGCTGCATCTCAATTTGACAGCTTGTCAGAAAGGTTACTTTGTTATATCAGAAAATTCCGAATGACAGAAGTTGACACAAGCTACTTATCCAGCCCAAAAAGATTTCGTCAGGTGCAAATCAGGTCAGCAATCGACGCATTTTATTACAAGCAAGGCAGGCTTTATCCTGCGTTTAAATCAGATACAATTTTTCTGCAATCTTTTCCTGAAAACAAGAGGAGATATCATATCATAGATTCATTGATTCTTGCTTTTTTGGAAAAGGCAAGAAAGATCGACAAGCAGGCTGCTTTGAATCGCAGGTCTTTTTCGGAAGCGTATGTAGATTCAATGTATCGGTTGCGATTTAACCTTCCGATCTTAACGGCCAAAACTTTAAAGCCAGGGGTTTACACGACGGTAAAAGAGTTTCTAAATAACAATCCATCGATCGAGGAATTTCAATGGAAGCCTGACCGGGATGTTAATATCCTTTACACCAGGGAAAATAACGGCAACTGGGTTGTGACCAGGAGGGAAGTTTTTGGATTTTGTGATGGAAAGTATATGTGGTTTAAAGTGGAGAACAGTTTTTTCCCGGCTTTTCAAAAGGGCAACGCTTTTGTAGTCATCGCGCCTCTTTATCTGAAGAGTAAGAAGACAAAAGGAAACACTTACACGTACATTACAAAGGAAGGACCTCGTACTTACGGCAATGTTCACGTGGTAGATGAAAAAGACAAATCGGTCTACCAACTGGATATGGATACTGGCGAATTTTATTAGCCACTTCAACGAAGAACAAACAGATCAAACAAAGGGCTGAGCGATCGAGACGCCTGGTTGTGAAAACCACTTCGGTCCGGACTCCGTCATATAAACACAATCTTCGTGTCGCACACCAAATTCGCCAATGATTGAAATCGTGGGCTCGATGCTGAAGCACATGCCGGGCTGCAGCAAAAGTTTATTTCCCTTCACCATATTACCCCATTCGTGCCCATCCATTCCGATTCCGTGACCCGTACGATGCGGTAATCCGGGAATTTTGTAGCCAGGACCGAAACCCGCGTCAGTAATGACTTTGCGTGCAGCTGCGTCCACTTCTTCGCAGGGTCTGCCAAGCCTGGCAGCAGCAAAGCCGGCTGCCTGCGCTTCTTTTTCCAGGTTCCAGATTTCCAATTGACGCTTGGTCGGTTCGGCGCCAAATACAATGGTTCGGGTGATATCCGAACTATATCCTTGCACGGTGCAGCCGCAGTCCATAAGGGCAATATCTCCTTTCATTAATTTACGAGGCTTGGTGGTTCCGTGCGGAAATGCAGAGGCTTCGCCAAACAGTCCCAAAGAAAAATCAGGCCTTGCTCCAAGATTGTGATGTGCTTCATCTACTACCGCAGCAAATTCTGCAGACGACATCCCTTCTCTTAAAGATGCAATTCCCGCCTTCATTGCAACAATGGTTGAATCAGCGGCTTTTTGCATCAATGCAATTTCTGCCGGTGATTTAAACATGCGGCATGGAATGGTTACAGCATCCCCACTCATGCAATTCACTTGCGGCGCTTCCTTTCTTATTCCATCCATAATGAAAAACCGCACCCTTTCCTCAATTGCGATATTCCCGTTTTGGACACCGGCGTCTTTCAATGCACGCACAATCTGTTTGTAAGGACTTTCATCTTCCTGCCATACATATACTTCCTTTCCAACGGTGATCAGTTCCCGAAAACGACCCTCTTCAAAACCAGGACAAACATACCTGACATCGCCATTTGCGGGGATGATCGCAACCATGGGCCTTTCGCTGGGCCACCAGTCGATTCCGGTGAAATAGAGCATTGAAGTACCGCAGTCAAGGATCAATGCTTTCATATTGTTTGTGACCAGGAGTTGCTGTGCCTTTGCAATTCTGCTTTCTCTTTCGGGCGTAGAAATGGGGGTAGCAGCAGGCAGGGAGGTCTGTGAAGGCAGATGTATTTTTTCTGAAAAAGAGCTTAGTCCGCCAAGTAGGCCCAACCCGGCAGTTCTTACAGATAAGTCAATGAATGTGCGTCTTTTGAGATGCATGTCGAAGTATTTGGTATAAAGAAACAATTTTTGCCATGAAAACACGTGGAAACCATGGTTCAAAAAAAAATTTGCGTAGTTAAATAGCTACACATATATTTGTAGTCAAATAGCTACACAAAAATTTTACACCAACCATTAAAACATGCATTATGACGAAGAGAAATAAGATTATCTATTGGATTGCCACGATCTGGCTCGCCTTAGGTATGTTCTCAACTGGAGCCGTGCAATTAATAAAAGGAAAAGAAGGACCCGCCGGAGTGGCTAGCGTTACACATTTAGGCTACCCGGTCTACCTTTTAACCATTCTGGGCGTTTGGAAGGTTGTGGGAGCCGCTGCAGTGCTGGTTCCGAAGTTTCCGTTGGTGAAAGAATGGGCCTATGCCGGTTTCTTCTTTATCATGTCGGGGGCGATTTTTTCACACATCGCGGTGGGTGACTCCATAAAGGAAATTTTCCCGTCGTTGTTGTTATTGGTATTGACTGTGGTTTCGTGGTATTTCAGACCTGCAAATAAAAAAGTCATTCCTGCCTGATTTAAAATATTCATGCCGCTGATTCGTCTGCTCTTTAAGTAAACCCATTGTTTACTTAAAAATCAAAGTATGAACCATTATGAAACCTTCGCCGCAAAAGGCGAGTACGGAAGCAGGGGCCGGCATCTGCTTATCCGATCCATCGAAAGAGCGCCGGTTAACATCTTCAGAACGGAGAAGAGCTATGAGATGCTGGTCTTTGCTCCTGGAAGGATCAGGGAGAATTTTCATCTTGACCTCAAAGGCAACCAGCTCAGGATCTCTTACATTCCTCCGGAAGGTTTTCCAAGGCCGGACTGGGTCAAACGAGAATACAGTCGTGGCGGATTTGTACGCGAGTTTACGCTGGATGAAGCCGTGGATACCGCTGCTGTCAGCGCAAAGTACGTAGACGGCGTACTCGAAGTCAGCCTGCCCTTTATTGCGGGCAAGGAGTCAATTCAAAGAGAAATAGCGGTGAATTGAGTTTAAGTGCAAAGGTCCCCCCTTACGGAGGGACCTTTTTTGACTTTTGATTTTAAAATTTTTACTTACTTATTGATCAGCACTTTTTCAAGCCTCAGCAGCTTGCCCTGCTTGTCGTGAACCCTGATGATATAAACACCATTTGCAACTTTGCCGGTTTCAATTCGGGTAGCCATTGACGTTACCTGAACCTTCTTCACCAGCCTGCCATTGATATCCATTAACTCTACACTTCTGCCCTGGGCATCCTTGTAATTGTATACGATGATGTATGTGCTGGCTGGGTTCGGATAAATATCGATGGTGCGATTATCCAACACTTCGGTGACAGGCGTGGTTGTTGCAACCGCACCGTTCGCCATGCGCACGCCGGAAGGCGGCACGTAGGTGAATTCAAGAATGCTTCCCGGATTCGCAGGGGTGGTCACCACATTTCCCGTTGGGCCACTCGTATTGCCTGAAGAATCGCACGCCACATAAATCTTCAATCCATCCGGGGATACCACTACGTCTCTGTACCTGCCCTTGCCCCTGAAATAATTGATGGTATCAGAAATGATACTCTGGCCATCATTGCTCAATTTGAACCTTGCGATGGTACCCGCTTTCAATTCGGCCACCAGCAGAGAATTCTGCCAACCCGGGATGCCATTGCTTCCATAGAAATCGGTTCCGGAAGGTGCAGTAGAAGGCCATGTCATATTATCGGTGCCTTCAGCAGGCGGATTGGGCGCAGGGAACAGCGACTTGAGCGGCTCTCTCACATTAAGCGTCACGCAGTTTTGCTGCTCATTGACCACATTGAAAGTGCCGATGGTTCTGCCATTGTAATTGCCGTCGCAAAAACCTGCAACCTGTGGCCAGCCATAATTGCGTCCCCTTTCAATGAGATTGATCTCGTCGTCGCTGTAAGGTCCGTGTTCACTGCTGTACAAGAAATCTGTGCCGTTAACATTTCCCCATACAAGCCCCTGTGCGTTGCGATGTCCAAAAGTATACACGGCCGTGGGTACGCCACCGTTTGTGAACGGATTGTCGGTCGGAATCCAGGAGCCGCCAATCGATTCGGTATTAAACCTCAATATTTTTCCTTCGTACACATTTAGGTTTTGCGCGTTCTCTGTTCTGGTCAGGTTGTCGAACTGACCTGCACCCATATCACCCGCTGTGTAATAGAGTTTAAAATCCGGGCCAATCGCCAGCCTTGCTGAGTTATGATCATTGCTGCCGGGAATATTTTCGAGTACCGTCACGGGAGAACCCAGCGTCTTCGTCACACCATCGTAGGTATATCTTTCAATTCTGATCTTGCGCACCGTGCTGCTGGTGGACTGATATGTGTAAGAAATGTAAACGAATGGTTTACCAGTCAGGAATTGCGGATGAAGTGCAAGCCCCATGAGTCCATCCTGGCCACCGACATGAACCATTTTCGAACCCAGGTTCAGCACTACCGTCTTTACACCCGTTGATGGATTCACAAAGCTGACGGTGCCACCAAATCTTTCGGTATACCAGATATTGTTGTCGGGTCCGTATACCAGGTCGTGTGGCATACGTTGGTTGCCGATAACCGTTCGCTGCGTAAAGTTTTCCGTGCCAGCCTGTGGCAGCAGTGTGCTTACGTCAAGACCTGCACTGACTGCACTCAAATTACCCGCGGCGTCTTTTGCGACTACCGTAAAAGTGTTTGTACTGCCCGGGGTGAGACCGGTTACGCTGTAATTGGTGCCGATGATTGTGTTGGTATTGATTTTTATTCCATTCTTGTAAACATCATATCCGCTAATACCACGGTCATCTATAGACGCAGTCCAGGTGAGGCTGAACAGCGTGAGTCCAATATTGGAAGACGCGAGGTTGGTTGGGGCGGAAGGCGGATCAATATCCGGAGCCAACGTGGTCACGTCCAGCGAAGTGCTCGCCCCGGAAATGTTACCCGCACCATCCCGTGCAGTCACATAGAAATTATAAAGTGTAGACGCAGTCAATGCATTTACATTGTATGTGGTCCCGGTCACATTTGTTGCATTGATCTTCACACCATCCTGGTAAACATCATAACCCGTTACGCCAAAATCGTCGGTCGAGGCGGTCCATGACAGTGAGAGGGAGTTTTCAGTAAGTGTTTGAGCCTGCAGATCTGTGGGTGAGGTGGGCGCTTGTATATCGGGCAGAAGGGTTGTTACATTCAGGCCCGCACTGTTGGCTGAACTGTTTCCCGCCGCGTCTTTGGCAACCACGTAATAGTTATAAGTGGTAGCTGCAGCCAGGTTGGTCACGGCATAATTTGTTGCGCTGATATTCGACGAATTTATTTTTACGCCATCTTGATAAACATCGTATCCTGAAACACCGACATTATCAGTTGCAGCTGTCCACGCCAGGGTGAAGCTTGTTTGGTTAATATTGGTTGAATTGAGGTTCGTTGGAGAAGAGGGTGCCTGTGTATCCAGTACCTGGCTGATCAAATTAGTGGCTGGTATTACCTCGCTTGGTGTCGTCGTAGCTTGTCCGGGCTTGGCCCAGCCAACAGCGAGGTTATCTCCGCCCGTCCCTTCTTTCATAAGCGCTTCAACATAGTAAGTTTGTCCGGCGACCAAATTAATTGCCACTGATTTTTGCGTTGTGAATTTGTTCCACTCTCTTGAGTTTGTCCATGAGGTATGATATGCGATTTTCACTTTGTTGGCGGGGCTGCTTGTGGTACTCAACCACAACTCAGCATTATCGTCTGCCGCAATCCAGAAAGTATAAGTTCCTGTGGCAGGCGGACAAATCAATCCATTCAAGCGAATCCCATAATTGTCACCTGTGCTGGTGGGAATTTCAAAACTGGTAAGCGTTCCTGTTGTGTTCGGACTGTTTGGATAGCTTGCAAGCGATGTCAGACTGGTGACGGCGGTTCCGGTTATGTTCGTCCATTTTTGGAAACTGATGGCACCGGTTCCGCTGCAAGGTGTGGCAGAAGGAGTCGTGACGTTGACCGTATTGCTGTTGGGAGAAGTATTTCCAGCTGCGTCCTTCGTAACAACGTAAAAATTATAGGCGGTTGATGCAGTGAGGCCGGTTACAGCATATGTTGTGGCTGTAACATTGGCTGTATTAATTTTCGTTCCATTTCTGTACACATCATAACCGGTAACGCCAACATTGTCTGTGCCGGCAGTCCAGTTAAGCGTAAGATTAGTGGGGTAAATTGCTGTGGCAGACAATGCTGTTGGTGCAGTAGGGGCCTGCAGGTCGGTGGCATTGGCAAGTACCAGATCGCCAAAATTCCGGGGATAGCGATAGTTGTCACCGTCGCCGGACCACATCAACTGGCTTTCTCTGACGCCTCCATTGTCATCATCGTCATTACCGATATCGAATCCAATGACCCTTCCGGCTGCGGGGGAAGTGATGGCGATATTGCTCCAGGGAATGGCAATCTCCACGCTGTATCCGCCGGTGATGGCCTTCCATGCATGGAGCACGCCGGTGGTCTTGCTGCTCTTTTCCCAAATGGTGGTGCTGTTGTATTCTTTTATGAATTGCCGGTCGTTGGTGCCATAAGTGGTTCCACCATTATTGTCAGCATCGATGTAAACCTCTACGGCGTCATCGTCATAATTGTTGGTGGATTCGTTAAATAGGTTGGCATCTGTGACCTTAATTCCTACGTATAAATAAGTGTTGTTCCAGGTAACACCATAAACCGTTGCATTGTTGGGGGTGCCGATGATGGCCTTCGTAACGGCGGTGTTTGTAATCCAGGCCGGTTCCGTCAGGTTGCCGTCCACGGTCATGGTAGCGCTGGTTTTATAACAGGTAATCGTAGGAGTTTGGGCTATAGTCAAAGACGAAAAGACGCAGGCAATGCCCGCAAGTGCAAGTTTACTCATAAGCAGGTTTTAAGGTGAGAAGTCAGTCGTGTCAAGATTAACAAAAACCTGAATGCTTTCAAGGAATTATTTTGGTTCTTCTGGCTTCATACCCAGTATTGGGTATAAGGTATATGGTATAAGGGATACGGTTTAAGGTATTTGGTAAATGGGGAGTTAGGTTGTTTTCTCCGTATACCATATACCTTATACCCTATACCTGGATATACCTGATGTTTAAACATTATTTATCCACCGAGTACCGGAATATTTAAAGAACGCCGTAACTTGAATAGCTACCCAGACTATTTCTTAACCACCTTAAATTGTAAGCAATGAAAACCGCCGAAGATGTAAAAGTAAAATGGGGCATAGATCCAGCCCATAGTGAAATTGCATTCAAAGTGAAGCACCTCATGATCACCACAGTGACGGGCAAATTCAGCGAATACGATTGTGTGATCTACACAACAGGAGAAGACATCATGACCGCGGAAGTTGATTTCTGGATGAACCCTGCGTCGGTTGATACAGGAGATGCAAACAGGGACACTCACCTCAAAAGCGCCGATTTCTTTGACGTAGAAAACCATAAACAAATCAATTTTACCGGAAATACCATCGAGAGCGTTGACCAGGACGGTAGTTATGAATTGTGGGGCGACCTCACCATTAAAGGCATTAAACGCCAGGTTAAGCTCGACGTGGAATTCGGAGGTGTGATGAAAGATCCATGGGGCAATGAAAAAGCCGGTCTTTCTATCAACGGAAAGATTAACCGCAAAGATTGGGGTTTAAACTGGAATGCGGCACTGGAAGCAGGAGGTCTGCTGGTTTCAGAAGATGTGCGAATCAGCTGCGAGGTGCAACTCGTTAAACAATCCTGAAACAGGATCTATTTTTGGAATTCCACAAGCCATTCCGATACATACTCACTTTTATCGGGTAGGATATCCTTATAAAATAACCTTGCCTTTTTTCCCAGACGCAGGCAGGTATTCTTCTCTGCTTTGTCCTCCTCTGAATTGAGTGGTTGAAGGGACGGATACCATAATGTATGTCCGGGTTTCGATATCAGCAGCTTCGGCTTAGACCATTGTTGTGAATGATTGCTGGTTCCAAAATCGGGATTGGTATTGTAGGAAATATAGATGCTGCTTCCCTTCCAGCTTGGACCTTCTGAGCGCGCCATCAACATCACCCAACATTGCAGATATCGATTCCAGCTCACCGATGGACCCCAGTAATATTTTCCAGTCGGCTCAGATGTTGGCCCTCCACCTTCGCCCTTTGGAATTTGCAATGATTTAATGGGCGAGCCAACGGCATTATGCGCTGCCGAAAAGCTCTGGCCATTCCAGCGCTTTGCCTTACCTGCAGGGGAATCGAGATCAGCCAGTCGAATACGCGCAATGCTCACGCACTGGCCCTTTCTCACCAGCTCCGGATCGAATTTCGCCACCTTGAATTTGCCGGGATATCCGTATTCTCCATAAAACAAGTAAAGAAAATCGCCGCTAACGACAGCTGAAGGATCGCCAACGCCGCCCGCAAAGGTGACAGAACTGTTATGCGGCTTCAGGATCATTCGAGGTTGCAGATCTTCTATAATGATGCCCTTGTTTGCCCAACTGTGACCACCATCGGTTGACTTCATGATCCCGATTCTGCAAACAGCGGCGGGCGTTGTATCGCCCGTGAGTCCTTGCGGCCAGTTCTTATTAATATAACCCTCACCTGTAACCGAATTGAAAGGCAGCGTGGCGGGATAATTTTCATTGTGGTAGACTGCGTAGAGGGTTTTGCCAGACTTATCGGTCTCTGGTTGATAAACGGTCTCAAACCAAACCGCACCATGCAATCCGGCTGTGCCTGGTGATGCATTGGGAGGCATGATGGGTTCACGAAACTCAGCCGCGCTCCTGCTAAATGTTTCATCCGGATTGAAACCATCTCCAAATTTTAAATCTCTGGCATAGCCCCAGAGCGGATCCTCACCATACTTGCCCGGAAAAATTCTAAAAGTATCACCTATCCAAACTTCCGCCATGTTGCAGTCTACAAAAGAATTGAATTGGAACTTGGGTGAAGAAACCAGTCGTACTGATGGATTGATTGCATGAATGGGCGCGGGCGAAGGTCCCGAAAAACCAAATACTACCCCCAGCGAGATCATCCAAACCAGCAAGCCAAAATGAATTTTTCTGTGCAAGGCGTCGAATTTGAATTGGGTGTCGATCAGGCCTTGTTTTTCATGGTCTCTTTCAAATGGTCGGATAATCTTATCGTTAAAGCAACAAGAGTCAGTGTCGGATTCGGTGCCGCTGCGGTGGCATAGCATGAAGCACCTGCGATATGCAGGTTTGAAATGCCATGTACTTTGCAATTGGCATCCACCACGCCTTGTTTCGGATCCTCGTTCATACGCGTTGTTCCCATGTGATGCCAGCCACCGCCTGTGAAATTGGGCCAGCTGTCATCTTTTTCATCCTGCAAATATTCCATCAGTCTCACCCGTCCCAATCCCGCTTTACCTATTTGTTCTCCTATCAAGGTGTAAATGACACGCATACTTCTTTTTTCCGCGGGAGTCAACACCCAATGCAATTGCGCACGGGGTACACCCAGCGCGTCTTTTTCAACATCCAATGTAACGCGCGAATCCGGATTCGGCGCCTGCTCTATTCGAGTAAACAATTGATAGGCGTCAACGCCTTTCGAGGGGTCGATCTGCAGGCCGGCTGCTCCGTCAAAGCCCTCCATCGCCTGCTTCATACTCTTCCTGGCATCGGTGTCATTGAAAGTTTCAATCACCGGCTTAATTTTATTCGCGATGTCAAGCCTTTCCAACGAGGCCGTTCCATTCAGAATTTTATGCTTTTCCTGCATGGCGGGATGTATGGCTAATTCCGCACGAGCCTTTCTTCCAAATTCCCAGCTGTATAAGTCGGAGTGAAAAGGTTTGAACAAATGAATCTCCGCCGACTTAATTTCAAGATGTTCCATGAAGTAACGCCCGACATTATCATTGTCATTGCCCAATCCTTTTTTTGCCTGTTGGTTCGATGCCAGCAACAGTCTTGCGTTTTGGATGGAGCAGCAGGCGAGCACAAAATGCTTTGCCCTCACACGATGAGTTTTACCTGCCAGGTTTTTGATGGTTACTTCTGTGATCTGCTTCACGTTTTCATCTGCAGTAATATGGGTGACGTTCGCGTAAGTATACAGGTGAACATTCTTCGCGTTTACAATGTCCGTCTTGTATTTGCTGCCAAATCTTGTGGGCGGACTGAATTGCCACATCTTATGCCACACCACATTGCGATCAAAATTTAGCGGCACCATTTTAGGGTCCTGCTTTTGCCAATACTCGAAACCATACTCATAAGGACCCAGGTCAAGATTTTTTTGAGCCCTTGCATAAAAGGGGTCCAGGTCTTTTTTGGTAATTGGCCAACCACTGTGCGGAATCCAGTCGCGCTTTTGAAAATCGATCTCATCGAAATTGCTGCAAAACCCGGCCCAATGGCCCGTGGTTCCGCCGAAATAATGAAGTCTGCAGGATTGCAGGGGGAAATAATGTTGTCCGGTTGTTTTACCCGCATACAGGTCCTGCATCGCCTGTTCGTAGTCAAATCCGCCTCCCTCCAGCAAAATCACTTTGTAGGGTGTGCCAATCCACTCGAGCGCCATGCTAATACCCGCGGCGCCGGCACCTACAATGCAGATATCGCCTTCAATGATTGAACCTTCTTCTATCTTCCTGGCGTCGGTGTGCATCCGGAGATTTTATTTTGATTGCAGAGCATACAGCGCGCATTGGCGCGCTTCAGTTTCAGAAATTACCCAACCCTTGATCACGGCAGTCTTGCCGGTTTCAAAATCAGACTTGATTTTGCCGTCAACCCAGCCTTGCCATTCCTCAGGTGTTTTTAAAGCGGTCGTTGTACTGCCTTCACCCATTAGTTTATTCAAAATTTTTTTAGCGTCTGACCCTTCTTCTGATTTTGTCATCCATTCTTTTCCGATATCGCGGATGGTTGCCGAATCGCAAAGTGAGGACAGATTCTGTGGATGAGAGAGTGCAGACGGAATTTCAACCTTCGCTTTGCAATCGGCAAAGGGAACACCCAAGGTTACGACACCCGTACCTGCCAAAATCAAAAATTTTCTTCTCTTCATAAAGCGCTTGATGAAAACACTTGATGTTCTAAATATAAGATTTAGCGCGATTCAAATCAAAAATCGGAGCAGTATGGTTGCAGGATCCGGATAACAGGTTTCTGAATTCAGGAAATGATCGCCGACTCTTGCGGAACAGTCTCGCTGACCAACTTCTCCATACAATCAATCCAAAGAGGATTTTCGTTCAACGCGGGAATCATGGTAAAGTGTTCACCACCACTTTGTTCGAATAGCTCTTTTCCCTCCATTTCAATTTCCTCCAAGGTTTCCAAACAGTCGCTAACAAAGGCTGGACATACGACGAGTAGATTCTTGATTCCCCGTTGAGGAAACTCTTTGAGCTGATTAACCGTATATGGTTTAAGCCAGGAATCAGTTCCTAAGCGGCTTTGGAAGCTAAAACTGAATTTTTCCGCCTCTAATCCCAACTGTAAAGCCGCGAGCCTGGTTGTAGTGATAATCTGGTGACGGTAACAATAATTATGCGCTGAAGAAGGTGTATCGCAGCATTCGGCAGTCTGAAGGCAATGATGATGTGTTGGATCGGTTTTCTTAACATGCCTTTCAGGAATGCCATGATAGCTAAAAAGAATATGATCGAAGGGACGGTTCAGCCAGGGTCGAATTAACTCGGCCAGGGCATTAATGTAGTGAGGATGTTTATAGAAAGGTGGCACAATTCTGATGTGAGAATTAAATCCGCCTTTGAGATGTGCCGCCTTTACATCCTCCACTGCAGTTTCATAACTGCTCATTGCATAGTGAGGATAAAGGGGAAAAAGAATCAGATCGCGTAAATTTTTGTTTTCGCTGTGAATGCGAGCAAGCGTTTCCGTAGCAGTTGGCTTTCCGTATCGCATGCAGGAATATACAGGACTGCTTATTTTTTCTTTTAAAAGTTGTAACTGATTTCTCGTATGTACGATCAAAGGAGAACCTTCTCTGGTCCAGACGGTCTTGTACTTTTCCGCACTTTTGGGGGCGCGAAAGGGCACGATAAGGCCCTTTACCAGAAGGGTTCTTAGCCAGGTAGGCATGTCGAGCACCCGTTCGTCCATCAGGAATTCTGTGAGATAGGGTTTGAGGCCTTGAGTATCCGGACTTTCGGGAGAGCCGAGATTCATTAGCAGGATGGCGTTATTGGACATAGTCCGCAAATGTACGCCACCGCTCTTGATCTGGTTTGTGGGTGGTTTTTTTACCTAGTCATGACATTACTATTAATATAGAACTGATCTTTGTAGATTCATGTTTGCGAATAATATGCATTCCGACCAGTTAACAATACCGGACCACATCATCTCCCGTTTGTTCGTTGCCGGTATTAATTACCACAAGACCGACATTTCCACGAGGGGTTTATTTGCCGTTGATAATGAAGGAGCTACGCAAATTCTGGAAGAGGCCGGTGCCGCGGGGATTCGGAGTGCCTTCGTGCTTAGCACCTGCAACAGAACCGAAATCTATGGCTATTGCCAACAGGACCAGGAATTGACAGACCTGTTGATTCGTCATACAAGGGCCAGCCAGGAGCAATTTCACGAGCTTGCTTATCGCAAGCGCGGGAAACAAGCGCTTCAGCACTTATTCGAAGTGGCTGCCGGATTGGATTCACAAATCATTGGCGACAATGAGATCCTGGGGCAGTTAAAGCACTCGGTTGCGCTAAGCCGTGAGCAAAGGATGATCGGTCCCATTATGGATCGGACCCTGAATTTTGCTTTCCAGGCTGCAAAGGCCATCAAGACAAAAACCCAACTGAGTACGGGAACTGTTTCAGTTTCTTATGCTGCCATCGAATGGCTTCAAAAGAAGATGCACGGAGAAGTGAAGAATATCCTTGTTTATGGCGTTGGGAAATTCGGAAGGAATGTGGCAAAGAATATCCGTCACTATTTTCCGAATGCGGCCCTGGCGGTGGTTAACCGGACAGATAGCGTTGCGGAAGTTTTCGCGAAGGAAACAGGAGCGAGCTGGATTGCTTTTGCAGAATTGAACCTGGCCGTGAAAGCCGCGAATGTCATTATTGTTTGTACCAACGCTGGCGAATACACGCTATTACCAGAATATTTTGAAGGCATGGGAGGGAAGACGGTTCTTGATCTTTCCGTGCCACTCAATGTGCATCCCTCGGTTGCCAGCCTTCCCGGTGTGAGCGTGGCCGATGTTGACGAAGTTTCGATATTAATGTTTGAAACGATGCGCGCTCGAAAAGCTGAAGTGCCCAAGGCTATGGAAATGCTGCAAGAATTTCAACAGGAATTTTTTGAGTGGTTGGCAATGTACCAGCACTCTTCCCATATACAGGAGATGAAATCCAAACTCTACTCCCTTACTGGCCTGAATTTGCAAACTTGCGAGATGGCCGATGGACATCTATCACTGCCGGCACTTGAATTGCACAACCAGGTTAATAAGACGGTCAGTAATTTGGTTGTTAATCTTCGAACCAAGAAAGAAAAGGGGTGCCAGTTCATTCACGCCTATAAACACTTCCTGGAAGCCACGCCGGTTCAACATTCTCTCACCAATACGCGTTAGGATGATCAAGGTGGGTACCAGAGACAGCCAGTTGGCGAAATGGCAGGCCGAGACGGTAAGCCGTCAATTAGAATTGTTAAGTCATCCCACCGAACTCGTTTTCATTAAAAGCGAAGGCGATCTAGATTTAACTACGCCTCTTTACGAGATTGGAGTACAGGGCATTTTTACAAAGGCGCTCGATATCGCGCTCCTGGAGAAAACCATCGACATCGCTGTTCACTCTTATAAGGATATTCCCATTCAACCAGCTCGTGGCTTGTGCATTGCGGCCGTTCTGAAACGGGCAAACCCATTGGATATGCTCGTATGCCGGAATGAGGAGGTGAAGACCTTTTACAGCAACTTACATCATTTGGATTTTGGACACCGGGGTGTTATAGCAACGAGCAGCATTCGCAGAAGGGCTCAATGGCTTTATCGCTTTCCCGGACAACAAATAGAATCATTGCGTGGAAATGTAAATACGCGACTGCATAAACTTAAATCTTCAAATTGGGACGGAGCCATTTTTGCGGCGGCGGGACTGGAGCGCCTGGGACTCACAGAATCGGAAACGGGACCGCAATTGGAATTGCCCTGGATGTTGCCGGCACCTGCGCAGGGCGCAATGGCCGTGGTATGCAGGGGAGATGACGAAAAAATGTTGCAAGCCTGCTCGGCCCTTCACGACGAAGACACCGCGATTTGTACAGGAATTGAGAGAGAATTTTTGAAATTGATGATGGGCGGGTGCTCAACACCATTTGCTGCGCTGGCAGAAGTAAGGAATGATCATATTATTTTTAACGCAAGCATCACCAGCACAGATGGAAAAGATAATATTGTTGTGACATTTGAAGAACAAAGATCCGGCTATGAATCGCTGGCGGCGCGAGCCGTGAGTCTGCTAAAGCAAAAGGACATCCATAAAATAATTGCGCAGTGATACCTGCAGTGGTGATACTGTCTACGAAAAAATTGAAATCATCAGTCGCAAAAAAGGCTGCTGAACAGGGATATGATGTGATCCAGTATGATTTCATTAAAACGGTACCACTCGACGACGAAGACATGATCAGCAGGATGGCTGTGGTTGGGGAATGGTTGATTTTTACAAGTCGGCAGGCAGTCAAGATCTTTGCAACTCAATTGAAAAGCATGGAATCCCCTGCGGCGCTATATCGAATCTATTGCCTGCAGGGTGAGACCATGAAGGCGGCAAAAAAAATTGCGGGTGCGGAAATTTGCGGTACGGCAAAGGACGCTACTGCACTTGCAAACCTGATTGTTAGCGAAAGGAGATCCGGTGCGTTTAGTTTTATTTGCGGAAAATTGAGGCGAGATGAAATGGTTCAGATCTTGAACGGGCATGGAATAGAAGTAATGGAAATCCAGGTGTATGATACGGTGTTGAGAGGAAAAAGGATAGAGGATCAATACCAGGCGATCACATTCTTTAGTCCGAGTGCAATTGAAAGTTATTTTCAAACCAATATTCTTCCGCAGGAAATTCCTGCATTTTGCATTGGAAAAACAACGGCAGCTGCTTTTCGGGACCACAGTCATAATACCGTGGTGGTGGCTGAAGAACCCAGCCAGGAAGCGGTAATGGAATCCGTACACGATTATTTTTTATCGATACAAAAAAGCAAACTTAATGATCGTTCAAAGCGAATCGACAGCAATCAAAGGGGAAGCAGGATTACAAAATGATCTTTTTCTGAAAGCGTTGAAGGGCGAAAGCGTTTCCCGTCCGCCGGTTTGGATGATGCGCCAGGCCGGTCGGTATTTACCCGAATACCAGGTCCTGCGCGCGAAATATGATTTCTTCACGCGGGTGCAAACGCCTGAGCTTGCAGCAGAAATAACGATTCAACCCATCGACAGGCTGGGTGTGGACGCTGCAATTTTGTTCAGCGATATCCTGGTGGTGCCGCAGGCCATGGGATTGGTGGTAGAGATGAATGAAGGAAAGGGTCCGCTGCTGCCCAGCACCATTTCTAATATGAGCGATGTGTTGAAACTGGAAGTTGATGAGGCGCATTTGCGGCTTCAATATGTTTATGATGCGATTCGTGTAACAAAGGAGAAATTGCTGGGCCGCGTGCCGTTGATTGGATTTGCGGGCGCACCATGGACCATTTTCTGCTATATGGTGGAAGGAAAAGGAAGCAAGACCTTCGACAAAGCGAAAGCATTTTGTTACCAGCATCCGGAGGCTGCGCATGCTTTGTTGCAAAGTATTACGCTGGTGACAGCCGCCTACCTGCGTGAACAGGCTAAGGCCGGCGTAAATGCGATTCAGATTTTCGACAGTTGGGGAAGTGTATGGGATAAGGCTGATTATGCACGTTTTTCGCTTCCCTATTTGAACCAACTTGTTCAATATTTGGATGGTGAAATACCGGTGATCCTGTTTGCAAAAGGCGTTTGGCATTCACTGCCCGAATTGCAGGCTACGGGTGCATCCGCGCTGGGTGTGGATTGGGGGAACACGGCGGGTGAAGCCAGGAGGCTGACTGGCGGAAGCATTACGCTTCAGGGTAATTATGATCCCATCAAATTGTTGCAACCCACTGAAACGATAAGGAAGGATGTGCGCGACATGATCAGGGAATTCGGGAAAGACAGGTACATCGTAAATCTGGGTCACGGTATTGTTCCGCAGATTCCTGTCGAACACGCACAAGCATTTGTAGATGCCGTAAAAAATTATAGTGAATAGGGTCTAATAATTTGGCGATGATACAGCAGCAACAGGCAATTCGGGATGTGTTCGGAAAATACATCCGCAATTTGCAGGATGAAATTTGCACAGCGCTTGAACAGGTGGATGGCGCTGCAAAATTCAAACAGGACAATTGGAAGCGAGATGGAGGTGGCGGAGGATGGAGCAGGGTGATTCAGCATGGAGATGTATTTGAAAAGGGCGGCGTAAATGTGAGTGAGGTAAATGGCCTGGTCACCGAGGCGATGCGCAGGCAGTTGAACCTGGATGGACATCATTTTTTTGCGACAGGTCTTTCGCTGGTAATTCATCCCTTGAATCCTTTCGCGCCAACCGTGCACGCCAATTACCGGTATTTTGAATTATACGACGAGGCTGGTATTGTAATCGACAGCTGGTTTGGCGGCGGCGCCGACCTAACACCCTATTACCTTTTTGAAGAAGACGCGAAACATTTTCATGGTCAATTGAAAATGGCTTGTGACAATACGGATACCGCTTTATATTCTGAATTCAAGAAGAATTGCGACGAATATTTTGTTAACCATCATCGCCTGAAAGAAGCGAGGGGCATCGGCGGTATTTTTTTCGACTATCTTCGGGGTCGGCCCGAATCCTGGCTGGGATTGGCTAAGGACTGTGGCAATGCATTTCTTCCTGCCTATGTTCCCATTGTTGAAAAGCGCAAAAATTCAGACTATGGAGCGCAGCAAAAATTCTGGCAGGAAATCAGAAGAGGTAGGTATGTTGAATTTAACCTCGTACATGACCGGGGTACTTTGTTTGGCCTGAAGACCAATGGCAGAACGGAAAGTATTTTGATGAGTTTGCCGCCCACGGTTCGATTTGAATATGATTACCAGCCCGCGCCCGGATCCGAAGAAGACCGCCTGTTGCAGGTATGCCTGCATCCACGGAATTGGGTATAGGGTATAAGTATATGGTATACGGTATACGGAAAACGATCAAGGATCAACGGACAACGATCAACGAATATATGTTTAACAACCACTGATGTATCTACAAAAGCGACATAGAATTCTAAGAACCTCTCCAGCCATCAGGAACCTGGTAGCGGAGACAAATATTAGTCCGAATGATTTTATCGTTCCCCTCTTCGTGGTGGAGGGAGAAAAAGTGCGGGAGGAAATTTCTTCCATGCCGGGCTACTACAGGTTCAGCATGGATTTGACGGTGGAAGAAGTGAAGCAATTGGAAAAAATGGGATTGAAATCGGTCCTCCTGTTTGTGAAAAGCAAGGACGAGTTGAAAGACAATAAGGGGACCGAAGCACTGAACGAATCCGGATTGATGCAACGAACCATTAGGGCTATCAAGGAAGCCACGCCTGATGTTTGCGTGATGACGGATGTGGCATTGGATCCGTTTTCAAGTTATGGCCATGATGGAATTGTGGAAAACGGCGAGATCGTAAATGATGCGACCGTGGAAGTGCTGGCAAAAATGAGTGTAAGTCACGCGAAGGCGGGAGCCGATTTTGTAGCGCCAAGCGATATGATGGACGGAAGAATCGGTGCCATCAGGCAGGCGCTGGAAGAAAATAATCTAAACAGGACGGGTATCATGAGCTATGCGGCAAAATATGCATCATGTTTTTATGGGCCTTTTCGCGATGCATTAGACAGTGCCCCCGGCTTTGGCGATAAGAAGACTTACCAAATGGATTTCGCAAACAGGCGTGAGGCCATACGGGAAGCCATAACCGATATTGAAGAGGGCGCCGACATCATTATGGTGAAGCCGGCTTTGAGTTATCTCGATATCATAAGAGAAGTAAAGGACGCGATTCATTCTCCCGTTTCTGCCTACCAGGTAAGTGGAGAATATGCCATGATCAAAGCCGCCGCTGCGAGGGGTTGGCTGGATGAGAACAAGGCCATCGTGGAAACCATAACAGCGATCAAGCGCGCTGGCGCTGATCTCATCGCAAGTTATTTTGCGAAAGACATTCTCAAAATTATCAACGGCTAATGGCAATTCAGCAAAGCGAAGCGTTATTCAGTCGGGCTCAGCTGTCCATACCCGGCGGTGTGAATTCGCCTGTACGTGCATTCAGGAGCGTGGGCGGGACACCGTTGTTTATTAAATCTGCGAAAGGCGCCTATCTTTTTGACGAAGACGGAAATCGATACATCGATTATATCAATAGTTGGGGTCCGATGATTTTAGGACATGCGCAACCCGAAGTGGTGGAAGCTTTGAAAGAACAGATGACTCATTCTTTAAGTTTTGGCGCACCAACCAGGCTGGAAGTGGAGATGGCTGAGTTGATTAAGAAAATGGTACCGGGCCTGGAACTGGTGCGGATGGTGAATAGCGGAACAGAGGCCTGCATGAGTGCGCTTAGGCTTGCCCGTGGTTATACCGGGAGAAATAAACTGATCAAGTTTGAAGGTTGTTATCATGGTCACGCCGACAGTTTCCTGGTGAGCGCAGGAAGTGGCCTTGCCACTTTCAATATTCAAAGGGTACCGGGTGTGACCGAAACCGTTGCGAAGGACACGCTGGTAGCGCCCTTTAATAACCTGCCCGCAGTTGAAAAGTTGGTAGCAGACAACAAAGACCAGATTGCAGCAATATTTTTAGAACCGGTGGCCGGGAATATGGGATGCATTCCCCCGGCGGAAGGATATTTGGAAGGATTGAGAGCGATTTGTGATCGCGAAAAAATACTATTGATTTTTGATGAAGTGATGACCGGCTTCAGGCTGGCCGCCGGCGGGGCACAGGAATTATTTGGCGTGAAGGCCGACCTGGTGACTTATGGAAAAGTGATTGGTGGTGGACTTCCTGTTGGCGCTTATGGGGGAAGGAAGGAAATTATGGAGTGGATCGCGCCGGTTGGTAAGGTTTACCAGGCTGGGACGCTGAGTGGAAACCCGCTGGCGATGAGGGCAGGATTTACCATGCTATCTATCCTGCATGCACAGCCGAAGATTTTTGAATCACTGGAGCAGAAAACGGGATTGTTGGAAAAGGGTTTGCGGGATGCCTTTGCCGCTGTGCCTGTACAAATCAATCGCACAGGAAGTATGATCAGTGTGCATTTCAGCGACAAGCCTGTGGTTGATTTTTCAAGTGCTTCTGCCTGTGATATCGGGCAGTTCAAAAAATATTTTCATCATTGTCTGGATAACGGTATTTATCTTCCCCCGTCGGCATTCGAGACCTGGTTTATTTGTGAAGCACTAACGGAGGCGGATATTTCCCGCACGGTGGAGGTTGCAGAATCTTTTGCCCGCACTTGCTAAAATGGAATTACAATACATCAAGGCTGTTCACATCATTTTTGTCATCACCTGGTTTGCAGGTTTATTTTATTTACCACGACTGATGGTCTATGCAGCTGAAGCCAGCACTTTGGAAGATGAAAAGTCAAGGAAGATATTGCTGGACCAGTACCAGTTGATGAAGAAGCGACTGTTGTATGGGATCACCTGGCCCTCTGCAATGATTACCCTTTTGCTGGGTGCGCGGTTGCTGATGATTTACCCCATGAGCAATTGGCTTTGGGTGAAGCTGGCCTTTGTTTTTCTACTCTACTTATATTTTTTTAGTCTCCAGCGGATTTTTAATCAACAATCTGTCGGTGTCTTTCGATATTCGGGCCAACAGTTGCGTGCCTGGAATGAGGTACCCACTGTTATCTTGTTCGCTGTTGTTTTCCTGGTGGTGTTGAAGAACACTGTGAGCTTCCTGTGGGGGTTATTGGGTTTATTGACGCTCATGGTGGTGTTGATGATGGCGATCAGGATATACAAGAAGGTGAGAAAAAAATGATTTTTTCAGATTTTAGATTGTGGATTGTAGATTGTAGCAATTTCACAATCAACTATCAACAATCCACAATCTTTCAAATATGAAACAATTGCTATCTGTACTTGTGGCAGTCAGTTTTTTGACCGCTTGTAAAAATGATACTACGGTTCCCGATAAACAATATGTCACCATCCGGGGAATAGACAGCACGATCAAACCTGGCGATAATTTTTTCCGCTACGTTAATGGTGTTTGGTACGACAGTGCACAGATTCCCGGCAGCCAGGCCGGTGTGGGCGCATATATGTTCATGAATTATCCCCAACGGTTACGCTTGCAGGGAATATTGGATAGCATTTCAAAAGCAAACAATGCGGCAGGAAGCATAGAGCAAAAGATTGGCGATTTCTTTTCATCTGGCATGGATACCGCAACCATCAACAAGCGTGGCTACGAACCCATCAAACCTTTGCTCGCCCGAATTGACGCGATCAGTGATGTTCCCTCCCTGATGAAATTTGTGACAGATGAAGAGAAAGTTGGGAATTCTTCATTCATTGGTTTTGGCGTAGGCCCCGATCTTAAGAACAGCAATATCAATATCGCCAATTTCTCCCAGGCGGGCATTGGTTTGCCTGACCGGGATTATTATTTCAAGACTGACTCCTCAACTGTTGCCATCCAGGAGGCATATAAAAAATACGTATCTACTTTATTTGAGTTGACGGGTGGCAATGCTGAAGATGCGAAGAAAAATGCTGCTTTGGTTTATGGCATTGAAAAGCAGCTGGCTTCCTCACACAAAACGAATATCGAGTTGCGCAATGTACAGGCAAACTATCACATGATGGCCGTTTCGCAACTTCAGAAAAAGCAGCCGCTCATAGACTGGTCGAATTTAATAACCAATTTGGGCGGTAAGGCAGATTCCGTTGATGTGGGACAGCCTGCTTACTATGACAAACTAAATGCTTTATTGAAATCCATACCAATTAAAGACTGGAAGGTTTACATGAAGTCAAGCTCCATGGGCACGTATGCCAATGTACTTAGCCAACCCTTTGTTGACGCGGCTTTTGAGTACACGAAAGTAATATCTGGTCAGGCTGTTCAAAAAACGCGGGGTGAAAAAATGGCCAGTGCCGTTGATGGTGAACTGGGAGAAGCATTGGGACAGGTTTATGTGAAGCGTTATTTCCCCGAAGCAGCCAAGGTGCGCATGCTGGAACTGGTGAATAATTTGCAGAAGGCCTTTGCCGCGAGGATAGACAAATTGGACTGGATGAGCGACAGTACGCGTGCGAAGGCAAAGGAAAAACTGGCTGCTATCACAAAGAAGATTGGTTATCCCGATAAATGGAGGGATTATAGCAAGGTCGCAATTGCACGTGACAAATATTTCGAGAATGTGGCTGCAACATCCAAAGGAAACTATGATTTTCAGTTGGCGAAATTGGGTAAGCCAGTTGACAGGACGGAATGGTTTACGACGCCTTCAACCGTTACTGCGTATTATAATCCATCAGCAAATGAGATCGTTTTTCCAGCAGGAATTTTGCAATCTCCGTATTTCGATAACGAGGCTGATGATGCTTTAAACTACGGAGGTATTGGAATGGTAATTGGGCATGAAATGACCCATGCTTTCGATGACCAGGGCGCACAGTTTGATAAGGTGGGTAACGTAAGCAACTGGTGGACCAAGGGTGACTATGAAAAGTTCAAAGTGAAGACTCAGCAGGTAATTGATCTATACAGCAAGTTTACAGTGTTGGATACGGTGCATGTTAAGGGCGCACTGACAGTGGGGGAGAATACGGCGGATGTTGGCGGTGTGGCCATTGCATACGATGCATTCAAATTGACAAAGGAAGGCCAGGATACAACACGCATTGATGGCTTTACCCCTGATCAAAGATTCTTTATTTCAGTGGCAAGGATTTGGAGAGTTAAAATGAAGAATGAATTTCTGCGTTTGTGGATCAATAACAATCCGCACTCTCCTCCCATGTGGCGCGTGAATGGTCCGTTGATGAACTCGCCGGCTTTCTACAAAGCGTTTGGTGTGCAGCCGGGGGATAAGATGTCATTGTCAGACTCTGCGAGGTTGCACATTTGGTAGGTTTATTTACTCTTGGAACCTGCCCAAAGAATCGCATCTCTCACCAGTGTTACCCAGGCCGGGTTGCTGCACACGGATGAATCGTGTCCGACGCCGATGTAGATCATGCGGCGATATTTTGGATTAGTCCAGATAATGGGGTGGTCGCCCATGGGTTTATTTTGTGTGTAGCTTTTTTCATCTGCAACGCCCAACACACGAACGTTCGGCCTCGGGCTCTTGTTGAATTCGTACCATTCATCACTCACTTCAAAACTGGGAGGCATATTTTTCGTTGCGGGATGATTGCGGTCTTCCATAATAACCGTTCCTTTTTGAAATTTCGGATGCGGAGAATACGTGACACCGCCGAAATAGTCTTCAAACCATTGCCAGTAAATATCATTGGGATGGAACTGGGTTCCCGTTAATCCGGCAGCGTGTATTCCCACCCAGCCCTTGCCTCCTTCTATGAATTTTCTGATCGCCGCCTGTTGTGCATACGACATATCAAATGGCGCCTCATGCAGCTGAAGAAAGACCTGGTATTTCTTCAAATTTTCATCATTAACCAAACTTGTATCTGTTGTGATATCAATATCAAAGTTGTTGTCCATGCCCAATTGTTCAAAGAAGGGTCTGGCACGCGCGATCATCACCAGGTGATCCTTAGCGGTGGAGCAAATGGTGAAGACTTTGAATTTCTTTTTTTTGTAAAGGTCAGTCGTTGCTGAAACTGAAAGGCAAAGAAAGACTGCGAGAAGGAGTTTGAGGGGCATAAAAAATATTGCTTTTTATTCTTCGAGAGCCAGGTTGTTTAATAGTTCCCGAAGCATTTTTACTTTCGTATTTATCTCATTGCTTTCAATATTACTAACCGATAAAATCGGCGAATATCCCTGAAATGCCTTGCACAAATTATCGAATGCCTGAAAATACAATTCCCTTTTGATAAAAGATGGGATATGGTCTAAGTCATAGTTAGAGGCTTCTGCTGCCTTTCTAAGTCGTTGCAAGCGAGTTTCGGAGCTTATTTCCTCGTTTTTGAAAAGTAATAGATAATTAACAACACCAATCCAAGCACGAGCACTGTATAGCTTGAACTTCTGAATTTAGTGATCACTCCGATCAAGCCAAGTATGGTCAGTACAAGACCGGCCGTGAATAAAGAATTATTTTTCATTTGATCAACTTGATTTCGGCATTGATATAATAAAAATTTTCCTCGTCGAAGCAAACAAAAATGACTTTGTCAATTTTGTCGGACTTTGAAAGGAAATCAACAACACGTTCAACTGCAATTTTTGCAGCCTCGGCCTTTGGAAATTTATAAATTCCTGTGCTTATGTTTGGGAAAGCAACTGCCTTGCAACCATTGTCAACAGCAAGTTGTAGTGAATTTCGGTAGCAATCCGCCAGCTTTTCTCTTTCATTCATATGTCCACCATTCCAGACCGGACCAACAGTATGAATCACAAATTTAGCAGGCAGCCTCCCTGCTGTTGTAATGACAGCTTGTCCAGCTTTGCACCCGCCTTGCCTGGCAACGATTTTTCTGCAGTCGTCTAAAATTGCTGGTCCGCCTGCTCTATGAATTGCACCATCAACGCCACCTCCGCCTAAGAGTGAAGTGTTTGCGGCATTTACAATACAATCAACCTTCAGATTTGTGATGTCGCCTTTAATAAGGTCTAACTTGTCGCGAAGTGTTATCATCATATTGCCAGGCTTCACTACAAAATAACGAAACGGCGCAGGTATTCCCTACGCCGTCTTTACAATCAAAAGCCCATCTTACACCAACTGAATTCAGCTATTGTTCAAAGCTTGAGCTACTTTACAAGAATTACAGCTCTTATGGATTAATCAGGTAACACATGTAATCTGTCATCGGCGGATTGCTGAGGCCAAGAACGCGAGCCATCGTGATAATTTGTCCGCGGTGGTAATTTCCGTGATTGGTGATATGCTGAATGATCTCAAAGACGGGTCTTTCAAAATCATCCCATTCCGGCCAGCGGATTGGAACCTTAAATGCACAGGGTTCCTCCATGCCGGCTTCATTCAGGGTGAGAATATAATAGGTGAGTTGCTCCGTTTGACCCAAGAAGCCCTCATAAAGTTCCTCCAGGCTGCCTTCGAATTTTTGGCCATAATTTGACTCGGTAGGCAACCCCTGAAGCGTAGCCATCCAACCCTTTTGCACAAACCAGATATGCGTGAGTGTTTCGCGGATGGAGGGAAAGCTCGATGGGATGGTTTTGTCCATGACTTCGTCTGGCTGCTCACGTAGCCAGTTCACGAGCCGTCTGTTTGCCCAAAGTGTATAGGCGGCGGCGTCTTTGGCGAAATTGGCGAGGGTGGTTGGCATGGAGGCGGCTTTTGTTGTAAACATGATGATTCGTTTTATACAAATCAACGACCACCTACTGACAGCCCTATGGCAGTCAATTTTACAATAAATAAAAAATGCAGTAAATCATCCCTAAATTAAAGGCCGCATGACAAATAATGGCGCCCAAAAGGGAGCCGGAATTTCGTTTGAAAAAGATGAAAACCATACTCACCAGGAACATGGCCAACACCCAGTTGAGGGTCGGTCCAAACAGAAATTGCCAACGCTGATTAATAAAAACCAACCCGAAATGAGAAATATGGGTTAAGGCAAATGCCGCACTGTCTATATAGGAGGCCTTTCTTTCTCCAACTGAGGCGGCGAAACTAGAATGCACGATACCCCTGAAAAACAGCTCTTCGCCAATCGGGCTAAAAATCATTCCTGTCCCAGCCATCACGGCAAAAAGGATAGCCTTGTCATGCGCTGCGATTCCTGGCGGAATATTATAGGACTTCCCGATATAGATGTACCAATTTTCATAATTGCTTCCAAATAATAATTCCCCCGACACAAAGAGCAACAAGCTGCAGACAAGTCCTACGAAAAATCCGACGACAACCGCTGTAAAATTCTTTGGAGCAGTAAGACCCATTTTCTTCCTGCCAAACCTTGTTAGAAAAATAAAGGGCGCGAGGGCCGAAAGGAACATGAGTAGTCCGATGTAGCGATAGTTAGCAGTAGCGTTTGCATGAAGGACCAACAGGAAGCGGGGAACGCAAATGATGAGAATGAGAAACAACCCGAATTTCCAATCGAAACCAAAGTATTTTCGCCAAAAGAGTTTGAGTTCCTGGTCCAAGTGGATTGTAGATTGTTATTGTGAATTAATATACGAAAAAGAAAAACGGCGCAGGTCCAGCCCACGCCGTTGATGGCAATCAGAGAACCCATCGGCCTCTAACCATTGTTCCCTGCCTGCCGGCAGGCGACTTCCAACTTCCATGATCTACAATCCCGCCCGTTCCGAACGGAACGTTCGGGCGGGCACAATCCAAAATCTAGTTCAGCTCCTTCAACCACTGCTCCGCAAAACTCTTTGCCACTCCATTCACTTCTGCACCTGCGCGGTAAATCATCTTCCAATCTGCCGATTTTCTTTCATACTCATCCTTTACAAACACCTTCTTTCCGCCCTTGTCCTTCAATTCTGCATTAAAATCAACCGTGCCTACAAGCGCCAGGTACTTTTGTAGCCGCTTTTTGATCAGGAATTTTGGATCTGCCGGATAGTCCTGCTCCCATTTCTTCAATTCTTCAACTTCATTCTTTCCATTCTGATCGTACAATTGGGATTCTATCGAAGCCATTGAGTCGAACATTTCATTCTTTGGATCTTTATAGCTCTTCAACATGTCCTCATAAGATTTCACGGTGGGTTCCATCATCTTCTGCATATCCGGTGTCATCGTCTTCATCCTGGTGGTCAAATCATCCAGCGCCTTTTGCGTTTCGTCAATCATATCCTTCCTGATTTTTTCTGAAGAACGTGGTGTCTTTCTTTCCTGCACCGCCGGCTTTTTTGATTGTCTGTCGGCCTCATAGGCTTTCTTGAACCCATCGCTATTCACGTATTCTTTCACGTAATTCAGCAAACTGCTTGCGGCAGCTGACCTGTTACCTGTCGTGGCGTTTCGAACAGCCTCTGCGCCGTAGTGATAGAAATAACCGCTGAGAAAACTGTTCTTAATGTTGTCATTTCCTGTCTGTTGGCTAATGCCGATCTGTTTCCAAACATCGTCTGCCGTCTTGTTAATTGAGAAAGAAAGCAGTACGACGCTCAGAATGGCTGAAGCGAAAAGTGCAATGCATGCTCTCATCCCTATCAGCCGTTTTGAAGTCCCTTTCATAACATTGTTTTTGGAGGTGATTAAATCCTCCTCAAATATTGACAACAAAAAAAGCTGGTACAACCCACTGGTTCATGAGTTGCGGAAAATGGAGTATGAATTGCGTCCCGGGTTACAGCCTGACCCAGCGGTTTACCGTATTCAGCGGGCCTTCCAGTACGATTTTGTAGAAATCCGACGAAGGCAGCTTCGAGAGGTCAATTTCAAACAGCTGGTCGCCCACGGGAACTTCTCCGATGAGCAGATAAGAATCAGTTCCACTCGTTCGGAAACGATTCGTAGCGCAAATGCGGATTTTTACTTTTCCAGAAGGGTTCATCGCTTTCCATCGGACGGTAAGCTTTTTGTCTTCTGCAGTGGCAATTGGATTGACAATCGAAAGATCGCCGGTAAGCGATACGCCATCCATCTCATTGGCCTGCTCCCTTGGCACAGGCACTTTCAAAAATTTGAGAATGGTGGGAGCAATGTCTACAATACCCGGATTCATGGCTGCGTATGCATTGAGGTCTTTCGCATTGGTTACAATCCAGGTATTTCGTTCGCGGTCGGTTTGTCCGCCATGATTCTTGCCTGTGAGCGGATCGCGTCCATGGTCTGTGGTAATGAAAATCTGCCACTCTTCTCCAAATTGCTTTTGTCGATATTTAATCGCATCCCAGATCCTGCCCACCTGCTTATCCATTGTTATGATGGCGTTGTAAAATTGTTCGCTGTTTCCATAAGTGTGGCCCATATCATCGGTGAATTCCAGATAGACCCAGGTAAGATCAGGGGCGAATTTGCGAATGCATTTTGCCGCACTGTCGGTGATAATTTCGTCAATTCGATGGATATAATTGCTGCCATCATCATGTGGGAAGTGAATTGTATCCCTTTCAAGACCATCAAGGTGGTAGTCAATCTTGAAATTGCCCGTTTCAGGAAGCATATCTCCAACGAGCTTGGTCCTGTTTTCCAGCCATGTTGAAAATATGGCCGTTTTAGCAGCGGGCCGCTGCGTTTTCAAAATGCGGAACAAGGTCCAATAGTGATAATTCGGCGCCTTGATATCGTTGTCCCAAACATTGTGCTTATTCAGCCAAGTAGAGGTGAGCAGACTATTGTAGCCAACGGCGGAAATAGTTGGCGTTTGAGAATATCCGCCTCTTTCGCCACCCACGTGCGATTTGATGAGTGCACCTTCCTTTGCAATTGCATGCAGGTTGGGAGTGGGCAATGTGTCGATCAGGTCTGCAGGTATGCCGTCAGCGATGATGAAAATGGCTTTGCGCTGTGCCGCTGCAAAAATTGGCAAAAACAAAAATAGAAATGCGAGGAATCTTTTCACTTATTGAATTTTAGAGTTCTACAATCTACAATCCCCGCCCGTTCCGAACGGAACGTTCGGGCGGGCACAATCCATAATCTAGAGCGCGAGTATTTCATTCCAGATTTCTTCATTTACTTCAATGCCCTCCGCTTCGGATTTGCGGCGCGTGGCCAGTGTCTTTTCACCGGGATAAAATATTTCCTGCCCTGGTTGGGCAGGCGCGCTGCTTTTGGCGAATGTAATAATTGATTCAATGGTATCCTTGTGCAGGTTCTTGCCATCGATGCAAATAAAAATCTGCGACAATCCGAACTCCCGGCCATTTGCCGTGATTCCCGCGACCGACCGTCCACCACTAAGCGAAGCAACCAGCACATCGAGAATAAACGAAAGTCCGGAGCCCTTCCAGAAACCTATCGGTAAGGTTCTGCGCGATGCCCGGATTGCAAATGGATTGGCGGTAAGTTCGCCTTCCTCATTGTATCCACCCATTACAGGCAAGTCACTTTCGCGCAGCTCAAATTCCTGCAATTTACCATACGAGAATTGCGATATCGCCATGTCCAGTACGATATGGCCATCTTTTCTTGGAATTGCAATCACCAGCGGATTGTTGCCTAACCTGGGTTCCTTTCCTCCCCAGGGCGGCATATTAGCAATAGTATTTGAAGAACAGATGCCGATGCATCCAGCATCTGCCGCCTGCCAGCCATAACTGCCACCGCGCATCCAGTGATTGGTATTCTTCAACGACACGCAACCCATTCCGTTCTTCCTGGCAAGCTCAATGGCCTGGTCCATCGCAACGGTTGCAGCCCACATGCCCGGGGCCAATTGACCGTCCCAAAATTCCACCACGCCCATCTCGCCCACTTTCTCTGGTTTGGCATCAGGCCTAACAAATCCGTCGTTCACAATTTTTATGAAGACCGGGAAGCGGTTCACGCCGTGACTTGAAATGCCATCCCGGCTATTTTCTGCAAATAAACGAGCGCAGAGAATAGCACGATCACCTGGGAAATTATATTTAAGTAAAATTTGCCTGAATTGATCGTGAAGCTCGGCGAAGGAAATTTTCATGGATGATTCGTTATGATATTTTCCTAAAGTTAACCCGATCCGTCAAAGAAAACTTCGGTTATCATTTTGTAGTATCTTCCTTGCTAAATTTTCCGAATGCGGTTTCCACTCCTTGCCTTCCTGCCATTCTTGTTTTTCCATCTTGCCATCACCAGCGACGTTCGCGCTCAGAAGGGTTCCGACCAGCTCAGAACAGCTGTACAAAATAAACTGGCGGAACAAAAAGGAGTATTTGCAGTCGCCTTCAGGGATTTGAAGACCGGGGAGGTATTATTGATCAATGAGCAAATGTCTTATCATGCTGCCAGCACGATGAAGACGCCCGTGCTGGCGGAAGTGTTCAGGCAGGTGAAACAAAAGAAAATTTCCCTGGATGATTCCATTGTGATTCATAATAATTTCAAAAGCATTGTAGATGGATCTGAATATAAACTGGATTCCACGGATGATAGCGAAACAGAATTGTACCGGCACCTGGGAGAAAAGAGAACGGTATACCAGCTCATATACCAAATGATCATCGTGAGCAGCAACCTGAGTACGAACATGATGATTGAATTGGTGGATGCGAAGAATGTTTCGGCAACGATGGCTGCGATGGGAATGCCCAATCTGCACGTCCTTCGGGGTGTTGAGGACGATAAGGCTTACCAGCAGGGACTTATCAATACGGTCACAGCAAATGATCTGATGTTGCTGTTCGAAAAAATTGCCAGGGGCAAAGCCGTCAGCAAAAAGGCGAGCGAACAAATGATTAAGATATTGCTGGACCAGAAATTCAATGACATCATTCCTGCCAAACTGCCTGCGGGAGTGAAGGTTGCTCACAAAACAGGATGGTTTACCACCGTTCACCATGATTCAGGAATAATTTTCCTGCCCAATGGAAGAAAATATGTGTTGGTGTTATTGGGAAAGGAAATCCAGGATGAGAAAGGCGCAACGAATATGTTGGCCGAGGTATCGGAAATTATTTACAAGTATGTTGCTCAAGGTAAAGGGTAAAAGGGAAAAGGTGAAAGATCCCTTCACCCTTCACCTTTCGCATTTTCCCTAATACCCCATATTCATTAATATTATCTTTCGTTCAATCACTGAATGAATATCCTTTTGCGCAGGGACAGCGGTTTCACTAACCACGATTTCGTGCATACTAGCCTTCTGTATCCACCCCGTTTCAAGATCCTTGAATACATCCCCGAAATAGTGCGAACTGCCCTTAGTCTTTACCGTCATCATCGGAAAGGGTTTGGTGATTACATAAAAGGAGCTTTCGCCTGAGTCATAACCCAGGATCGCGCAATTTCTGCCATTCGCCGGGCCATTGCCCTTCCATTCCAGCGTGATCAGGCCATTTTTGAATTTTGAACCCGCGGCAACCTGACTGCCGAGATTTTCCTCGGGCTCTGAGAAAGAAGCGCCGTGAATGATCTTGTCGCCAGGCTGATGCAGGTCCTGCACGCCGCGACCGGAATCTGATTTTTCCGAAAACACAAACAACGAATGAAAATCAACGAAGGCATTGTAGGTAAGATAGGTCTGTTCAAGTGGTACCGATTTGCCGGAACTGTCCTTCAGCTTTTCAAACGCCGAGTGATCAATCCCAAACAACTGGCCCTTCCGGTCCTTTCCCAAAGGGCTAGCCGAATAGTGATAGCTGAAATCCACGAGTGAAGGAATGGAATAAGCTGGCTTGTTGCCCGATTGAACCGTGAATCGCAGGCAGGTGTACTTCTCCCCTTCACCATCCGGCGTTTCTTTGATCCAGAGGCGATATACGTCTGAATCCTGCCTCGTGCCATCGGGCGCATATTTCAATACCCTTGTTTCCTGGTAAAAGGTTTGCTCCAGTTTCTTGTGATCCTTTCCCAGGTCCTGTGCCCGAACAGGGCCAAACAATGGGAGGAGAAAAATAGCTATGCAAAAAAAAGTTTTCAACTGAGAATGATTTTAAATTACAACAATACTAAATGTAATAAAGTGAAAAGTAAAAATGAAAAATTCAAAAGCAGGAGGGATTTCGTGGGGATTTTTTTAGGCAGCCTGGCGCTGGCATCTATTCCACGCAAAGCCAAGGCATCGCCAAGCCTGGAAGGAAAGGACTGGACCGTACAGGAAGTAATCGACCTTTTTACTGCAACTGTGCCGGGAGCGCCGTTCAAGCAAACTGTCGACACACTGAAAGCGGGCTCTGGCAGTCAGAAGGTAACGGGTATCGTAACGACAATGTTTGCCACTTGCGATGTGATCACCCAGGCCTCAAAGCTCGGCTCGAACTTCATCATCGCACATGAACCCACTTTTTATAATCACCTCGACGAAACGGAATGGCTGGCTAATTCAGAGGTCTACAAATACAAACGCGCACTACTTCAGAAGAATAATATTGCAGTTTGGCGTTGTCACGACTATGTGCACGCGCACCAACCTGACGGCGTTTTGGCAGGCGTTTTAACGCAATTGAATTGGGAAAAGTTTGCAGACAGTGCCAACCCCCACCTCGTTAACATGCCCGCGACGAAACTTGGAGATTTGGTAACAGACGTCAAAAAGAAATTGGGAATCGACCGCGTGAGAATGATTGGAGATCTGTCTCAATCTATTCAAAAAATAGCGATTCTTCCAGGAGCGGCTGGTGGCCGAACCCAAATCGGTGTCTTGCAAAATGCGATGCCCGATTTGCTGATTATCGGGGAACTTAGTGAATGGGAAACCGCTGAATATGTTAGGGACGCGGAATTCATGGGAACTAAAACGGCGCTTTTGGTTTTGGGACATGCCCTCAGCGAGGAGCCGGGTTCAGAATGGATGTTGAATTGGCTCAAGCCTCAGCTGCCCGGCATTTCAATCACTCATATTCCCTCAAAAAACCCGCTTCAATTTGCATAAAAGATTTTCACACCCGTCTAATTGAGGCCATTATTTCGTAATTTCTGCGTCCTCAAATCATTCACATGGATCAGCAAATTATCAATCTATATGATGAATACACGCACAAGCCATTGAAGCGTGATGAATTTTTAAGCCGATTAGCCAAACTGGCTGGAGGTACAGTAGCCGCTACGGCATTGCTTCCCCTTTTAGAAACGAATTATGCAAGGGCAGCCGTTACTCCTCCAATTGATCTTTTGACTGAAACCATTACCTATGCTGGAGCCAGTGGAGATGTGAAGGCCTATGTTGCGAGACCGAAGGCAGAGGGGAAATACGGCACCGTCATCGTCATTCACGAAAACCGGGGATTAAATCCGCATATCGAAGATGTGACGAGAAGGGCCGCCAATGCTGGTTTCCTGGCTCTCGCCCCGGACGCGTTGAGTTCGCAGGGCGGCACGCCTTCCAATGAAGACTCTGCCCGCGACATGATCGGGAAACTGGATGCACAACAAAATCTTCAAAATTTCGTAAAGGCATTCGACTACCTCGGAAACAGGAAAGATTCCAACGGAAAGTTTGGTTGTGTTGGATTCTGCTGGGGCGGCGGGATCGCAAACCAACTGGCTGTGAACATGCCCAACCTGAAAGCTGCCGTGGCTTTCTATGGCCGTCAACCTGACGCAGCGGATGTTCCAAAAATCAAGGCCGCTGTGCAATTGCATTATGGTAGCCTGGATGATCGTATCAACGCCGGCATCCCGGCTTATGAAGAAGCTTTGAAGAAATCGGGTGTGAAATATGAATTATATATGTACGAAGGGGCGAACCACGCCTTCCATAACGATACGGCGCCCACCCGTTACAATGAGGCTGCGGCCAAACTGGCCTGGCAGCGAACCATCGATTTCTGGACCAAATACCTGAAATAATAAACATTTCAACCCTTCCTATGCAACCCGTCATTGAAGACGGGCGTCTTGAAATTTGGCCGGACTCAACAATTTTAAAAAAATCTGCCTACGGATTTTTGCGATTCAAAATTGCCTAATTTTCATCTTCATAAAATTCTGCTATGCACACATCGAGAAGAAAATTTCTAAAAACGAGCGCTTTGTCTGTGGCAGGTGCCACACTTTTTTCCAAGGGACTCTTTGCCGCTGGGTTCAAGGACGATTTTACCGGCGTACAACTTTACTCCGTTCGCGACGATATGAAGGCCGATGCCGCGGGAACACTGAAGGCCATCTCCAGCATGGGTTACAAGTATGTTGAACACGCTAGTTACGTGGACCGGAAATTCTATGGCTGGTCTGCCACAGAATTCAAGAAGGTATTGGATGACCTCGGATTGAAAATGTACAGTGGCCACACTGTGATGGGAACCACCGCATGGGATGCCTCAAAGAATGATTTTTCCGATGCATGGAAATATACGGTTCAGGATGCTGCCACCTGTGGGCAGAAATATGTGATCAGTCCCTGGCTGGATGTGAGTTTGAGAAAAGACTATGATGGCCTGAAGAAATACATGGAGGTCTTCAACAAGAGCGGAGAGCTTTGTAAGAAATCCGGAATGAAATTTGGTTATCACAACCACGATTTTGAATTCAGTCAGATGTTAAATGGACAGGCTGTTTATGACATCATCCTCCAAAATACAGACCCGGCATTGGTTGCGCAGCAACTTGATATCGGTAACATGTACAATGGCGGTGCCAAGGCTTTGGACATCGTAAAGAAATATCCCGGCAGGTTTGAGTCCATGCACGTGAAGGACGAAATCAAAGGGGATAAGAAAACTGAAATGGGTTGGGAATACCAGAGTACCGTTCTTGGCAAGGGAATCATTCCCGTGAAAGAAGTCATTGACCTTGGCCGCAAGTCGGGCGGAACGACGCTCTTCATCATTGAACAGGAATCCTACCAGGGTATGAAGCCCGTAGACTGTGTAAAAGAAGACCTGGCCATCATGAAAAGCTGGGGATACTAATACCTTTTTTTAGTTGGTTAATTCGACATACACCCTGTCTCCAAAAAAAGAAATGGGGTGTTTTTTTTGCTGCTTATCTTTAAGCATCAATCAACTTTCTATGCGAGCTGCTTTCTCTTCCATCTTCATTCTTGTATTTTTTCTTTCAAACACATTCGCGCAACAAACTCAGAAGCCGGTTATATACGGCAAAAATTGGGTAGCTATAACGGGCAAGCCCCTGGCCGCTACGGCAGGTTCAATTGTATTTCAGAAAGGAGGTAATGCAGTAGACGCGGCCTGCGCCATGCTGGCTGCCACCTGCACCATGTGGGACGTACTGAGTTGGGGCGGGGAAACCCAGGCCCTGATCTACAATCCTAAAACGGGGAAGATCATTGCCATCAATGCACTGGGTGTTGCACCCACCGGGGCGACAACAGACTTTTTCAAGTCGAAGGGAATGAACTATCCGCCGGAATATGGTCCGCTGGCAGCTGTAACACCTGGCACGCCCGGCGGGCTCTGTACCATGCTTGCAGAATACGGCACGATGAGTTTGAAAGATGTGCTGGCGCCGGCGATGCAATTGGCCGCAGGCTATCCCATAGAAAGTGAAACAGCCAACAGCATTGAACGAAACAAGGATAAAATTAAGCAGTGGCCTTATGCGAAAGCCGTGATGCTTCCCCACCTGGGTGAGCAAAGAGAGGCTCCGGAGGCTGGAGAAATTTTTAAGCAAACAGATCTGCTGGCCACGTTGCAAAAAATGGTGGACGCAGAACAGGATGCATTAAAAAAAGGGAAGAGCAGAAAGGAAGCTATTTACGCGGCATATGACAGGTTTTACAAAGGTGACATCGGCAAAGAATTTGCAAGAGGCGTGCAAGAGCAGGGTGGTTTGATTACGGCCGAAGACCTTGCGAAATGGAGTGTGAAAATTGAAGAACCGCTTTCTGTGAATTACAAAGGAATTGAAGTGTATAAGCTGGCACAATGGACCCAGGGTCCTGCAATGTTGCAAGCTTTGAATATTTTGGAGAATTTCGACCTGAAGGGCATGGGATATAATTCTTCAAGATATATCAACACAGTATACCAGGCCATGAGCCTTGCATTTGCCGACCGCGATTTCTATTATGGCGATCCTTATTTTCCTCCTGAGGAACCCATCAAGGGTTTGTTGTCGAAACAATATGCAAAGGAAAGAGCCAAACTGATCAATATGGATCACAATGATCCCAAGATCGGCCCGGGCGATCCTTATCCTTATGAAAACAAGCAAAACCCTTTCCTGAATTATTTAAGCCAGTGGGCAACTGCATCGAACTACCCGGCGCCGGCGGTCAACGATCAATACCTCGAAAAGGTTTGGCGGGGAACGACGTCCATTGAAGCAGCCGACAAAGAAGGTTGGGTGGTATCGGTTACGCCAAGTGGCGGCTGGATACCAGCGTCCATTGCCGGAAAAACGGGATTTGGAATGAGCCAGCGTATGCAAAGTTTTGTTTGTGATCCAAAACTGGATCCGTTCAATGTGGTTGAACCGGGGAAAAGACCAAGGGTAACGTTAACGCCTACCCTGGCCATGAAGGATGGCAAGCCCTTTTTGTCGTTTGCAGTGCAGGGCGGAGATACGCAGGATCAAAACCTCCTGCAATTTTTCCTGAATATTGTTGAATTTGGAATGAATGTGCAGGAAGCGACCGAGGCGCCGAATTTCAATACTTACCAGATGTATTTGTCACTGGGCGGGGAAGACCGTAAACCCAAACCGGGAGATATTCTCATCAATGACAATACGCCGCAGTGGACGCGGAAAGAATTGATAAGAATGGGATACCGGCTTACTTACGGTGCCAGAACATCCGGACCGATCAATGCGATCTACTACGATTGGAAGCACGGTAGCTTCTGGGGTGGCTCAAGCAATCATGGCGACGATTACGGGATAGGATGGTAGTGAATAATTAAAAAAATAAAAAGTAAAAAGTCAAAATTGAGGCGAATTCGAATCTTTTACTTTTTACTTTTTAAATCTTACAAATTCAATATTTCGTGCCCTATCCACACTTGCATTGAAACCCGTTATCTTTCCATTCTTGTCTACGATGAAGTATAGACTACCCGGGCCAAATTCGAATGCATCTTTATAGGTGGGTGTCAATTCAAACCATTTGTCGGGCCGCATGAAGAGATTCAATTTACCATCTTTCATCAGCACTGAGTAACCTGCATTGGCTTCGTCTGAATAGTATTCCCCGATATATTTCTTCCAGCTGGACGAATCTTTGGATCCCGCTGCAACCGGCGTATAATAAAAGGTGTCCCTGGCTCCGTTGATCGTTCGCAGCAACTTCTTTTTCATATCATACCACTCAAACCTGCTTCCACCCAATGCGAAACTGTGATCATTCATCGGCACAAGGGTATCGGAAGAATAGACCAAAAGCTGACTGCCTTTCGCTTCCACATTCATTCCTTCACCTGACCTATTGCTGCGATACCAGCCCTCGAAATTTTTTATTGCAGCTTCAGACAATTTAAATGGTGAAGGTGCAACCGTGGCATCAGCAACCTTTGCAGGGACCATCAACTCTGATACCTGTTGCACTACGTTTACCGGGGATCCGTCATACCTGGAGGTATTGCTTAGCCACGCAATGGAAAGGCCAAGTTCCGGATAATATTCGAGGTTGGCACGGTAGCTGGCCGTTGCGCCGGAGTGGGTGATCAATCGCCATCCCCTGCTTTGTGTGATGACTAATCCTGCAGCATAATTGTGAAGCCTGCCATTGTTGAAAGGGTAGGAGGTCGTTTGTTTGCTAAAGAGCGATGGATTACCCAGTTTGCCGTTTCCATAATATTCATTCCAGGTCACCAGGTCCTCGGCCGTCGTGAGAAGGCCTCCTTGTCCGTACACATACTCATTGGGCATGTTCGTTTTATAGTTGTTGTCTGAATAGGAGTAAGCCATTGCACGATTGGGCACGATTTTCTTAAAATCATCTCTCCATTGAGTGTGTTTCATGCCGGCGGGGCCAAAAATGTACTTGTTTGAAAATTCCGCCAGGCTCATTCCGCTCACCCGCATGACCACGGTGGCCAGCAGATTGAAATTGGAATTGCTGTAGATATATTCTTCACCGGGGATATTGTTAAGCGTTTTTTGCCTGGTCAATATGAGCAGGGCTTCTTCGTTGGTGTAAGTTTTGGTTGACCGCGGCCACCCTGCCAACTCAGCAATGCTTCCCCAATCTTTGAGGCCGCTGGTATGTTCCAGCATGTGACGGATCAAAATCGGATGTCCATAATTGGGCAATTCCGGAATGTACTTACGAATGTCATCATTGATGGAAAGCTTGCCCTGTTGTTCAAGGAGAAGAATAGACGCAGCTGTAAATTGTTTTGAAACCGAGCCCGCCTCTGTTGGCGATTCAGTGGTGAGTTTTGCGCCATGCTCAAGATCTGCCATACCCCAGGCCTTGGTAAAAATAATTTTTCCATTGCGCATGATCGCAAGCTCGGCGCCGGGATCATTGGCCGTGTAGCGACTGAAAATATTTTCGATTTTGGCGGCGGTATCGGTCCAGTTTTGTGCAAAGAGGCCGGTTGTGGACAGACTGGCAAGCGAAAGAATCAGGAATTTTTTCATGATCAAAATGAGGTGAAAGTAAAAGGTAATAAAGAATTTTCAATTCAACTCGAGGACCCTGGTCAACGAAACAACGATCTCCTGATTATCGCAAGGCCTCAAAAAGCACTTCCACCGGGTGAAGGGCATGCCTTCCGGTTCCGTCTTTCACCTGGTGCCTGCAACTGGTGCCCGGTGCGGCAATGATGGTTTCATTACCTGATTTTCTAACGGCAGGAAACAACACCAACTCGCCGATTTTCATAGAGAGATCATAGTGCTCCTTTTCGTAGCCAAAAGATCCCGCCATGCCGCAACAACCTGACGGTATGGTTTTCACCGAATAATTTTGCGGCAGCGACAGGATCTTAACCGATGGCGCCACGGATGCCAACGCCTTTTGCTGACAATGCCCGTGCAACAAGACCTCTTTCTTTTCATTGGTGAATTGTGATGCGCTGATATTTCCCTGTTCAATTTCTGATGCGAGAAATTCATCTATCATGAACACGCATCCACTTAACTTTTTTGCCGCTTCAAATTGATCCTCATATGCAAGGTCAGGATACTCATCTCGAAAAGTTAAAATGGCAGAAGGTTCGATTCCTATTAAAGGCGTCTTATCAGTAATGGTGTCTTGCAGAAGCCTGATGTTTTCATTTGCGATTTGTTTTGCCTTTCTCAACAAGCCTTTAGACAACCAGGTTCTGCCACTTTCCAAATGTTCGGGGATTGCAACTTCATAGCCCAGGTTTTCCAATAACAGGATCGCTTTAATACCAATCTCAGTGTCTGAATAGTTGGTGAACTCGTCGCAAAAAAGGAAGACTTTTTTTACACTTATTCCCTGCTTTTCCCGCTGATGACCTTTCCACCATTTCCTAAGTGTGGTTGAATGAAGCGTTGGAATAGAGCGCTTCTCGGCGAAGCCTGAAAAGCGTTTTATTTGTTTGCCGAAGAAGGGACTCCTGATAAAATAGTTGTAAACCGAAGGCGCAATGGCGGCCATAGATGAACTCTTCGTGAAATTGGCGATAAGCTTTGACCTAAAGGGCACACCATTGGCGTCATAGTATTGTTGCAGGAATTCGGCCTTCAGCTTGGCAACGTCAACATTGGAAGGGCACTCCGACTTGCAGCCCTTGCAACTCAAACACAAATCCATCACTTCATAAATTTCCTCGTGATCAAACCGGTTTGCCTTGTTGGATCGGGTGAGGAATTCCCGAAGGATGTTGGCCCTTGCTCTCGTTGTATCTTTTTCATTTCGGGTAGCCATGTACGAAGGGCACATCGTGCCTCCGGAAAGCTGGGTCTTCCTGCAATCGCCTGACCCATTGCATTGTTCGGCGTGCTGGAGTATGTCCTGCCGGTAAAAGCGAAAAACGGTATCGAACTTTGGTGTTTGCTGCCCGGGTTCATAACGCAGCATGCTGTTCATAGACGGCGTGTCTACAATTTTATGCGGATTGAAAATATTATTGGGATCCCAGGCCTTCTTGATGTCTTTTAAGAGTGCATAGTTTTTTGCACCGATCATTTGCGGAATGAATTCGCCCCGCAGCCGCCCGTCTCCATGTTCACCACTGAGTGAACCCTTATACTTGTTGACAAGGATGGCGATTTCTTCGGCGATGCTGCGAAAAAGTGCATTACCCTCTTTTGTCTTCAAATTCAGGATGGGTCTCAAATGCAATTCCCCGGATCCCGCGTGAGCGTAGTGAACTGAATGCAATCCGTATTTTTTCAATATTTCATTGAACTCGCGGATGTACGCCGGCAAATCATTTACATCTACAGCCGTGTCTTCAATCACCGGCACTGCTTTCTCATCTCCCGGTAGATTTCCCAACAAACCAAGGCCCGCCTTCCGAAGGGTCCAGATCTTTTTGGTATCTTCTCCGAATAGCAACGGGAAGTAATAACCCAGGCCCGCGGTCCGCATATCTGCCTCCACCTTTGTACAGATCTCAACAATTTCTTCCCTGGTGTCCCTACTAAACTCAATAACCAGAATAGCACCGGGATCACCCTGCACAAAAAAGCGATTCTTTCTTTGTTCAATATTGTCCTTCGTGCATTCCAATATAAAGTGGTCAATCAACTCACTGGCGCTGGGGTGATATTTCAGGGCGATGAGATTGGCGCGAAGTGATTCGTCAATCGAATTGAAATGAACACAAAGCAATCCGGATTCCTTCGGGGGCAGGGGAATCAGGTTCAATTTTATTTCAGTGAGAAAGGTTAATGTACCTTCTGATCCGGCGATCAGCGTGCAAAAATTGAAATCAGGTGCACCCGCAGTAAAGGGAGCAGATTCCAGCAGCATATCTACGGCGTACCCCGTATTTCTTCTCTCTACCGTTTTTTTCGGAAATTCTTTTCTGATCTCAAGCTGGTTGTCATAGTTGCTTAGAAGCGAGCGCGTAGTTCTGTAGATATTTGCCTCCAATGTGTCACCCTCACATTTCGCGTGAAAGTCGTCCAGGTCGATGGATTGAAAAACAGCGTCGCTGCCGTCGCTCAGGATGGCCTTCACTTCCAGCAGGTGTTCGCGCGTGCTGCGGTAAACAATAGAATTAGATCCGCAGGAATTGTTGCCCACCATACCGCCGATCATGGCGCGGTTGGCAGTAGATGTTTCCGGACCGAAGAGCAATCCATGCGGCTTGAGGAAAGTGTTGAGTTCATCCCTGATAACACCCGGCTGCACGCGAACCCATTTTTCTTCCTTATTGAATTCAAGAATCTTTGTAAAATTTCGCGACAGGTCAACGACAATCCCCTGTCCAACTACTTGTCCGGCGAGAGAGGTACCCGCGGTTCGCGGGATTAGCGATGTCTTTTCATTTTTTGCAAAGGCGATCAGTTTTTTGATATCGTCTGTGCTTTTTGGAATAGCCACGGCCAGAGGCATTTCGCGATAAGCTGAGGCGTCGGTGGCGTAAAGAATCCTGGTGGTATCGTCGAAGAGCAATTGACCCTCCATGCTCGATGCCAGTTGCTGCAGTTTTGCATTCATCGGAGGGCAAAAATACAGAGATTCACAATGCAAGATTCAAGATTCAGGATTCAGGATTCAGGATTCAACATCGTCAATCAAATCCTGAATCTTGAATCCTGAATCTTGTATCTCATTTGTCATTATTCACCTCAATCCAATACCCATCAGGATCCTGTAGATAGATCTGGTTGATGCCATCTGGTCTCACTTCCGGCGTTTCGCTGGTTTGGGCCCAATTGCCAAATTTGATTTTTTCAGATTTCAGGTGGGCTATAAAATCAGGGAGTGATTTGACGCTGAATGCAAGGTGCACATTGATATTGTGCTTATCCATTTCGGTGTTGCCTGAAACCACGTGCAGCTGCCCTGGTCCGCCAGTATGAAACCAGGTATGCCTGCCATCATGAAAGGGCTCGGGCATTTTTTCCAGACCGATAATCTTTTCATAAAAATCTGAACTCACTTTCAAATCCTTCACATAAACAGTAAGGTGATTGAAAATGGGTCGGGGCGAATCGTCGTGCATTTTCCAACTGGTGCTATGACCGAGAATGCCAATGCAAATAACCCCAACAACAAGAAAAAGTCCTGAACGCATGGTTGTTAAATTTGAATCAGAAAGTTACTCAATAATTAATGCCTCAAATTTCGTTAACAGAATTTAGTTATTCAGAGTTGTGAATAAGGGGGATTGTAGATTGTGGATTGTGGATATCGACAAACCACAATCCGCAATCTACAATCTATTATCCACGATGGACTGATCCACATCCAATTCCTGTTTTTGAATGTCCTTCAGGTCTCTCAATTTCTTTCGATAAGAAATCCTGGTAATGAGAACAAACAAGGTCGGTACCACGAAGATGGCCAGTGTTGTCGCCGCAAGCATTCCACCAAATACAGTCCAGCCAATGGTTTTCCTGGCTTCTGCGCCAGCACCGCTTGAAAAAGCCAATGGCAGTACACCAAGAATAAACGCCATCGACGTCATAACGATGGGCCTTAACCGAAGTCGCACCGCCTCCAACGTCGCCTGGATAATTTCCACGCCTCTGTCTACTCTCTCTTTGGCGAATTCAACAATGAGGATAGCGTTCTTTGCCGACAATCCAATCAACGTGATCAATCCGATCTGTGCATATACATTATTTGAAATATTTGGAAGGAGTGTTAGTGTCAGGATGGAACCGAAGGCCCCGATGGGCACTGCGAATAACACCGAAAACGGTACGCTCCAGCTCTCGTACAATGCCGCCAGGAAGAGGAATACAAACACAATGGAGATGGCAAAAATAATACCCGTGCTGCTTCCGGCCTTGATCTCCTCCCGGCTTAATCCGGAGAATTCATAACTGTATCCTTCGGGCAACACCTTAGCGGCAGTTTCGCGCAAAGCTTCGAGCGCCTGGCCACTGCTGAATCCGGGCTTTGGTGTTCCCGTAATTTCCACCGAGCGGTAAATATTGAAATGCGATATCAGCGCGGGGTTCTCAACCAGTTTGGTGCTGATCAAAAATCCAAGAGGGATCATGGTCCCCTGGTTATTTCTAACATAATAATTTCTGAGATCGGAAAGATCGGTGCGGTACAGGCTGTCGGCCTGTGCCACAACACGGAAATTCCTGCCGTAAATATTAAAATCATTCACATAGGCGCTGCCCAACAGTGTCGAAAGGGTTGTATAGGCATCTGCAACCGAGACACCCAGTTTCTTCGCTTGCTCCTTATCCAGGTTAACCTGGTAGCTGGGCGTCCGCGCGTTGAAGAACGTGAACGCAGAGCCAATCTCGGGGCGCTTGTTCAATTCACCCAGGAATTGATATGCGACTCTTTCAAACTCCTGGATGCTGTTCGTACTGGTCGTTTGTTGCAATTCAAAAGTGAAACCCGAAGTGGCGCCCAGACCCGGAATGGCTGGTGGCGCTATGGCGATGACGCGCGCTTCTTTTAAATCAGCAGTCCGTCGTTGTACCTCGGCAATCACAGCCGGTAGCTTGCTTTCCTTACCTTTTCGAACATCCCATGGTTTCAAACTCACGAATACGGTACCCACGTTCGACTTATTTGAAAAGCTTACGACGTTTAAGCCTGCAATGCCTCCAAGCAAATTGATAGCCGGAATATCCAATAACCGCTTCTCAATTTCATGAAGCATGGCTACGCTACGGGTTGTAGAAGTGCCCTCCGGCATTTCATAACTCACGAACATGCGTCCATCATCTTCAATGGGTATAAACGCGGTTGGCTTATTTTTGAACAGCAGGAACAACCCCACAAAGAGGCAGCACAACATCACCAACACATAAGGTGTAGCCTTTACCCATTTCGCAACGCCTCGTGTATAGGATCCCGTTACCCTTCCAAACCAACCATTGAAGCCAGCAAAAAACTTTTCAAAGAGATTTTTCTTCGCACCTTCTTCTGCAGCTGGTTTAAGCATAATGGAACAAAGAGCGGGTGTGAGCGAAAGCGCTACAAAAGCCGAGATCAATACAGATACAGCGATGGTAATGGCGAATTGCTGATAAAGCCTTCCTACGATACCCGGCACAAAGCCAACCGGCACAAATACTGCCGCAAGAATAAGCGCGATGGCCACAACTGGTCCTGAAATATCCCGCATCGCATTGATTGTGGCTTCTTTTGGAGAGAGGTGTTCGTGGTCTATATAATGTTGCACCGCTTCCACCACCACAATCGCGTCATCTACCACAATTCCGATTGCCAAAACAAACCCGAATAATGTGAGTGTATTGATGGTAAACCCGAGCGGAATGAAAAATACAAAGGCACCAATGATAGAGACCGGAATGGCCAAAACGGGGATCAGGGTGGCCCGCCAGTTTTGGAGAAAGAGGAACACCACTAAAGTAACAAGTGTGAGGGCCTCCAATAACGTAAAGACCACCTCCTTGATGGATGCGCGCACGACAGACACCGTTTCAAAAGGCGTCAGGAAGTCTACATCTTTTGGAAATGTTTTTCTTAGTTCTCCCAACTGCGCATATACGCCATCGAAGGTTTGGAGTGCGTTAGCGCCCGGCGCCTGGAATACAAGCATGAAGGCCGCCCGTTTACCATTCACGAAGGCATTGTTTCCATAATTGAATTTTGCCAATTCAACCCTGGCCACGTCCTTCAAGTAAACGATCGTTCCCTGGCTGGGAATGGTGCGCACCACAATATTTTCAAAGTCCTTTTGAGTATTGATCCGGCTGTTGGTGAGCACACTATACTCAAAAGTTTGAATGGCGGGTTGTGGTGTACCACCAATATTTCCTGCAGCAACCTGTAGGTTTTGTTCGGATAATGCTGCCGTGATGTCATTGGGTGTGAGGTTCAGGTTGGCCAATTTTTTGGGATTCAGCCAAACGCGCATTCCAAAATCGTCTCCCAGGCTGGTGATATCACCCACGCCTTTCACACGTTGTAGCGCGTCCTTGATGTAGATATTCGCATAGTTGCCAAGAAAGGTTCCATCATGAGAGCCGTTTGGCGAATAGATGGCCAACACCATCATAATGCTGGGGTTACGCTTTCTAACGACCAGGCCTAACCGCTTTACTACATCGGGAAGTGTGGGCTGTGCAACGCTCACCCTGTTCTGTACATCCAGCGCAGCGATGTCAACATTGGTGCCCACGTCGAAAGTGACGTTGATGCCGGATTGCCCACTGCTGCTGCTATTGCTGCTGAGATACGACATGCCGGGTACACCGTTTACCTGTGTCTCAATTGCAGTCGTAGTCGTTTGCTCAACCGTTTGAGCATCCGCGCCAATGAAATTACCGCTGATGGTAACCACGGGTGGAGATATGTCAGGATATTGGGCAATTGGCAGACTGTTCATTGAAATCAGACCCACCAATACCAATACAACTGATATCACTATTGCCGTTACCGGTCTCCTGATGAATGTATTCGCTATCATTTTGATTCGCTTGTGGGCGGATGATAAAATGTATACAGCTTAAGTCTTGGGTTGTGCAGCCGCTTTCCCTTCATCAATTTTTATAGAGGAACCCTCTCTCAATTTCTGCGTGCCTTCCGTTACAATTACTTCTCCCTCCTTCAAACCATCCCGGATAATAACATTGGCGCCAATTTGCTTTCCAATTAACACCTTTCGCTGGGTAACCTTGTCGCCGTTTACAACGTAGACAAAGAATTCTCCCAGTTGTTCCGTGATCGCCTTGAAAGGAATGATCACCGAACCAGCTGTAGCATCGTGCAACACTTTCACCACACCGCTCATGCCCGGCTTCAGAATATTATTTGGGTTTTCAAATTTTAATCTTGTCTTGATCGTGCCAGACTGGAGATCAACGGCGCGATCCACGAGATAGATGCTTCCTGGATAAGGATACAATTCGGTTCCGAATGCAATGCGGAAGGCAGAGTCTTTCGGTTTGGCTCCCTTTTGCTGCATGCTTGTGAAGCGATATAGATCATGCTGGTCCACCGAAAAATCAACTGCGATGGGGTTGTCTGACGAAACCGTATTTAGGACGGTCTGGCCCGCAGTTACCGCACCTCCCATTTTTACGGCTGATATACCAATCGTGCCGTCAAATGGCGCTTCAATGGTCGTATATCTTACGCTGGTTTGTACTGCGCGCATACTTGCCTTGGCCGCATCCAATTGTTTTTTTGCTGCTTCCAGGTTGGCGTCTGCATAGTCTACCTGTTGTTTGGCAATGGCATCCTGCTGATCCAGCGTGTGATACCTGTCGGCATCCTTCTGTGCCTTCAGCAAATTGGTCTCCTGCACCTGCACATTTGCCTGCGCCTGCTGATAATTCGCTTCATATTGTTGCTGATCGATTGAATACAATTTCTGACCCTTCTTCACACGATCTCCGTCTTTGAAGTAAATTCCGGTGATGAATCCACTCACCTGTGCACGCAAATCAACCTGGTTCAATGCCGTTACCGAACCCGGAAATTCATCATAATAGATCGCATCGGTCTTCACCACCTTGGTAACAAATACAGAAACAGGCGGTGGCGGGCCCTGCGCCTGTTGGTTGGCATTCTTGGCTCCGCATGCCGACAACAGCATTGCGCCGGCTGCCAACAAAATCACAATCATCCGATTGTTCCGCATGTAAAATATTTTAATCAATTAATAATTCAATTGCCCAAGCGACTTTTGTACGTCCACACGGCTTGATAATAAATTAAAGAGGGCGTTCAGGTAGGCTATTTGCGCCGTTCGCAAATCTGTTTCCGCAGTGAACAGTTCTATATATGCCTTAACACCCGATTTATATTGCAGACTAATCACATTAAAAACATCCTGAGCCAGGTCAAGGTTTTCCCTAAGCGCTATGTAATTGCTATAAGCGCTTTTGTATGCCGCCATCGACTGCACAAACTCGGTGTTGACTGTATTATGCAACTGCACAATGTCCCAGTCCACCCTTCGGAGCTGCCACTCTGATTCTTTGATCGCATGCACCCGCTTTAATCCCTGGAAAATCGGAATTCCCAAATTCACGCCAACATAAGAGTTTGGGAAAGAATTGTAATACAGTTTTCCAAATGCATTATTCTGAAAATTCAGGTTGTAATTGGCAAACAATGAAACAGTTGGAAGGAATCCCCATTTTTCATACTGCACCTGTGCTTCGAGCAATTTCCGCTGCGTTTGTAAAAGTTGAAATTCAATTCGTTTCGTTACATCCACACTTTGCAGGGTGTCCAGTTCAGCATTCCTGACCAGTTGGGCGCTGTCGAATCTGACGTGCAATGGTGAATCGAGCGGATATCCCATCAACTGTTTCAATAAGGCAATACGCCCATCCAAGGCCTCTATGACTGTCCTCCTTACTGCATTTGAGTTGTTCAAAGCGATTGTGGCACGCTTGTAATCGGTTTTGTCTACTAATCCTGCCTGGTACTGCGCATACGCATATTTGTAATTCTGCTGAAGGCGCTGAATGTCTTCATCTGCAATCTTGATTTGTTGCAGAGAAAGCAACACAGCGTAGAAAGCCTTCATAACGTCGGCGGTCACTTCAATTCTTACATCCGTTGTATTTTGTCGACTGCGAAGTCTTACATCGCTTGCCGACTTAGATGCCAGGATTACATCGCGATTGAAAATATTTTGTGTGAGGCCGAATTGACCAAAAGAAGTGTTGTCAACACCAATTTTCACTTCATTGCCCTGGAAAACCGTGGTGGGTAGCTGGAAATTGTGTTGAATGGAATATGCAAAATTGATCTGGGGGTACCAGTCGGCCAGCTTGCCCTTTACCGCACGGTCTGTGATGGCCTCGTCAATCAGGGCCTGTTGAACCGATGGTTGATGGGTTAGCGCATATTGAATGACATTTTCCAAAGTGGCTTCCTGGAGGATGCTGTCATTCTTAGCAGCCTGGGCATGAGTAGCCATTTGGGCAAGTTGGAAGAAAAGAAGAATCAATCCAGGCGAAAAAAGGGCATCCAATCTTCTACAATATCGCATAAGCATTTCCGGCTATTTAGAATATTCAAAACTACAGGACCAGTTGTTTTCAAGGGAAAGGATGCGACGAATGCTGATGATGAGCCGACCCAATTTGAATTTGTGCAAACTTCATCCCTGCATAGGCAAGTTCGTTGAGGCAGGGTTCCGGGAGAATTCGGGTTTTAAAGGTATAGAATTTTGGGATTAGAACCGGTGCTAACAGATATGATCGGGCGCAGTTTCCCGGAAAAAATGATCCCGACCCATTAGCCGGTCGGGATCATTTTCACAAATTCAAGACCAAAATTCTGAAATCGTTAGCCAAGCATGGATTTCAGGTTATTAAAGCTCGTTGTCAGATTTTCGATGGGTTTTGGCGCACCATCCTGCTCAACAAAGTAATATTTCATTCCAGCCGAATCGGCCGCAGCGAAAATTCTCTTGAAATCCACAAATCCTTTCCCCACTTCCACGGGCTTCTTAGTTTCTTTATCAATGTCCTTCACATGCCAAAGCGGGAAGCGACCGGGATATTTTTTGAACAGTTCTACAGGATCTGCACCGGCTACACTGGCCCAGCCAAGGTCAAGTTCGCTCTTTAGAATATCAGCGGAAGTTTGAGAAAACATGTATTCAAAGGGGGTGACGTCACCTACCTTTTCAAATTCATGCGTGTGATTGTGATAGGCGAAATTAATACCCGCCTTTTTGCAGGCTTCACCCGTTTTCGCAAGTACTTCTGTTGAACTCTTTAATTCGTCGGCAGTTCCAAATGCAATGTTTGCACAAACCAGGTAGGGGATGCCTGCCTCAGCAGCCAGGTCAACAATTTCCTGCATATTTTCCTTAAGATTTTTCATGGGTGGTATCGTAATAGGCTTCCCATCCGGCCCCGTCATTGGCTTCGCGTTTGCGGGCCTGTTGAATGGCGTGCCCAATACGTGATGGCTTTGCCAGTTGAGCCCTGCATCTTTTGCCACTGTTGCAAATTCCTTGGGCTTCATCCCATAGAATCCCCCTTTCATGCTGAATGCCGATTCAATATTCTTATAGCCGATGGCTGCGATCTGTTTCAGCGTTCCGGCTACATCATTGTCGATGGTCGTGAACACCGTAAACAATTGTACGCCGGCCGGGGGCATTGCAAAATGTGATGCAGGCCCAAATCCTGATAAGGCAGAAGGCAGCATCCAGCTACCAAGTGCGAATGTGCCGGATCTTTTTAAGAATTCTCTTCTGTTTGACATGATCAGTTTTTTTGATGTTAAAGTGTGTTTTGAACATTCTCTTCTACATGGGTGAAGGAGGCGGAGGAGCCAACGTATTTTTGAATTGTATTTCCACCAACTGCATCAATACTTTATCGTTTCCTCCATTTGGATTTTTTGCAATAATATATAAGGTGTGTTTTCCATCTGTTGCAGGGATATTTACCGTGTTGTGCGATGCCATCATGCGTCGCATGAGGTTGAAATCAAATTTGCCCGGATCGAATCTTGGTCGCTGCTGTGCTTTCTTGGCTCCGCCAGCATTTGCCGCAGCAGGTTTGGCGCCGCCTTTGGCATTGTTCTTTCCTTTTCCACCAGCATTTTCCAGGAACCTCGCAAAATTCATCGGTTTCACCTGGACTGTGTCGGTTGTTCCCAGCAATTTGCCATCTGGGCCATCCAGCCTTACTTCCAGTACGCCTCCAAGGGAACCAGATTGTGGAGTAGCCTGCGCAAGCACATCGACCTGTTTGATATCAGTAAGATCGATGTCCTTAAAGGCAATCCAGGAATTGTTGCCAACCATTGAAAAGCTGGTACTGGGAGTAGTCAGCAATTGTGTGCCCTTGGTCATATCAGCTTTCTCGGGTGCGATATTGGGATTGCGAAGTGCGACCACTGATTCCGTAGTGAGCGAACCAACTCCGGATGCTCCCTTATCACTGTACGAAGCTCTCAACAGGTAGCCACCATTTCCATTTTCACCCGCGGGCACTTTTGGAATATATTCTCCCTTCCCCGGACGAATATTTGGTGTTCCCTGCTTTACGGTAGTGGAAAGAATATACTTCACCATTTTTTCAGCATCCGGTTGAGAGATGTTTGGATGCCCTGCCATGGCATGCTCTCCCCAAACACCACTGCCGCCGGAAATTACTTTTGCCGCGAGTCTGCCAACAGATGCAGGATCTGTTTTGTATTTCAGTGAAATATCCTGGTAGCTGGGTCCAACCGATTTCTTGTCGGGCATATGGCAGGTCTTGCAATCGTTGTTGCTGATGAGGTATTGACCGGCATTGAAGCCCGCCAGGTCATCGGCTGCGCGATGATGCTGCGCGATTTCGATGGGATCGAATCCTTCGGGTACGTAGTCAAAATTGACCGCCACCAGGGAAGGTTGAATTTTACCATCTTCGATGCTGCCATCTTCTTTGTCGCTTACCTTGATATCATATTCCAATGGCTGATTGGCGAAGAAGAATGATTTATTTCCTTTCAACAAATCCAAACTCACCACGGGTGGTTCATTGCCCGCCTTCAATTCAATCGTCTGACTATTGCTTGCGCCCTTGGTATCGGTTACGGTTAGGGTTGCCTGGTAGTTCCCGGGCTTGTCGAGTGTTACAGACCCATCGGCCGTTGCAATGGTCTTGATCACCTGCGAACCCGAATTGATCTTCCATTCATATTTCAGTGCATTCTTGTCGTATTCGTCAGGATCAGAAGTTCCCGCAGAAGAAAGATTAGCGGTAAACGGAATCGCGCCAGCTGTTTTATCGGCCTTGGCAGTAATGGAGGGTTTGCGGTTTCCGCCGTTGTACTCGATTCGGATCAATGCAGAATTCGCATTGCCCCTGAACCAGGCAGAGCCATATTCAAGGATGTAGAGATCGCCTTCGGGTCCGAATTTCATGTCAATTGCGCTGCTGAAATTTTCTTCGGGCAAAAATCTTTCCATCGATTTATAATTGCCTTCAGCATCCATCGATACGGACATAATCCACCCGCGCATGAAATCGGTGATCAACCACTTCCCTTCATAATAGTCCGGGAAAGGCCGCTTTCCATTTGCAAAATCTGCTTTGCGGAAAACCGGTCCGCCGGTTGCGCTTCGACCCGAGCTTCCAAGAAGTGGGAAGCTGTCTGACTGTGCATAAGGATACCAGATGAATGCTTTTTGAGGGGGAGGAAGTTCACGCAAACCCGTGTTGTTGCGTGATTCGTTTACCGGGTGTGCAGAATCGAATTTTGCCCCAACCGCATTCGTGGCATAATCAAAATGCGCGTACGGAATATTGTCGCCAATAAAATAAGGCCAACCGAAGAAGCCGGCCTTTCTCGCCTGGTTGTATTCATCATAACCACGTGGACCGATTGATGAATCCTTTGAAGCATCCGGACCTACTTCTCCCCAATACACGAATCCGGTTTTGCTGTCAACAGAAACGCGCCATGGGTTTCGATTGCCCATCACGAATATCTCGGGTCTTGTTTTGGCCATACCCTTCGGAAACAGGTTTCCATTGGGGACATCGTAGCTGCCATCGTCTTTCGGATGAATGCGCAGGATCTTACCTCGCAGATCATTGGTGTTGCCATCTGAACGCTGATCGTCCCAACTTTCACGGCCCGGCCGTTCGTCGAGGTTGGAGGTTCCTGACGCAGGGTTAGCAGTATTGTTGCCCACGGTGAGGTATAGGTTGCCGTCTGCATCGAAGGCCATGCCGCCGCCGGTGTGACAACATACTTCACGTTGCGTGGGAATTTCCATGAGTATTTTTTTGGTGGAAGCGATGAGCGAATCATCTTTCAATTCCCAGCGCGCAAGTACGTGTTTCGTGTCCACCGGATCTGCGTAATAGAGATACACCCAGTGGTTTTCTGCAAATTTCGGATGTGCAACGACGCCCATCAACCCTTCTTCAGCTTCACTCACCTGTCCGTCCTTACTTGTGTATTTGGTATTCACCGGGATCGTTGCGATGAGTTTAATTTGGTTGGTCTTGGTGTCAAATATTTTCACACCACCTTTTCTTTCCACGATGATGATTTTTCCCTGGTCCAGGAAACTCATTTCCATCGGTTCATCCATGCCTTCGGTAAGCACCACTTTCGTGAATCGGTTCTCATCAGGTTTTGCGGTGGATGAGGTAGTGGCTTGTTGGTCGGGTTGCTTGCATGCAACGATGAGTAGTAAAAGAATTGCTGAAAGTACTTGAAGCGGGATTTTATTCATTGCAGTCGTTTTATGTTTGCAGTTCAAGATTCAAGATTCAGGATTCAGGATTCAGGATTCCAGATACCGGATGCCCGATGCCGGATGCCGGATACCGGATGCCGGATACCGGATAAGAGTCAAATAAGTTAAAACTATTTCCTGAATCCTGAATCCTGAATCTTGAATCCTGAATCTGGTACTTATTGCTGTATCGATTCCCCCGTGCCCTGGCTCTTGCGCTTAAAGAGGCTTACATCCATCTTGCCGAAGCGATATGCAAAATTCAGTCTCACCATTTGTGGGTCGCGGATGCGGCTGTAGTCCTGTACAAAGTACATGCTTTCAGAATGCTGGGTATTGATCCTTGATCTGAAAATATCGCTCACACTCAAAGTAACCGATGCCGCGTCGTTCTTCAGGAAAGTCTTCTTAATAGCAAGGTCCACGCCCCAAAAAGCTGCGATATATCCCTGGCTGGAACTTTGAGCCTGACCAAAACCGGGAGGTCCCATCATGCCGCCACCACTGTTAACAACCAGGTTGGTTTTCGATTGGTAGGTCGCCGACAACTGCGTCGTGAATTTAGCCGGCAGTTTAAAATTACTATTGAACTTTCCAAACCAGCTCCACATCGCAGGCTGTGATTCCGTAACATTATCCGTATTGATCTTAGAATTGTAAATGTTCACGTTTGTAGAGATATCCCACCATTTGTTCAGGTAATTCTGCGCGGTAAATTCTGCACCCGCCGAATAACTGGAGTTGGCATTGATATATGTGTTGATCAACACCGGTTGGCCCGTCAATGGATTTTCCTCCTGGTCAATAAACCTCGTGATCAGGTTGTCTGTGTGCTTGTAGTACAAAGAGGCAAGGAATGTGTTTCTCTTGTAGGTCTTGAGGTACGCCATTTCGAATGACTGAGTGAATTCAGGCACCAGTTCGGGATTACCGCGGGTGATATTCAACTTGTCGGTATAGTCAGTGTAAGGAATCAATTGAAAGAAATTGGGCCTGGTCACTCTTCGGCTATAGTTAAGCGTGAGCGTCTGCGATTCGCTTAGTTTCTGAGAAAGGTAAACGGATGGGAACAGGCTGATGGGATAACTGTTCTTAAACTGGTCCTTGGTGTTGATCAATTCTCCAGAATAGTTTGAACTCTCAGCCCTCAAGCCCAGTTTGTAACTGAAATTCTTGAAGCTGCTGCTGATCGTAGCATAAGCGGCATATACATCGTCATTGTTCTTGTAATTGCTGGTAGCGGCAGATATCAATTCATAATCGCCCGTATTCGGATCATAGATGTAATTATCCTGGATATTTTTCCTGCTTCTGAGTGCTGCACGCAAACCCGCTTCCAACTTGGTTTTCGTGCTAAGTGGACGAACATAGTCCGTTTGAACCACGATATTGCGATCACTTCCGTTACCTGTTACTTTTTGCAGATCGGTACCCACGATGTCTCCGGTAACAGCAGAATAATAATTTGTGGTATAATTTGAAGCATTGCTGTTTTTTCCACCAAAAAGGTTTCCGTCAATTGTCCATTCTTCACCCTTCCTGTCGAACGTGTGTTTCATTCCAAAAACGACGCCACCGCCATTGAAGATTCTTTCGCTGTTGGAGATCCTGTTGCTGTAGCTGGATGTTTTGCCGGTATTGTAATGGCTGTCCGTATTGATGTCGATGGTTTCATAAGGTTTGAACTCACCGTGCACGCGGATGGCAGCTAATGACAGCGTTGTTTTGTTGCTCACCAGGTAGTCGAGACCCAACTTGCCAAATATGAATCCGCCATTTGTCTTGTTGTAGTTACTCTGATAAATATGTGTCTGCGGTGTATCCAACAGGTTTGTGCGATCTGTATTTCCTGTGGAAACGCCTTTGTTCTGGCTGGCCATGAGGCTTGCGTTGAAATTGAATTTGCCCTGGCGAAGGTTGAAATCACCGCCCGCATTCATTGCGCCTCTTTTGTCGACGCCTGCGCGAACGTTTCCATTATAACCGGTCTTGCGATTTTTCTTGAGTACAATATTCAGGATACCACCACTACCACCTGCTGCATCATACTTCGCAGAAGGATTGGTGATCACCTCAACACTTTCGATCGCATCGGCAGGAATCTGGTCCAGCGTTAACGTCGTGGGTCTGCCATCCACATAGATGGTAGGCGCGCTGTTTCGAACCGATACATTTCCGTCGATGTCAACATTCACCGAAGGGACATTTTTCATGACGTCGAGCGCAGTACCCCCGGCACTCACAATATTTTTCTCAACATTAAAGACTTTTTTATCTCCCTCAAGTTTCACCAGCGGCTTCGATGCAACAATGGTTACTTCTGTGAGCTGTCTAACATCTGCTGCCAGTTTTATCTTGCCCATATCCTTGTCGAAATTGGGCATTGAACCCGGACCGGGCATTCCGCCTTGTGCGCCCTGGGACGGCGCAGTCCCGGGTCCACCGGCACCAGGTTTCGACATAAATGAAATGGATTGTTCAGAAAGGGTATAACCCGTAGCGCTAATTTTCAGCTTTAATTCACCGAAAGCGGGCAGCTCGTCCAGGTCAAATTCACCATTTGACTTGGTGCTGGTTCCTTTCACTAAGACTTCCTTTGCCTTTTTTGAAACGCTGTCGAATTTCTTCTGCAATACAATTACAGAAACGTCTGAGATGGCCTTGCCCGAGCTGTCAACAACCTTTCCGAAAATATGACCCATGTTCATATTCATCCCTGCCTTGCCGTTGGGAGCGCCCTGACCGGGAAATTGTGCCCATACAAACGCCGGAAGCACAAGGAGAATAAGCAGTCCGAATTTTTTCATAACCTTCATTTTGCCGTCACCATTTAGCCATTTGCCTCATGGATCCTTCGTGATCAATTAAATGTTTCGGCGGCAAAACTAACCCGTGTTGGCGCCGCATTCGGACAAATGAGACGTGGAGAAAGAATGTTGCGATGAAGCGCTAAAGCGCTGAGGGCATTGGGTATTGGGTACACGGTATTGGGTATACGGTACACGGTATACGATATCGGATGCAAAAAAAATAGGGTATTGAAAAACTCTATTTTTCAATACCCTATACCCTATACCGTATTCCCAATACCCAATACCCTTGTATTTATTTAGGCATATCAAACAACTTCAGATCGATCGGTTTGTTCATTTCCACCTTCTTGATCAACAGGGTGAATGCGAAGCCACCCATATCGATGGTAATATTATGCGGAATCACATAACCAATATCCGTTTTCTGGTAGTCGGACATGGCGGTTGACACTTCAACCTGCTGACCCTGGAATGAGCCGATTGTAATGGTCTTGGTGATATGGTAAGAAGCACTATCGATGAAGTAGGTAGTCTCGGCATTGTCTTTGGTCTTCATCTTAATTTTATAAGCGCCATTTTCTTTGCCAAGTACTTCACCGGTCAGGCCTTTTTCTTTATATCCTGCTAACGGGTCGCCGATCACAAGTTGGTCCTTGTTCATTTTAAATTCCTCGTCCGATAAGGGCGTGGGCGTACTGCTTCCTGCAAGCGGATTTATCTGCCAGCCTCCGTTATCGGTCAGCACGCGAATGATTTTTTGGCCATTGAATTCGGTTTCATTTCTATAGCCTTTGCCATTTACAACATATGTGATATTAGGCGCCTCAGTGCCCATCATTTGCAAAGTGCCTTCGGTATACATTGACTTGAGTTGAGCGATCTTTTCGGTGCCGCCAATAGCTTGCAGGTGTTTAGCAATGATTTGATCAAGCGTCAACGTTTGTGCCTGGGTTGCAGCAGCGATCACCAGGGTTGACAATCCAAGCAGGAGAAATTTGATTTGTTTCATAATTTATGAGTCGTTGTTTAATTGTTTAGTGGACAGCAGACAGTTGACAGTAGCCAGATGTTCGAAAACTACAGCAATTTAACCAGCTAAAAATATGCCATCGCTTCGATTCTGATCCTAAATACCCAATGCCCCTGTCTGCAGACAGGCCGGCAATACCCCAATACTTCAAATTTTACCAGTAAGATTCTGCAAGCTATCCCGGTAATTGTCGCCCACAGTGAGCTCCAGCTTTCCCAGGAATACGCTGTTCTTCCGGATCGCGGTAATAGATGCAATTGAGACGATATAAGACTTGTGAATACGGATAAAGGTTGCGGCAGGAAGTAATTCTTCTACGGTTTTCATGCTCATACGGGTCACAATCGGACTCGTTGCATTCCTGAGGTGGATCTTGATGTAGTCCTTATAGCCTTCCACCCAGGTGATGTCCGCAACCACAACCTTCAGCAGGCTGTAATCTGAATTAACGAAAATATAATCGGCCGGAGGAGATGCTGATGCGTTGGCGGATTTGTTCTTAAGTTGATGCAATTCCAAAGCCTTGTTGCAGGCCTTAATAAACCTTTCCAGTGCCACCGGCTTCACGAGGTAATCCACCACGTCTAGGTTAAATCCTTCCAGCGCATATTTTTCATAAGCGGTGATCAGGATGAACAATGGTTTTTGTGCCAGACTTTGTATAAACTGTAAACCCGTAAGTCCCGGCATTTGAATGTCGAGGAAGACCAGGTCCACAGAATGTTCTTGCATGACCTTCATCGCCTCCAGTGGATTTTCGCAACTGGCAACCAATTTCAGGAAGGGGACCTTGCTGATATTATCTTCCAGCAATTCAAGTGCGAGGGGCTCGTCATCGATGGCGATGCAACGTAACATTAATTGAGATGAATTTGGAGTGATACGATAAACCAGTCTTCTTTTTTGCTGATCAACAGGCTGTGTTGCCGGTCGTAAAGCAGGTCCAATCGTCTTTGCACATTCGTCAGCCCGATTCCGCTTGTCTTATCCTTGATTTCTTCTGTGCCGTCGTTGTATTTGTTTTTCACAGTGAATTGCAGGTCCTTTCCCTTTGCTTTCAATTCAATGTCGATCTGCGGTTGGGTGATGAGGCCGGTTCCATGCTTGAATGCATTTTCAACAAATGGAATGAGCAACATGGGTTCAATCAGGTACTGGTTTTCAACCTGGTTGAAACAGGTATTCACCGTGAGTTTTTTGCCGAACCTTTGCTTTTGCAGGTCGATATAGCTCTGAAGGTATTCAATTTCTTTTTCCAGCGGAACTTTCGTTTCATCGGCTTCATACAGCATATAGCGCATAAGCGAAGAAAGTTTGATGAGAGAGGGCTCAACCTGGTCGGGCTGCTTGCGCGAGAGCGAAACGATATTGTTCAGGACATTGAACATAAAGTGCGGACTCACCTGCGAACGCAACAATGACAATTCCGTTTTCAGGTTTTCCCTCTCACGTTCATTCACGCGTTTGTCCATCGCCATACGATCCTTGATGAGTTGGTATGCCGTACTCGTGGCAAGGAAAAAGATAAAGATGAAAAAGTTGAAGAAGAAGAATTGTCGCAGCCTGAAATCAGGATTACCAAAAGCTGAATAGATCGACCATCCCTGGAAAATAACCCAAGACAGTATGAGCACCAGGAAAAAGCTGTAAAGCCAGAATTTCTTCTGGTAAACCAATTTTGGAATCAGTACAAAGGCATTCAGGTAGAAGAAACCCATCCATGCCAGGTCCATAATGATGGAGAAGACGATCGAAAAGTTTTCTTTGCGGGCATCTTCGGGTCTGGGGTTATCGTGCGGTCCGCGAAGCAAATAGGGAAGGGTAAAAAAGATGGCCCAGGCCGCAATATGCAGCAACACTACCGTCCATTTTTTTGAATACCAGGGCTTCTTCATAGATGCAAAATAGCAACTAAATCAGCCATTAGGGAGGGTTTTGGGAAATGTTGCGATGTAGGGGGGAAAGTTGGCTACGAAAGTTGGTTGATTGGGTTGATTGGGTAACTTAAATCGTCAGCAAAAAACTCGTCCCCTCCCCATCAACACTCTGCACCTGGATATTACCCCGGTGCAACATCATAATCTGTTTGCAGAGACTCAAACCAATTCCACTACCGCTTTTCTTCGTACTGAAAAAAGGAATGAAAATTTTGTCGAGCAATTCGGGGGGCATACCCATACCATTGTCGGCCACTCGAATGCCAACCTTGTAATTTGGCAATTCGCCGGCAGATAAAGTAATGCGCGGATCCTTCCTGTCTTTCACGGCTTCCATGGCATTCACCAATAAGTTGATCAACACCTGTTCAATCAGGTTGGTATCCACCATCACCGCGAGGTCGGGATCTTTCAATAAGATTTCCAGTTCAATATTTTTCTGATGAAGCGTGGGCTGCATCAACTGGTGCAGGTTCTCGAAAAGATCGCGTACGTAAACCTTCTTCAGATTCGGATTCGTGATCTTGTTCAGGTTACGATAGGTCTCTGCAAATTTCAAAAGTCCTTCACTTCTGCGCTTGATCGTTTCAATTCCAAGTTCCAGATCCTCTACTGTCGTGGGTTGTGAGTTCAGGTGACCGACGGCGTTATTAAGCCTGTTCTTGAGCGTGTCGGCGAGCGAAGAAATGGGCGCGATGGAATTCATGATTTCGTGCGTCATTACACTCAACAGCTTTTGCCAGGCTTTGGCTTCATTTTCGTCCAAAGCCTCGTTCACATTTTGAAAGGCGATGAGCTTAAAAACCTTGCCCTCGGTTTGAAATGCGGTGGCCGATAAAAGCGTCTTGAATGAATCCCTGTCGCGCGTAATGGCTACCACTTTATTTTCTCCGGGCCGCAACACCAGCAATTCGTGATAAAGATGATGTTCTCTTTTTTCAAGTGAATGAATGGTTTTGAGGTAGGGCACTCCAACCATCTTTTTCAATGTTTCATTCATCCACACCACGTCACCGCTTTGCGCTTCGTAGGAAAGTATTCCGGTGTCCACCAATTCCAGGATCTTTTGCAAATATTGGTATTGGGTTTCCCTTTCCTTGCTGATGACCTTAAAAGTGGTATTGATTTCGTTAAATCCCTTCCGGAGCGGCTGTAATTCAAGCGGGGCCTGCTTTACATCGAAGTAGCGGGAAAAGTCGCGGTAGTGCACCGATTCCACAAACTGGTCAACCTCATCCTGGGCTTTCTTGTGAAAGCGATAAAAATCGACCAATTGTCCCAGTATCACAGGCGTGGCCAGGACCAGGTAAACGTATTGTTGTTTAACCAATAAAAATGCCGTGATGCTGAGTGTCACAAAAAGGAACAACACCCTGATCAGGATTCGCCACTGGTACTGTTTAAATATCATATTTGCTGAGTCGGCGATAGAGCGCCGTGCGGGTCAGTCCCAACTCCTTTGCGGCCTTGGTGATGTTGCCGTTATGCTTCTCTATCACCCGCAAGATGGTATTTTTTTCGATAGTACTTAACCTCAATTCTTCAGGCTCATCATCCGACATCGGAGCCGATTCAATGGGTGAGAATATGAGGTCCCGGGCTTCCAGGGTTTCATTTTCAGCCATGATCAGGGCCCTCTCAATTGTGTATTGGAGTTCCCTCACATTGCCGGGATAGTGATAGCCCTTGAGCTTTTCCAAAGCCTTAGAATCGAAGTGGATGGCGGGTTTGAGGTATTTCTGGGCATATATACCGGCAAAATGTTTGGCAAGCAGGAGGATGTCGTCTCCCCGCTTCCTGAGGGGAGGCATCGTGATTTCAACGGTGTTGATCCTATATATCAGGTCCTTACGAAATCGATTCTCATTGGCCAGCTCGGTCAATGGAAGATTGGTCGCGCAAATCAGCCTGATGTCGATGGGCTGTGCCTGGTTTGTACCCAACGGAGTCACCTGCCGGTTCTGCAATACAGAAAGGAGTTTGGCCTGCTGGTGCAGGGAGATGTTTCCGATTTCGTCCAGGAACAGCGTACCGCCGTTGGCCGCTTCAAATCTTCCCACCCTGTCCTCACGGGCATCGGTAAACGCACCTTTCTTGTGTCCGAACAATTCTGATTCAAACAATGTTTCAGTGAGTGCACCCACATCAACCTTCACAAAGGGTTTCTGTGCGCGAAGGGATTGCTCATGTATGGCCTTGGCGATGAGGTCCTTACCGGTTCCGTTTTCGCCGAGTATTAAAATATTAGCTTCGGTGGGCGCGATCTTTTCAATCTTATAAAAGATCTCCTGCATGATCTCAGAGTCGCCCAGGAGGCTGGATCCGATCAATGAATCGCGGGAAGGGGAGTTGGGAATGCCATTTCGGTTGGCTCCCTTATTGCGAAGTGAGTCCTTGATCGTGTCGAGCAGGCGCTCATTGTGCCAGGGCTTGACCACAAAATCGGCCGCGCCTTCTTTCAGTGACCGAACCGCGAGGTCGATGTCCCCGTATGCGGTGATCATGATCACGGCAGCCTCCGATCCAAATTCCTTGATCTTTTTCAGCCAAAAAAACCCCTCGTTTCCGGTGTTAATGGAACTCGTGAAGTTCATGTCCAGCAAGATCACGTCATATGACTTGGCCGATAATAGAGAACGAAGGTTTTCCGGGTTTTTCTCTGTAACTACCTCTTTAGCTTCAGTTTTCAGCAAGAGTCTCACGGCGGTGAGCACATCCGGGTCGTCGTCAATTACTAAAATGGCTGCATTCTTTAATACCATAAATATTTAATCCTGATTATGCAACATTTGACTGCTGCAAGTATACCATAATTACAAGGCGGTGGCAATTAATTTTTTACAAAACAGCGGCGTACGCTTACTGTATCGAAAGCGGACACAAGTTGTATCGCTAAGGAACATGTGATGGAGGTAAGCCTGAACAACTGGTTGTAAACCAGTTTATTTTGAGTGTGGCATATTCTTATAGGCAGATAGGCATCGTTAATTATCATGTTGTTGATCTAAAGTCGCCCGGGCGAAAATTCCGGGTGGCTTTTTTAAGAATCAATGGAAAAAATCAATAAAAGTGGACAGAGTCATTGCCAAAAAGAAATGGTCAACCAAAAGAATCCTTACCATCGCCGGAATCGTGGGAATCATTGCTCTCATTGCCGGTAGCTATTATTTCACGTCCGGAAAAAGCAGGTTGAATGTTGAAACCGACCGGATTACCATCAGCGAAGTAAAAAAAGGGGTTTTTAAAGATGTGATACCTGTAAACGGAGTGGTGCTTCCCATTACTTCTATTTACCTGGATGCTGTTGAAGGAGGAAGGGTAGAAGAAAAGTTTGTGGAAGACGGTACTGTGATGAAAAAAAACGAACCCATTATTCGTCTCTCAAATACGGATCTGGCCCTGAGCCTGGTCAACCAGGAGACCCAGGTGTATAACCTGTTGACCCAAATGCAGATCGCCCGGAACGCTGCACAACAGAATACGGTAAGCAAGTTGAACCAAATGACCGATGTTGACAACCAGCTGAAAGAAGCAGAGCGAATCTATAATCTCGACAAGAAGCTCTATGCTGAAAAGGTGATCGGTATGCAGGAATTCAAACAGGCGGAGAACAATTATAATTACCAGGTCCAGAAAAAGAAACTGACAGAACAGATCCTTATACAGGACTCTGCGTCTACACGGCAGAGTCTGGAACAGGCGAAGCAGTTGTATGAAGGCTCTCAGAATGCCTTGCTGCTGACGCGCAAAAAAGTGGGCGACCTGATTGTTCGCTCGCCGATTGACGGACAGCTGACTTCTTTGGATGTTGAAATTGGACAGAACAAGAATAAAGGTGAAAGACTTGGACAAATTGACGTATTGACTGGTTTTAAAGTTAGAGTGGATATTGATGAACACTACATCAGCAGGGTATTTACAGGTCAAACAGGCGAATTTAGTTTTGCAGGAAAGGATTATAAGCTGAAAATTAAAAAGGTGTACACACAGGTGACGAATAACCGCTTCCAGGTGGACATGGAATTCGTAGGTCAGGTGCCCGGTAACATTAGGCGAGGTCAAACGTTACAGATCCTACTGGCACTGAGCGACGAAACACAAGCAATACTCCTGGCAAAAGGTGGATTTTATCAGCAGACAGGAGGAAACTGGATATTCAAACTGGCCGATAATGGGAAGACGGCTATCAGGCAGGACATCCAGCTGGGACGCCAGAACACAGATTATTATGAAGTCTACTCCGGATTGAAACCTGGCGATAAAGTGGTTACCTCAAGCTATGAGAACTATGGAACGATGCAGGAATTGGTCTTGAATAAAGAATAATCAAATCAATCACCATTAAATATGGGTTATGAAACAAAGGCTTGCTCTCATGGTTTTGCTGGTGCTTGGACTAAGCGCTGCCGTAAGCTCTCACGAAGATGCGAGGGCATATAATCCTAAAGCTCACCTTGAAAACGAACCTTGTGCAGTGGAAGTTGAGCGCGCCAAACAGCAAAAGCAGAATATCGAAGACGGAGAATTGCTCGAAATTTCACCCGTTTACCAGGTTATCTCATTCATTTAAAAGATCAGATTAGTATTCATATTTATCCTCAAAAAATATAACATGATAAAGATTAAAGACCTCGAGAAAATTTATCGCACAGAAGAAGTTGAAACTGTGGCGCTGAATAAGTTGTCAATGGAAGTAAAAGAAGGTGAATTCGTCGCCGTAATGGGACCTTCCGGCTGCGGTAAATCAACATTGTTGAATATCCTGGGTCTTCTCGACGATCCCGATGCCGGCAGCTTCGTTTTCAACGGCATCGAGGTGGCTCATTTTAACGAAAGGAAAAGAGCGGATTTGCGCAAGAAAAATCTGGGCTTCGTATTCCAGAGCTTTAACCTGATTGACGAACTGACTGTATATGAAAACGTAGAACTTCCTTTGATCTACCTGGGTGTGAAAGGTGAAGAAAGAAAGAAAAGAGTGGAAGACGTTCTCGATAAGATGCAGATCATGCACAGGAGAAATCACTATCCTCAGCAACTTTCCGGTGGTCAGCAACAGCGTGTTGCAGTTGCCCGCGCGGTTGTGAATAAACCCAAATTGATCCTGGCGGACGAACCTACGGGTAACCTGGACTCATCCAATGGTAATGAAGTGATGGCCTTGCTTACGGATTTGAACGAACAGGGAACGACCATTGTGATGGTAACGCACTCTGAACACGACGCACGTTACAGCCATCGTGTTATCCGCATGCTGGACGGACAAACCGTTACGGAGAATATCCTGGTTTAAATCCGTTATTTGACAAGCGGTGAAGCAGGTCGCGATGCTGGCCGTATCTTTTGTTAGGATTCTTCTTTCTGTTCACTACAACAACATTGAAAAAGAAGATCACTGTGGAAACGGTGAAATGGGAATGTTATGATCAGAAATTACATAAAGATTGCCTGGCGCAATTTGCGCAGGCATAAGGCTTATGCAGCCATTAATGTGGTGGGATTGTCGCTGGGTATCGCCTGCGGCATTCTCATTTTTACCCTGGTGAATTATCACCTGAATTTTGACAATTTTCATCCGTATAAGGATCGGATCTATCGACTCGTCACTGATTTTCATGGCGAGGAAGTGGGTCACACGCAAGGCGTCCCGAGTCCGTTGGGAAAGGCATTTCGCAATGATTTCACCTTTGCGGAAAAGGTGGCGCGTGTAAAAAAGGATGGGGATATCTTGATTAGCATTCCTTCTGATGGTCCATTAAAAAAATTCAAAGAGGAAAGCGGAATCGCTTTCGCCGAACCGGAATTTTTTGAGATCATGGACTTTCCGCTGGTGCAGGGAGATAAGAAGTCGGCGTTGGTTGAAATGAACAGCGCCGTCATTACGGATAAACTTGCAAAGAAATATTTTGGCAATGAACCTGCGATTGGAAAACTGATTAAAATCGACAACCGGATTGACGTGAGAATCACGGGTATCTTAAAAGACATTCCGCCAAATACCGATCGCAACCAGGAAATTTATATTTCTTACAACACGCTCAGGCAATACAGCAGATGGCTTGCAAGCGATAGCAGCTGGGGCGGCGTGAATAGTGAGATGCAGTGTTTTCTTCGCCTGAAGCCGGGCGTGAACAAGGCTGCTGTTGAGAATGCACTCGTAGGCACCGTAAAGAAATACTACACCGGCAGGGATGTGAATGTTTGGCGATTTAAGATGCAACCGCTGTCGGATATTCACTTTAACAATGACTACGACGGAAATACCGACAAAAAATATTTGTGGGCGCTTGGATTCGTGGGCATATTTCTGATCGTCACGGCTTGTGTGAACTTTGTGAATCTTGCCACCGCCCAGGCTTTAAATCGCTCAAAAGAAGTGGGCGTACGCAAAGTGTTGGGCAGTTTGCCGAGACAACTTTTCTGGCAATTCATTGCGGAAACTTTTTTGATTGCTGCTTTTGCAATGGTCGTAGCGTATGGTTTGGCTGAACTTACACTGCCCTGGCTGAATCAACTCTTTCAATCAAGAATGTCGATCAATATTCTAAGGGATGTTGAACTTGCAACGTTCCTGGCACTGTTGCTGGCGATGGTCGTATTCTTGTCGGGATCCTATCCCGGCCTGGTGCTGGCCCGGTTTCAACCCGTGGTGGCCCTGAAAGGGAAATTGAACCAAAAACATATAGGTGGCTTTTCACTTCGCAGAATTCTGGTGGTAACACAATTTGCCATTTCACAAATGCTGATCATCGGCACCATCGTCATTGCCAGCCAAATGAGATATGCGCAAACGGCCGATCTTGGATTCGACCGCAAGGCGATCGTTGTGATTCCCATACCGATGAATGATAAGGTGAAAATGAGTACGCTGCGTACGAGGTTAAGCGAGATTTCAGGTGTCGAAAAAATATCGTTGTGTTACCAGCCTCCTGCCGCAAACTCCAACAACACTACGGGTGTGAGGTTCAACAACAGCGACAAGGAAGAAAATTGGGGCATCAATGTAAAGGATGGGGACGATCAATTCCTCAGCACCTTTGGCATTCAGCTGGTGGCTGGAAGAAACCTTTATCCTTCCGATACCATGCGTGAATATTTAGTGAATGAGGCCTTCGTAAAAAAATATCCGACGCTGAAACCGCAGGATGTGATCGGAAAAAATTTGACCATCAACGGCGACAGAACCGCGCAGATCGTGGGCGTGATGAAAGATTTTCACAACTATTCCTTCCGCGAAAACATTTATCCGATTGTTGTTTCAACCAATGTTGAGCAATACCGGAATTGCGCAATTAAGATCAATATGAAGAGCGCGAGGTCCTTGTTGCCGGCTATGGAAAAGATTTGGAATGAAACTTATCCCGAGTACCTCTACAACTACGAGTTCCTTGACGAAAGGATCGGAAAGTTTTATGAGATGGATAATATCATGCTTAAACTGATCGAAGGATTTTCGCTCATTGCCATCTTAATTGGCTGTCTTGGACTATATGGACTGGTATCATTCATGGCGCTGAGAAAAACAAAAGAGATTGGCGTTCGCAAGGTTTTGGGTGCAGGCGTGGGCAGTATTCTCTGGATGTTTGGAAAAGAATTTTCACAGCTGCTCGTTATCGCTTTTGCAATAGCCGCACCCATTGCATGGTGGGTAATGAAGAAGTATCTGCAGGATTTCAAGTTCCAGATTCCGATTGGTGCAGGTATCTTCCTTATCGCTATCCTTGTCACTTTCATGATCGCTGCGCTGACTGTTGGATACAGGTCGATGCAGTCGGCGTTGGCAAACCCGGTGAAGAGCATCAGAACGGAATAATCAAAGGGATTCAGGTTTCAGGATTCAGGATTCAGCGTTTGAATCTTGAATCCTGAATCTTGAATCCTGTCTCAAACCATCATATGCTCCGCAACTACTTCAAAATCGCCATTAGAAACCTTCTTAAGCGAAAGGTTTATTCCCTGATCAATATTTTAGGCCTTGCCACGGGCATGGCCGTTTGCTTGCTCATTCTTCGCTTTATTAAGAGTGAAATGGGCTATGATCAGTTTCATGAAAAAGCCGATCGCATTTACCGCGTGGCACTGGAACGGAAATATCCAGGTCGTGCAAGCTCTTACGCCATCATCCCATCTTCCATTGGCGAAGGGATTCAGAAGGAAT
>Ga0157376_10000077_pt1 | contig 74189 bp, 77 predicted proteins | sample M45metaG_FD_121801 | JGI IMG/M metagenome (GOLD analysis project Ga0157376, IMG submission 121801) | Miscanthus rhizosphere microbial communities from Kellogg Biological Station, Michigan, USA - M4-5 metaG | ecosystem: Host-associated > Plants > Roots > Rhizosphere > Soil | place: USA: Michigan...
AAAAAATCAATTTCAGCACGGTCTTTGCCGGTCAAGCCGTAGGCATAAAAGAAGTCCAGGACGGCATCTGGCTGGTTAGCTTTATGGATTATGATTTGGGCTACTTCGATCTGGAGACTCGGGTGCTCGAACCACTCGAAAATCCGTTCGGCCCAAAAGTGTTACCTATGTAGCCGGTACGGAGTGTCACCTATGTGTCCGGGCTGGACCCAGGGTTTATGGAGCGGGCGATGGGAATCGAACCCACGTCCAGCGTTCCGCAAGTGTGTGAATCTACTCACCGTTCCATTTCAATTTGGGCGCATCTGGGCGCAGAATTCTGGCCGCAGGAGCTCGCCCACCTTGTCCACTGCGCTCCGCTGAGAGTCGCCGATCACGTGACCGTAGATTCCCAGCGTGATTCGTGCATCCGAATGTCGCATCTGCTCTTTCGCGACCGCCGGATTCGCTCCTACTTCCATTAGCAAACTTGCGTGGCAATGCCTGAATGCATGCATTCCTGCGCGTTCGATTCCCAGTTTGTCGAGAACAGGCCATAGGCCGTACTCGACAACCTTGTTCGCGGCGTAGGGCCTTCCATTCCGGTTCAGGAACAGAAAGCCCGCCGGATTCGGCTTCCACGTCGCCAGATATTCGTTTAGCAGCGCGGAAAGCGCCTCCGACATTGCGACAGGTGCGCAGCTCGCCTTGCTCTTCACCGTTTGGACTCGCCCGTACCAGGCTGATCGCCGCACGTAAATCACGCGACGGTCGAAGTCTAGGTCGGCTTTCTGCAGGCCAACAACTTCGCCAGCGCGCAATCCGGTCATCCCGGCGATTGCGAACATGGTTCGGTACGGCTCTGGTGCAGCGGTGATGATCTTGCGTGCCTCCTCGCCGTTGAAGAATCGAGTTTGCTCGCGTACTTCTTCTGCCGGCAATGTCAGCTCGCTCGTCGTGATCGCTTGAGTGCAGTATCCCCAGGACTTCGAGGTGCCAATCATCGAGTTGAGAATGCCGAGGACGTTGAGCACTGTCTTGCGGGATACGCCTTTCTGCGACAGAAGCGTCACGAAGTTTTGCTGGACTTGCGGCGTTAGTTCGTGGAGATGAACGCTGTCGAGATGCTTCCGAATATGTGTCCGCAGGTGCGATTTTGCGGCTTTGACGCTGCAGGGCTTCTGGTGCACGAGTACCTGGCTTTCCCACGTGTCCGCAAACTTCCCAACTGTGGTGAACTTACTCGGCCGGTAGTCGAAGGAATTGATTTTGGCGAGGATAGGGTCAAGAAGACGCTGAGCGATTCGCTTGGTCCTGAGCTCGGCCACAGTGCCAAGCACCATCGAGCGTTCCACGCGAATTGTCTGCTCTCCCTGAATCACATCCTCCCGCCATCGCCCAACGAACACCGGTGGATTCTTCCCACGAACGATGATCCTTCCTACTTGGTGTCTCCGCCTTGCCATCGAGCCAGTCTCCTGGTTCGTTGGTTCGGCTTGCCCAGCGGACACAGTACTCGCCCGCTCAGGGCGTAGCAATGTTCTGCATTCATTGCCCGACGGAGCGCCTTGGAGAAGTCTTGGCATGACACCGAACGACGACTGCTATCGCGCACCGGACGCTTCTGCTTGGGCTGGAGCGACCTCAGAAATCATGTTGGGCGCGTCAGCGCGCCGAACTACGGGGTCGCTCCAGCCCAAGCCTCTCGCCACGCCGCGCCGCGCCCAAATTCTGCATTCCGCAATTTTTAAACTCTTCTGTTCTTTCGTACTTCTGTGGTTCGCTAAGTGAACCACGGAGTGAACGACCTGGTGATCTGTGTCTTTCGTGCACCGTTCACCCTGGCGACACGAGGACGCAAGATTTGGGTTATGCACGCGGAGCATCGCGCACACCTTCTGTTATCTAGGAGCCATCGAGGACAGCAAAAGTAAGAACAAAATCTCGAGGATGTCTTGGCAGAGCTACGACATATCTCCAATCAAAGGTCGGTTCGTCGCAGTTACTTTTCTTGCCTAATTGAAAAGCCTTTGGGCAGTGTTGCTTTCTCGGGGCGAACCACGTCGTTCTCCACGGAAATTCGCAGTTCGGGTTGTCCCGGATACCGGATAACGATCTCAAAGCTCAATGGCGAGTCGCTCAGGTCGAGGTGGTATTTCTCAATTCTGCCTTTCGCTGTTCCAAACACTTCTGGTGTTTCGTAGTATTCCTTTCCCGAATGAACCGAGAACTTCTGAGCGATACCTTTGTCCGTGCCATATTGCAAGACAGGGTCGCGGCCAAGATCGTTCACGTCGTAACCAAATCCAACAAATCTTGCAGCCAGTGGGCCGTCGCCCTTTCCCCTTATTTCGAGCAGGTCAAAATTGGTAACGTACAGTTTCCTTCCCGAAAGTAGACTGTAGTAGGTGTGAACATTGGGGGCGTCGCAACATCCCCATGCTGTCAAGCGAAGGAATCGTTCCCGGATCTCGCCGGAATTCGCTTTTTCATGAACCGTCCACCGCATCTCGCGATGATCAGGGCTGCTCATCGTCCACGCCTTAATGGTGGCATCTCCGCGCATACCTTCAATTCCCGGTGCGTTTTCGTTGCGATAGTCCTCTTCTAGAAGCAGAACAGCCTCATAAGTTCCCTGATCGCCTAACGCCTCGACAAAGTTAAACGAGCGGTTGTCAGTCACATAAGTACGAGACTCCTTCTCGTCCCGCATGTAAGCGGTTGACTCTGTGTGAAAGCCAGGGACGCTCGTTGTCGATGTTCCTAAACTGGGACCCCTCGAACACGAAGTGAGGGCAATTGCAACTGACAACCCAAAACCGATGAAGTGTCGCGTCATGAATCGCATTCTAGCTTAAGTTCGATTCGCTCGTGGTTTACCACATCATTCGATAGCTCCAGCGAGCCCGCCCAAGCAAAGAAACCTGGGCGCAAAATGGGCCGCTACTGGTTCTTTGATGAATAGGTATCAAGCCACAAAGAAACGCCGAAATACCCCAACGCCTTAAGCATCCCCGCCGACAGATGTGGGCCGCCATCAAAGCTAGAGGAAAAAATGCCGCACCATATGAAAACTTCGGGCTTCTCGCCGTATCCTCGAACAGCATCCGCGTGGGAATCGAAGATCTTCAAAAGCCTAGCGACTCCCTCTTCCAACGAATCCCAATCAGTCCGATTTTGAGGATGTACTTCGAACTCCCATAGCGCTTTCTCCCAGACCGCATTTGCGCTCTTCCGATCCGCCGTGCTTCTTGTCTGAGTCGGGGTTAAACCGAGTTCTTTCGTAACCTGTGCCACGTCCAATTCGGACGATGTAATTCGCAGCGAAACGGTGTACTTGTGCATTTCTCGATTCTAGGGCAAGCGGTACCGTCCTTTAGCCATCCTGGAGTTCCTTCTCCCTAAGCTGAAATTTAGGCGCAGAAATGGCGAAAAACCCCGGTACCCAGGCGCAAATTGAGGGATGGCCGGTGAGTAAGGGCAGCGGAGTCAACATGAAATTGCGCGGCCACGTGTGCCGAGGTCTCTTCACACAGCTGCCTTGCACCGCTCAGCGTGATTCAGACCGAGGAAGTTCGTATTCCGAACACTGGATATCGTCCTTGACGAATCGGACTTCCACAACCGTATTCGTCAAATCGCGGGTCCCAATATGCTTCAGGGCTGCGGTAAAGAGTTCTCGCTGTTGCAAGGGGACGACGTTGGGAACGATAACGATCACACCCGCGTGGAGCGGTTCTTTGCCGTGGAGATCAAGAAAATCAGAGCGATTGTTGGTGACGAACGTATACTCTTGCTCGCGGATGACTCGCATAAGCTGCCAATCTTTGAGTCCACCGAGTCCGCAGTGACTGACATGGTCTGCGCTATGGCCCGCCGAATGCGCAACGGTGACAAGGGATGTATGCAAGCATTCGTCAATCAGAAGCTTCACGTGGGCCTAGCCATATTTCGCCGATGGCGGGTCGTGCGAACTGCTTTCCGTTTTGCCCAGGGACGCGCGGCTGGCCGCCCCCGGCGTGGAAAGGCCTGCATGTAGAGAGGCGCTAACGCAATTTTCTCGCGGTCCAGTGCGGGATAGCCTTCCAGGATTTCATCAATGCTTGCACCCTGATTCAGCATGTCGGCGATAAGTTCAACGGGAATTCGAGTGCCACGATAGACAGGCGTACCCCGCATTGTCTCCGGGTCTTCGACAATGACGCTTTCAGCCCGCTCCAGTTTTTTCATCCTCTCATCGAGTTCTTTGCGTACAGTCTTTACCTGGATCAATAGCGCCGATCCTTCAGAGACGGAGACCACGTCAATTCCCGCGTCCGCCTCGATCCGTTTTGCAATTTTGCGCCGCTCCGCTACGGGCAGAAGACCCAGCCCCTCAGCCTCAAGTCGCAAATACACCAATTGCTCCCAAGAGAGGAGTCGTTGGACCGAACGTCCGGTCTGCAGTCGTCTCGGGCGAATGAGGCGGCGGTCAATCAGTCTGCGCACTGTGCGAATCGGCAGATTCGTCAAGGCCGAGGCCTCTGCCGGAGTGTATTTCATGGTTGGCATGTGTTAATTATACCTCCAACGGGGTAGAATTAAAAGGCATCGAAACACACTAAAGTCCTCCGCGCCGAATTGGGCGCAAAATGGGCGCAAAACCCAGCCTTTCAAGCGCAAATTAACGGATGGCCGGTGAGTAAGGGCAGCCGAATCAACGTGAATTTTGCGGAATTCTGGAGCGGGCGATGGGAATCGAACCCACGTCCGAAGCTTGGGAAGCTTCTATACTGCCATTGTACGACGCCCGCTCATTCCTCTAGCTTGTTGATTATACACAGCTAAGGGACCGCACGCACCAGCCGGGCCATTTTCCTATTTTCCGAGACCACAGAAAAATCGCTCATTTCTAGCGCGCTCTAACCAGAAGCATTGGTTCCCGCGATTCGGGCGATTTCGTAAGCCGCCAATCCTTTCATCTCCCTAGATAACAATCCCTGGCCATGCACTCAAGCAATTCTGTACATCGCCCACCGAAGTTCCTATTCGTAGTAAACCGAGCCGCCATGAGCCGCGGCCTCGCCGTGACAGCGCTGCATGAATTGAATTGGTCTTACAACTTAAATTGACGCGGGGACTGCCAAACGCTGCTCAAGCCCAACAAGGCTACACAAGTTGTGGATTGGAGGTGTCGCGGAGATTCTGGCCTTGGGAACTGCCCTATTAACTATAGTTTAGCAAGTGAGCAACATAAGAAACAGACTGTTTTTTTCAATTTATTGTGTTTAGCGTTGGAATCTCTAGGCCCTTCCACGCTCAGGAGATTCCATGATTCCAGAAGAGAAAAAGGCGGGCGTAGTCCACGCCCGGCGAGAAACCTCTGGTGTGACGGCGTTCGAAGACGTTTGTGGGATGACCAAAGACCTCCGTTCGGACCTGGTGTTTCGCGTCGTCGTGCACAAATCTGCATTCCTATTGCGGATCACCATGCGCATCGAAGGGGAGGTGCGGGGGTGCGCGCCGCTGGACTGCGCGGAGCTGCTGGCCTGTGTCGGCGGTCCGCTCGTGCCGATCGGAGTGCGGCGATGACCGAACATGTGGTGGTAATTGCCGGGGGAGGTCCAACGGGGCTGATGTTGGCAGGCGAGTTGGCGTTGGCGGGCGTCAACGTTGCCATCGTCGAGCGGCGCCACAACCAGGACCTCGTCGGCTCGCGGGCAGGCGGTCTGCACTCACGCACCATCGAGGTTCTCGATCAGCGCGGAATCGCCGATCGGTTCCTATCGGAGGGACAGGTGGCTCAGGTCGCAGCGTTCGCCGGGACTCAGTTGGACATAAGCGATTTTCCCACCCGGCACCCCTACGGGCTTGGGTTGTGGCAGAACCACATCGAGCGCATCCTCGCCGGCTGGGTCACCGAGCTGGCGGTGCCGATCTACCGCGGACGTGAGGTGACGGGGTTCACACAGGACGACACTGGCGTGGACGTCCACGTATCCAATAGCCAGTCGCTACGGGCGGAATATCTCGTCGGGTGCGATGGAGGACGCAGCCTGGTCCGTAAAGCGGCCGGCATCGAGTTCCCCGGGTGGGACCCGACCACCAGCAGCCTGATCGCCGAGGTCGAGATGGCCGAGCAGCCGGAATTGGGCATCCGCCACGACGCCATCGGTGTCCATGCTCTCGGCAGGTTGGAGTACGAGATCCGCGACGGCGAGGTGGTCTACAAGGATGGAGGGCCCATACGGGTCATGGTGACCGAAGAGCACCTCGGCCCTTCGAGCGAACCCACGCTGCTTGATCTCAGCCAGGCACTCGTCGTCGTATTCGGGACCGATTACGGGGTCCACAGTCCGACCTGGATCTCCAGGTTCACCGATATGACTCGGCAGGCCGCGACTTACCGCGCGGGACGGGTCTTGCTAGCCGGAGACGCCGCACACGTGCATGCCCCGGACGGTGGACAGGGGCTCAACACCGGTGTACAGGATGCGGTGAACCTGGGATGGAAGCTGGCCCAGGTGGTCAACCGTATCTCGCCGGAAAGCCTCTTGGATAGCTACCACGCCGAGCGCCACCCGGTCGCTGCCCGCGTGCTGCACAACACGATGGCGAAGGTCGCTCTTCGCCGCCCGGACGCTCGCACGAAGGCACTGCGCGACACCATGTCAGAGCTTCTTGGCATGGATGAGCCGCGCAAGCGGTTCGCTGCGATGTTGTCTGGTCTCGGCATTCATTACGACCTCGGCGAAGGCCACCCGCTGCTCGGGCGGCGCATGCCCGACCTCGACCTGACCACCGCCAATGGCCCGCTGCGAGTATTCACCCTGTTGCACGAAGCTAGGCCGGTGCTGCTCAACCTCGGTGAGCCCGGCGGTTTCAACATCACACCTTGGTCAGATCGGGTTCAGCTGGTCGACGCCAAATACGCGGGTACGTGGGAGCTTCCGGCACTCGGAGCGGTCACTGCTCCCACCGCCGTGTTGATTCGGCCCGACGGATATGTGGCCTGGGTGGGAGACTTAACCCGGTTGGGGCTCGCTGACGCGCTGACCACTTGGTTTGGACCGCCTACCGCGGCGTAGCGCACCGGCTTCCAAGATCATTCTGTTAGGGGTCTTAGGAGATAGATCCTAGCCAAGACCGTGCATGACATCCTGAGTCACAGTGAGATACAGAATACGCTCGAGCTCTACACGCAGGAAGACAGCGACGATACGCGCGCAGTGCATGGCGAATTCAGAAGTGCCCTGGGGATGAGTACGGTACTGGACCAGAGTCGTGGGTTGAGTTGTTGGTTGGAATTTCCGGTGACGTCCGATCACTCCTTGGAACTAGACGGCGGGGACGACAGGACTCGAACCCGCCACACATTCCAGAAGAATTACCTACGTTCCTTTTCTTCGTTCCCTGCGCGGAAGAACATGGTCTGTCCGATGGCCAGCCGACCGATACGAGTGACCGCGCCGTAGATTCCTGCGTTGTTCTGATTCGCACGAACGACCGCCTTCATCACTTCTGGCGCACACTTTCCCGAGTCGGGATCGAGGTTCACCATGGAGCAGCGGACGTCGCGCATCGTGACGGTGATGGCGGGGGCGTCGTCCTCCTCGCCGAATGACAGCACACCACCTATCCACTCGTCTTCTTGGAACGGAACCGGTCGCAGTAAACGAACTACAATATTCGGGCGAAATCGTCGCACATCTAAATTCCGGTGTGCGAGTCGTCCGATCTCGCATACCGTCTCGGAAGCAATCACGGAGATACTCGCTTCATCAAAGATGCCATGTTTCAACTGCATCATTTGCACGGGAGCACCGTGCCGGCGTCCGACCTCCGCGGCCAGGTCTTCTCCGAAGACAGGCATCTCGTTGCCTTCGGGCGTGCGGATATGCGTAGGAAGGTCTGCGTGAGCACCGTCTTCAAGGCATTGCGGAGCAAACAGGACCAACTCGGGAAGCTTGCCAGCTGTCAGCCAAGGGAACCCGCTGCGGTCATCGATCCGCCGGAATGCCAGGCGTCTATCACCCGCGAGGCCCTGCCAGCCCAAGTTGGCGACCTCGAGGCGTTCTCCGGCCATGGACTTCACGGGATACCGGAAGATCGCCTCCACGTGTCCGATTTCTATGAGCATGATCAATCCGACTCCGCCCAACACTTGGTCATAATGACCCACCAATTCGGTATCCGAGCATCGAGTGCGTAGGCTGGGCCAGCATTCATAGCCTAGTGTTGTGTCCCTATCTGACCCCTTGTTCCATTGCCGCTCGCATCCTTCACACGTTGCAGCCATGCAGAGCGGTCGACCAAAGCACCAGCTTTCCAGACCAAGCGAATATCGCGCGTAGCCAGAATATCGCTGCTCGGGTTCCCGCGCACAAGCAAGAGGTCGGCGCGTAATCCTGGAAAGATTCGGCCACGATCTGCCAGTAGAAATGCCTTGGCGCTTGCGGAAGTAGCAGCGGCCAGCGCCTCCGTCGGCGTTAGCCTCGCTTCAACCAAGTACTCGAGTTCACCGTGCAACGAAACACCGGGAGCTGTCCCAGAATTTCCAAAGTCCATCCCGGCCGGTATCGGCCTACGGTGCGTTCTTCACGAGGTGCATCTCCATGCATCAGAGGCTCATTCCCGGACAGTAGCGGTCAGATTCATCGTAAGGAGCACACCCGGCTTTGGAAGTTCGTTCACTCCGATGACGGTGCGCGCGGGGCGATGGGCTCCCAGGCTTTCCGCGTACGCCTCATTCATCTCCTCAAAATCACTCATGTGAAGCAGAAAGACGTTGACGTGGATGACGTGCTGCAAGTCTGAATTCACAGATTCCAGCAAAGCGGACAGGTTCTTCAATATCTGACGCGTTTGAGCCCCTACGTCCTTCCCGACGAGCTCTCCAGTGCTTGAATCAACTCCGGCTACTCCACCGATCGTCAGGAAATTTCCGACCCTGGCGATGTGGCTGTAAGGGCCTATGGGTCGAGGCGCGCTGTCGGGAGTATTGGTTATGACAATAGGCATCGAATGAGGCTCCTTATTCCTCGCCGGATGGTTTGAAATGCTGAAGCCAAATGCACCAACCCAATCCTGTGGCCTCGATCAACGTGAGAAGCACGGCTGTTGCCCGGAACGCGGACTCCCAATCGGAGTGGTACGACCCAAATGCGTTGTCTGGACCCGCGATCACAAAATGGTAGCTCACACCAAAGGCCAAAGAACCTGCGAGCGATATACCGAGCAGAATGACGCCGCGCTCTCGCGCGCGCGTCCACAGCATCACCGTCGCGATTAGTGGGGCCATAAAGATGACGATGGCAATGAATGCTTTCTGCCATGTGTCTACCCCAATGTGCAAGTGAGAATGCGCACTGCCATGCGCGACCAAAACTGCGAAGTGCGCCAAAACTAGGAGCGTAGCTGTATCTTTCCTCAAGTTGCTTTCTCCCTATCGTCTTCAACGCGAGGCGAAGGCCTGCGCTGTGGAAGAAGTTCAGCTCCCTGGAGCGTGATTCGCACAATGGAAGATCCGATTCTCGCCTCTCTTGTCACCAGACCGCGATCGCTCGCTTCCTCCCAGACCGGCAATTTCGGGCACGATGTGCGCCACGCAGCCATCACGTCTTCATACGTTCTCTCGCGCGTGGCAAGCCACTCAAGAAGATCGAGGACGAGATTCTCTAGGACCGAATCGGCCATGCGTATTTTTCTCCTTAATGAGCTACGCGGCCTCCGAAGTGGAAATTGGCAGACCGAATTGCTCTTTTTTGTGTTCTCAAGTTTCCGCACTCACGATTTCGTGGCCATGATCGCAGTTTGAGGCGTCGGTGGAAGTGCATGCACTTCGCACGACGAAAAGCCCGCATTACGCAGCATTTCTATAAGTTCGGAGGCCGTATATGCATCACCGCCCTGCGTGAGCGCAAACATGTTCATGACAAACGCAGCCGTCGCCGGGGGCGAGACTCGATCGTCATTGGGAGCAAACTCCACGACTATGATTCGCCCGTTTGCCGCCAGGGCCGCATGCGCTTTTCTCAAGAAGACTTGAATGGCCTCGCGGTCCCAGTGGTGCAGCAGATTTGGCACCAGCACCAAATCGAATCCGTCACCGAATGGAACCTTCAAGGCATCGCCCGCCAGCAAGGAATATTGGTCGGAGACACCGAACCGTTGGGCATTTTCGCTTGCCACAGTAAGCACCGAGGGCCAATCCAATGCGACAATCTTTGCTTTTGCGTTTTGGCGGGCGATCGCGATGCCGAACAAGCCGTGGCCTGCTGCAACATCGAGAACCTTCGCTTCGGCACTAGTGCGGACGAGCCTCTCCGTTTGCTCGGCGATGGGATATATCATCGGCGCCATTCCGCGCGCGAAGTCCACCCAGCCAGGATTGTCCGTCTCGATTCGCTGGGCGGTAGCAGGGCCGCCCCTACGAACAACGGACGCCAGGTCCCTGAATGCTTCGACTACAAAAGGAGAGACCAGAAATGTCGTGGCACCACCCACGTAAGCCGGGGATTTCTTGTGCAAGAAAGTTGCAGAATCGGTCGTCAGGCTGTAGCGTGGGCCCGATCTTTCCAGTTCTTTGTTCAGGAAGCCGGAAATCACCATGAAATCGCAAAGCATACGGACGCCGCGCTCCGGTGCTTTGATCCGCTGCGATATTTCATCGAGGCCACCGTTCGTTTCTCCTACCACCGTGAACAATTCAAGATCGATGGCCGCTTTCAACGCTGAGGTTCTCTGAAAGGCGTTCATCGTTTCAAAGAACTTCACAGGCGATACGGACGGCTGCATGTTTCTTTCACTTGTAGTTAGCTGCTTTCCAACCATACTCATGTTCTGTCTCCTTGCATGATTTAACGAATTCGTTCGTCTATTGCCTGGCGCGGCTTTTGTTCCGAGGCGCTTGGCAAACCTTCCGGGGTCCACGAACTGCACTGCGGAAGCACGAGACCGTAAGACAAAAAGAGTCGGAGCAATCGGTCGCGCCATTGCCCCTTGGTGCCTGAACAGGTCAGTCCCGGACATAGGCACACAATGACTCACTCATTCGCGAGGTCCTTGCAAAGCTTGGTGCCCGGCGGATCTATTTTCGTTAGCTGCTTCTTGAAGATCTCCTTGCGCGACTCGCCCAGGGATTCACCGAACGCCTGCGCCGACGCTCCGGCCACTCCGAGCAAGGCGATGTCCTGCCGCGAACAAGGTGTGAGTACCGACATCCCGGAATAGCTCATTCCGGAACTGGTCACCATTTCGAAATAGGCCGCGGCGTCACTCTGTAAGGCGTTTTCGGCCGCCTTAGCGAGCTGAAAGCGCCCCATTGGTCCGTTCTTGAAAGCTTCGTATTGGTCTGAGGCTAGAAGCTTTTTTGCCACCTGGTCGGCTAGGGCATCCACTTTTTCGGCCGCCACTTTGATGTCATCCATTTTGAAGACTTTGGAAACACCAAACGAAAGCTCGATCCGCGGTACGGCAAAAGCCACGACCAACCCCATCGGTGCAGCGGGCGCTACGTTCAGCGGCTCGGAAAACTCAATATTGCCGCTGACGTTTCCATTTCCATCGATGTTTCCCTCCTTTGTCTGAAAGCCCTGGTATCCGTTGTAAGTAATGCGAAAAGAGCCCTTGCTCAGTTCTGCTCCCGCGATTTCTGGCTTGATGATGATTGCCGAACTGATTTCCAAGAACAGCGGCATGCCACCAAGGTATTGAGCCAACGGAATGGTGAAGGCGGCCGGCAATTTGATTCGATCGTCTTCGCTGTGAGGACCCGGGGATTTCTTGGCGACTTCCCACTGAAAGTTCATCACTCCATTTAGGTTCTTTACTTCCGCTTCGAGTTTTTGCATGGTGCCCTGCTGCACGCCGATGCCGGAACGAAACTGGAAATTGGCGATGTAACCCTGTCCGGTGATTTTCGCTGCAAAATCGCCAACGGTCTTCGTCAGGGTGAGCTCGAGATTCAGCTTTCCAGCGGCGGGTATCGCTTTGAAAGTCGTGTCCCATCCTTCAAACACGCCGCTAACGGCTCCCTTGACCATGTTTCCGTACGCGTCCTTGGAGCCGTTAGCTTCGGACTTGCTTAAGCTCGCGGCGTCTCCGATTTGCGCATGAACCGAGGCGGGCCGGATCCACCGATAGGGTTGAGAGAAAACTGCAGGATCAGTTGCATCGCTCTCCGCGCTCAGAGTGCCGAAGCGGACAGGTGCCGTCACGTCAATCGTGCCTTCCTCGATGACTTCGGGAATCGTCGCCTGCTGCGTCAGCACCAGTGTGCCTTCCGGCTCGGTTTCAACCGCGAGTACTTTTCGCGCAAGCAAGCCCTTGACCACAAACACGTCACCAGCCTGAAGTTGTCTGGCCTGGGCGTTTGCGTGATTGAAAAGCAGAGCGGCCCCATCCGAACTTTGCCCGATAATCGCGGCCTCGCCTTCCGACTGCTCCATGACCTTCACGTTCGATTGATATTGAACGTGAGCGGATCCTGTACCAGCAGGCCAGTTATCCGAGACCTGCAATCGCTGTGGAGCGAATCCGACTGCTCCTTCTGCTTTCTTCTTGCACCCGACAAGAAGAAAAGCGGCGAAGGAGATTGCGCAACACTTCAACAACGTCTTTCTGGTCTTCATTCGCCTATCCTGTGAGATCGTTGGCTACGCGTTTTCAGATTCGGCCCGCAATGATTTGCGCGATTTTCTTTTGAATGTCCGCTTTGTTCTCCGCCAGAGTTGCCGTGACGACGACCCAAACGTCTCGCTTCCGGAACACAAGTGGCCCAGTCGCAAAGCTGGAGAGGCCTTTCAGCACCTGTGAAGCCTTGTCCAAGCCCTGCTGTGTTTCTTCATCGACACCGAGCAGATAAGCCTCATCGCCGATTCCCTCGACTCGATGCCGAAGGTCCTCCTGCCCGAGTCGCACAGTGAATCCGGGTAGCACCCGCATTGCCAGATCCCCGTTGCGCCATTTGACGTCGACTACGATAGTCACCTCACTGCCGTCGCCGGGTTCGTAGGTGCATACATTTCGATCGTCGCTGAGTGTCGTGGCGGAAAACGTTGTGCCGGCGGCCGAAGCAACCTCTTCTTTGTTGGCCAGGCTGCAAGCGTCGCGTTGGCCTGGAATGTGCTTCCCCCCGTCGGTACCTGACGTCTCATTTGCCTCTCGCGCGGCTTCGCGCACCAAAGAGCCCCAACTGCCTTCCCCTTTGACTTGACTTGCTTTGGTTGCAGCGCGATTCCCCACATAGATCATTCCCGCGAAGGCGACGCCTCCAAGCACGAGAACTCCACCCAGCGCGGCGAGAATGAGTTTCTTTTTGCGGCTTTTCTGAATCGTCCTCGCCGCAGCGCCATCGGCGGTATTCGCGGGAGGAACGGTTGGCTGCGAAAGACTTTGCTGCGGGGAATTGGCGGAATTCGATTTTGTTCCACAGCCCGTACAAAAGCTGGCACCCTGCCAAATCGGTGTTCCGCACTGCACACAAAACTCCGACATCGTTCGCTCCTCAAGCAATAAATGAATGGGCTACATCGACCTGCTGCGACTACCTCTTGTTCGCTTGTCGCTAGGCCAGTCGGCCAAGAATGGGAACCTGGTATTGATCGCCCGCGCAGGCTCGATACATAAGAGAAACCCAGTACCCAATTCCCGCGAGCATAAGCAGGCCATCGATAGGGATGATCAGCGTTATCAGAAATCCTCCGGTGATTGCCTCAAATACTTCCGTCGCGATGGTCCACGTGATTGCGAAAATGGCCGAAGCGACCGTGAAGAAGATGGATTGCAAAGCGTGGAACCTCACGAACGCATTGGAGCGGAACGGCTCTAGGAACAGAAAGAGCGCTCCGCTCGGCGCGCCAAACGCGTAGCTGAGGGCTGCAGCGATATTCGGCGGGAGTCCCGAACTAGACCCTGCCACCTTTGCGCCATCGCGTGTTTCCCTATTCTGCGGCGCCGCGATGTCGGCTGCCGTTACCACACCGGGAATTCGCGAGCTTCCACACTTTCCGCAAAATGCACTAATGTCCGCCACAACTGCGCCACAATTCGTACAAGATGACATTCCGATTTCCCTTGGCTCAGCAACCAGGGCTGAGCTTGCTGATCACCGCATACCCCGGCCTACTTTTCCTTTATCTGCCGGTAGCCCGCCGGAATTTCAAAGAGTGAAGAATCCAGGGAAGAATTCGAGAACGCTGTAACTTCCGTGGTCGCGGTCATCAACACGTTTTCGCCGGATTGCGAGGATTCGCTGCCCGGAGAATCCCGTTCCTTGGCATTTTGCTTTCGCTTGCGCAGACTCAGCAGTCCACCGAGCGCTTCGTTGACAGCATCGCTTCTGCTGCTAGGAACACCCGTCGGTATGTCTGCACTGGATGAGTCGGGATTGTCATGAGAACGGTGGGCGGCCGGAAGGCTCCCGGTCATCTTGATGGAACTCAGAAGCGAAAAGCCGCTCAGAAGAGGAGAGCTCTTTCGCATTGCTTCCACGGCTTCCTTCATTCGCGGATCGCCGGCGATTCCACCTGGAGCCCAGTTGAGCTCACTTGCCATACGCTCGTGAAAGTTCCGAACTTCCTCATAACCTACAACAGTCGGAGCTACCCACGTGTCGTTCACGATGACAGTGGCCGCGTTGTCGGACTGGCCCTCCCTGGCTTGTAACTCCACTCGGGCTTGTATTTCGCGGGCCGTATGCCCTAGCAGAACGCACGTGTTCTGAGTCGGGCTGACCTGCACCTTCGCAGTGAGAGTTGCCTTGCTCTTTTGCCCGCCGAGCTGCTGCAGTTGCGCCATCTGAGCACGCATTTCCGCAAATGTCTGGATTGCATAGGTTTTCCTTTTGGGATCGACGCTGATGATTTGCCGTCGATCGAGATCGATGATATGAACTTCTCCCTCGCCGTCCTCAACCCGCATGCGGTTGCCTTTGATGTAGTAAGTGGAACCGTCGACCCCGTTTCCATTTCCTTTAACTTGAGCTGCAAATTTCATAAGCCCGGCCATCGCGCCGCCGGTGAATTTCGTGCTCTCGACATACTTGAAGTCGGCCCAGCTGGCAGATGGCAAAAGCAGTATGCCAACTGCAGCCCCATACAAAAGTTTTCGCTTCACAACATTTCTCCGTATTGGATTTTGTCCGGCGATCTCAAAGAAACGGCCAGTCACTTAGAATCCGCTCGTGGCGCTTCAGTGTCGAAGGCCATGTGCCCTTGGTGCTGGCATTCCTGGAATTCCTCCCGACTGAGCGCCGGAGCGGGACGGCCAGCCGGCACTGAAATACAGCGTTGAAATTCTTCGAAGCCGGGTGCAGAGAAAATGAAAGTAAGACTGATGTTTTCCCGGCCGGTGTTCTTCAGTCCGATCCACGTATCCGAAGGAATGAAGACAACAGCTCCTGCATGAACGTCTCGCTCTTCACCTCCGAGCCACACATGAGCCGACCCCGTTTCGACCAGCACAATCTCGTCCTGTCCAAGGTGTTTGTGCCGCGCAATCTGTCCTCCGGGGGGGATAGTCTCTGTCCCCAGAACTAAATGCCGCGACCCGCCGTTTTGCGAATCTACTTTGATCGTGAACGCAGCGGTCGGTATTGGCGTTTCGCGCGGCCTTCGGACGCGATGTTCCCCATCGTTCTTTTCGAGAATCAATGGCTTCGTGGTATCAGTCGTCGTAGACTGCGCCTCGGCTATCCACGAAATGCCGTACCCTCCCACGGTCACTGCCGCGCACAATGCGAAAAAGCTCCAGCGCATGCTTTCTCTCTCCTCTTTCTCTTTCTCTTTCGTTTGTTTGGTTTGGCGTGTGCGGCGATGCGCCGCACACGCCAATGCTGCCCAATCAGGGAAGAACAATTACCTTGCCCACCATTCCCAGTTCGTCGTGCAGCGCGCAGATGTAGTTGAAGATTCCCGGATGCCGAAAGGTGACCCGAAATCGCGTGACTCCCAGCGGTGCTTGAGCCAACCCGATTCGCTCCTCGGGCGCCGCAGCGATGAATCCGGAATGCACGTTGTCGGAGTGCGAATTGATGACTGCGTGCCGAGCCCCGTCTGCATCGACTTCTACGTTCGCCGACGGCGGAATCGGGTTTGCCGGTTCGGTCCCGAACGTGATCGTATGCGGCGCCGTTGGGTTCGAATTGTTCCATTCCACAGTTTCCCCAACGTGGATGACAGTCGGGGAGTGGAGGAAACGAACTACCGATATCGTTGCTGCCCCTCCGGGCGTCGCAACAATCTCTCCGGCGCCAGCGATGACTTCGTGCTCATGCAGATGTTCATGACGTTGGTGATCGGCCTCGTGGTCTTGGTCTGTGTCCCGTAGTAAGTCGCGTTGCTGGTCCCAGGCTTGCTCGTCGTAGAAGTCTTGATCGTGAGGCAGAGGTTCTGCCGGATCGAGAACGTGCACCACACCGGTCATGTTTACGTGGACCAAACACACGAGCCTGAAGTTGCCAGCTGCCGGAAAGCGGACTGTGAAGGATTGCCCTTTTACCTGCGGGCCCCCATTTACGCACGATGAGTCGTCAAAATCCGAGTCGTCGCGTGTCGCTCCAGGACATCCCGCCGTGAACGGCGGACGAAGCTCTCCCGAAACCAAGAACGTCACGGTATGCGTCTCGTCGGTCTGAACTTTCCATGTAACGCTGTCGCCTGCGTGAACCCAAATCTCGTTGGGAAGAAATGCCAGAATCTGCCTTCCCTTGTCGGGACTCTGCGCGCCAACCGTGGCTTGCCATTGTGCCTTGCTCAACTGCGGAACCACCAAAACCACGATCAGCAGCATCCAGCGGAACCTAGCCACAGCTCGAATGCGGACGAAAAGTTTCACTGCTCCTCCTTAACCGTTTTCTGATTCTAGAATTTGTGCCTCGGAACCGGGACTGGGCCGGTCTAGGACATTCACGTCTCTGGCGGGAATCGTGCTAGATTGGATTTTCCCAGCTAGTCGCTTGGATCCCGCACAGCAGGAATGGAATTACCTGAAGTGCTCCCAGAATGTCTTTAAACAGGGTTTGGATTTCGCTTAAAGAAGCTCTTTAGACTCCAATGTCGCTGATACAAAAGGAGATATACGAATTTGGTCCTTTCACGGTGGACTCGATAGAGCGCGTCGCCTTTCGCGATGGCAAGCCGCTAATCCTCACACCCAAGGTTTTTGACACACTTCTGTGCCTGGTGCGGAACCGCGGGCGCGTTCTAACCAAGGACGAAATCCTTCAGGAAGTGTGGCCGGATACCTTCGTAGAAGAGGTCAATCTCGCCGTCAACATCTCCACCCTGCGTAAAGCGCTTGGTGAAAGTCCCCAAGAAGGGCGATTTATCGCAACGGTACCCGGACGCGGTTACCGATTTGTCGCGGAAGTCAGCGCGTCAATCGCCGAACAAGGAGCAGCGGCGCCCGCTGGCGCAGCGTCTCTCAGCATATCGGCTGGGCATCTAGATCAAACGGCAAGTCACCCCACGCCAGTTCGAGAAATTTCAGTCTCGAAAAGCAGGCTTCGCAACAAATACTTCGGGATTGCAGCAGCAACCATGGTGGTCATGCTGATTGTCGGCGGTCTATCGTTCAAATTCCGTCGCCCGCGTCTATCGCCCGGACTGACTCCGCAAGATTCCATCCTCCTCGCCGATTTTGAAAACACCACTGGTGAGCCCGTCCTCGATGGCGCCCTGAAAGAAGGCGCAGCCGTCAGTCTCGGTCAGTCTCCCTTCTTGAATCTGGTCGCCAATGATCACGTGCGTCAAACGCTCCGCTTCATGGGACGTTCACCGGAGGAGCGAGTGCAATTGCCGCTCGCGCGGGAAATTTGCGAGCGCGCGGGCGCGCAAGCGGTGGTCTCGGGCGCGGTCTCTCGCCTTGGGACCGCCTATGTGGTCGCTTTGGAAGCGACGCGTTGCGGCGACGGGATGGTCGTTGCCCGAGAGCAGCTAGAAGCCAAAAACAAGGAAGCCGTTTTATCTGCGCTGAGCCAGGCCGCCGCAAAATTGCGCGGCCTACTCGGCGAATCGCTGAGCTCTATTCAGCGGTTTGATGTTCCCATCGAACAAGCCACAACCTCTTCTCTCGAAGCTTTGAAGGCTTACTCTATCGGTACGGAGCAAAGAGCGCGCGGCGAGGAAAAGGAAGCGATTCCTTTTTTCGACCATGCCATTGAACTTGATCCCAATTTCGCCATGGCGTATGCGCGGCGGGGCGCCATCCTCAACAATCTGGGAGAGACAGACCGCGCCAGCGAAGATTTCAAGAAAGCCTATTCGCTCCGTTCGAATCTAAGCGAGCGGGAAAAACTCTACATCACGGTTCGATTTCACGATGCGATCGCCGGCGACACCGCCAAATCGATTGAAACGTATGAAATGTGGAGCCGGCTCTATCCGCGCGATTTGCAGCCGTTCGATGGCTTGGCCGCGCGCTATCAAATTGTCGGCCAATTTGAAAAGGCTGCAGCTGCTGCCCGCGAAGCGCTAAGACTTCGCCCAGACAGCTATGTTCCTTATGCAAATCTCGCTACATCCTATGAAGCGCTCAACCGTTTTGATGAAGCCAGAGAAGTCTGCAGCCAGGCAGCGGCCGCCAAACGGGACAGCTCCTACACGCACCGCGTACTTTTCGAACTTGCGTTTGTGCGCGGCGACTACACGGCCATGCAAAACGAGGTTGAACTTGCCAGAAGTACGAATCGCGAGCGCGAGATGCTCGTGAACCAGGCCTTTGCTTTGGCTGCAGTGGGCAAATTACGCCAGGCGAGAGACCTGTTTAATCGCTCTTGGGCTGGCTACGAACGCGATGGTTTGCAGGATCGTGCGGCGTATTCAATGGCGCAAGAAGCGCTCATCGAGGCGGACTTCGGCAACATCTCAGAAGCGCGGAGTCGTGCAGCCAGAGCATTGCGATTAGGCCACGGTATCGACGCGCGCGAAACAACGGCAGAAGTGCTCGCCCTGTTAGGGGAAGCAGAGGCTCGCAACCTCGCCCAAGACCTGCACTCACGCTTTCCGCAACACGCGCCTCTCAATGCCGCTTCCCTTCCGACGATTCTGGGCGCAGCAGAACTTCAGCGCGGCAATGCTTCGAAAGCGCTCGATTTGCTAGAGGAAGCTGAACCGTACGATTTGAGCGAATTTGCGAATCTTGCGCCAATCTACATTCGTGGCCAGGCGTATCTTCGTTTGCACTCGCCCAAAGAAGCCGAAGCACAATTTCAAAAACTGCTAGACCACACCGGAATCAATGCCCTGTCCCCGCGCCACGCATTGGCACGATTGGGCTTGGCACGGGCTCTTTCTCTAGAAGGTGAGATCCCGCAAGCGCGCCTGGCTTATGAAGATTTCTTGGCGTATTGGAAGGACGCAGATGCGGAACTCCCAATCTTACGTCAGGCCAGGACCGAGCTCAGCAAATTGAACTAGGACTCAAACAAGAATTCCAGCCAAGCGCGCCTTTCCTAGCTTCGTTTGCCAATTTCGCGCCAAGAAGGAAACATGAATTCGCCGACCATTTTCTCCATTCGTTTTCATTCTCCAGCCGGCTCCGACGCGTTGGCTTTTCGCAGCAACAGCACCTTCGTTGATTGACGATTCGTAGCGCCTTGGATAGCGTTGATTCAGCGGACTTTTCCCGGTTGCTTGTAAACCCTGATTAAGGCGGAACTCTGGTGGCCCGGCCAATCATCACGTTAACGACCGACTACGGTAACAACGACCACTTGGTCGGAACGCTCAAGGGCGTCATTCTCAAAATCAATCCCGATGTGAATATCGTGGATATCACGCACAATGTCGCTCCTTACGATTTGCTTGACGGCGCGCTCGCTATCGGCTCTGCCTACTCGTACTTCCCGCCTCGCACCATTCACATCGTCGTCGTTGATCCGGGTGTTGGAACCGACCGTCGCCCCCTGCTGGTTTCCGGCGAAACTCAATATTTCGTAGCACCCGATAATGGTGTGCTCTCGCTCGTCTACGACCGCGAGGAGAGCCTTTTGGTTCGGCACGCCAACGTTGAACACTATTACTTGCAGCCAGTCAGCAAAACCTTTCACGGCCGCGATATTTTCGCCCCCATCGCTGCCTGGCTATCCAAAGGTTCGCAAGCCGCCAGCATGGGCGATGAAATAACCGACTACAAGAAATTCGCGATGCCCAAACCCAAGACGGCTGACGGCGTGGTGAAAGGCGTCGTGCTCCGGGTCGACAGCTTCGGCAACCTGGTCACCAACTTTCGCCCCGAAGACCTGCCTGCCTCGGCCCTCGAAACCGGTACGGTACAATTTAAAATTGGCTCACAGACTGTCGGCAAGCTGGTGGACACTTTCGCGAAAGGGAACCCCGGCGAGGTGTTCGCCTATGTCGGCTCGAATGGTTTCGTCGAATTTGGCATCAACCGTGGGAATGCTTGCAAAGCCCTTGCCGCCGGTCGCGGTGTTCCGGTGGTTCTTGCTGCCCAATAAATTATTCGCTCCGGCTCCTACTTCGAAGATTCCAGCGCCGCCAATTGTGACCTCGTCCGCGGATCGAGCCAATCTCGCCACGCGTCTCCAAGCAAATTGAACGCCAGCACCGCGGTCATCACCGCCAGTGCCGGAAACACGACCATGTGCGGTGCATCGAACAAATGTCCCCTCGCATCGTTCAGCATTGCTCCCCAACTCGGTATCGGTGCCAGCACTCCCAACCCTAGAAAACTCAGCGTCGACTCCGCCAAGATCGCACCGGCCATTCCAATCGTCGCCTGAATCAGGACCGGTTGCAGAATATTCGGCAGCAAGTGCTTCACCAGAATCCTGGTGTGCGAGGCCCCCAGCGAACGCGCCGCGAGGGAAAACTCCAGCTCCTTTACTTTCAGTACTTGGGCCCGCGCCAGCCGCGCATACCCCGCCCATCCGGTAATCACCAGAGCCAGTATCACTTTGCCGATTCCCGGCCCGAAAAATGCTGCAAATGCAATCGCCAAAAGGATTCCCGGAAAGGAAAGAAACGCATTCACAAGCGTCAGATTGATGATCCGATCCCGCCATCCGCCAAAATATCCGGCCAGCGACCCGACGATCAATCCTGTAGTTCCGCAACCAAAAACGACGCAAATTGCTACGGTTAGCGAAATCCGCGTTCCATACACAATGCGCGAAAATACATCCCGCCCCAATTCGTCCGTTCCCATCCAGTGCCCTGCCGAAGGGGCCTCCAACCGCGTAGCCAAATTCTGCGCCGCAGGATTCGCCGGCGCAATCCACGGAGCAAACACCGCCACGACAAACAACACCACCGCCGCTGCAAATCCCACTCTCGCCAACACGCTCTGTCGCAAGAACGCTCTAATGTTGGTGGCACCGCTCACGACATCCTCACTCGCGGATCCACCAGCGAATACACCACATCGGTCAGTAAATTCACCAGCACATAGGAAAGCGAGATCACCAGAATACATCCCTGTAGCAACGGGTAGTCGCGTGCCGAAATTGCCTGCACGGTAAGCCTTCCGACACCAGGCCACGAGAAAATCGTCTCCGTAACAATCGTTCCCGCAAGTAGCGTCCCAAACTGCAATCCCAGAATCGTAATGACCGGAATCAACGCGTTTCGCAATCCATGCCGGAACAAAACCGCGGCCGTTCCCAGCCCTTTTGCCCGCGCTGTCCGAATGTAGTCGGCCGACAATTCCTCCAGCATCGCCCCACGCACCATCCGCGTCAGGATCGCCGCCAGCGCCGCCCCCAACGTCGCGGCCGGCAGCACATAGCTCCCCACCCCGCTCCGCCCCGACACCGGCAATACGCCGATCACGATCGAAAAAAACAGAATCAACAGCGGCCCCAGCGCAAAATTCGGAATCGCCAGCCCAAACAGGGTGAACACACTCACCAGCCGGTCCGCTGATCCTCCGCGCCCGTGCGCCGCCAAGACTCCCGCGGGAATCGCTATCGCGGCACACACCACCAGCGCCAGACATGCCAACTGCAGCGTCGCCGGATATCTTTCAAAAATAATTCGCGCCACCGGCGCCTGAAATTTGAATGACTGCCCAAGGTCCCCGCGAAACAATCCACTCAAGTAGTGTCCGTATTGCACCCGCAGCGGCTGGTCTAGCCTCAGGTCGTGGCGCAACTGCGCCGCCGCTCCCGGCGCCGCTCCTTCGCCCAGCATCTGCTCCACCGGGTCGCCCGGCACGATATGAATCATCAGGAACACCAGCGTCAGCACCAGCCACAACGCCGGCAAGGTCAGTAAGAACCTCTTCAACAGATGTCGCGCCATCGCAACAAAATTATGACTTGGAAATCCCCGGTGCCGTAGTCTTTCCAAGCGAAGTTTCCACCCCGCCTCGCCCGTCACTGCCCGGCGCCATTCTCTCAACCTTCACCCGCGCCACTCGCTTCCCGTCCATCTCTGCAATGGTGAATCGCAGATCCCCAAAAACGAAGCTTTCCCCGCCCTTCGGAATAAATCCCAGCTGATCCAGCACGAATCCACCCACCGTGGCATACGCAGGGTCTTCCGGCAGCACGATCCCGTACTGCGTATCCAGATCGCGCACATTCAGCGCCGCATCAAAAATCACGGCGCCATCGGCGAGCGTTAGCGGACGCTCCACCACGTCAAACTCGTCGTGAATTTCTCCCACCATCTGCTCGAGCACATCCTCCAGGGTCACTAACCCCAACAAACTCCCAAACTCATCCACCACCACCGCCATTCCCGTATGGTGTTTCTTAAACTCCTGCAGCAACTCGCCCGCCGGCTTCGTTTCCGGCACAATCAGCACTTCTCGCAGCACCCGCCTTAGATCAAATGCCGGCACAGGAGCACCCTCTTGCACCCGCCGTTCGCGGTCCTGCAGAACCCACAGCATGTCCTTTATGTGCACGAACCCCAGCACATGATCCACCGCACCGCGATAAACCGGTATGCGCGATTTCTGCGTCGTCGCAAAGACCCGCAAAACCTCGTCCAGTGTCGCCTCCACCGCCAGCAAGTGCATGTCCGGCCGCGGCACCATGATCTCGCGCACCTGCACCTGCCCCATCTCGATCGCACTCAAAATGAATTTTTCCTCGCCCGGCGCCAGCAATCCGCGTTCCCGCGCTTGCTGAATCTGGATCTGCAACTCCTCTGTGGAATGCGCCACTCCGTGCCCCGATTGGGTGTCAATCCCCATCGCCCGAACAATCGCTCCCGAAATCCCATCCAGCAGATCAATCGCCCACCGAAACGTCTTCAAGAACCAACGGAACGGTCGCGCAATCAGCAGCGCCACCCGCTCCGCCCGCGCCAGGCTTACCGTCTTCGGAACCAGTTCACCAACCACCACGTGCAGCGCCGTCAATAATGCAAACGCGCAGGTTAGCGCAAACGCATGCGCGACAATCGCCGACTTTGCCCCCGGATTTCCCGGCCACAGTTGTTGAAACACCGTCGCCAGCGTAGCTTCGCCCAATGCCCCCAACGCCAGGCTCGTCAGCGTAATTCCAAACTGCACGCCGGACACTACCCGATTCAAATCCCCGACTAGTGTCTCGACAATTTTCGCCCGCGCGTTCCCCCGCGCCACCAGCTGCCGCACCCGCGACAACCGCACAGCCACCAGAGAAAATTCCGCCGCAGCAAAAAACCCATTCAGCAGCGCCAGAAGCAGCACGCCGATCAGCTTTACCGCAAACATTGAAAGGAATTTCTCCTCGTCCCGGGCTACGGGGTTGCTTTATAAGCCCCTCGAGACAAACCACCTGAGGGGAATTGTATCAGCACCCCTCTCATTCGAAGTTCACGGTCGCGATTTGCAACCCCCCAAAGCGAAATCGCCCGGTTGCGCCTCCTAAACGCCTCCTCTACACTGATTTTTCACGACTTTTTCGAGGATACCTGTTGCGAATAGCGCTCCGCATCGTCGGCTGGCTTCTGACTCTTATCATCCTTATCTGCGGCGGTCTTGCATGGTGGCTCTTTTTCCGGCCGCTTCCGCAAATTGACGGCACCGCTGCTCTGCCTGGCCTGCAACATCAAGTCACCGTCGATCGCGATACCTGGGGCGTCCCCCACGTTCGCGCATCTTCTCTTGCCGACATGGCCGAAGCCCAGGGCTACGTCATGGCCCAAGACCGTCTCTGGCAAATGGACCTTCTCCGCCGCGTCGCCCGTGGCCAGCTCTCTGAAATCCTCGGTCCCGTTACTGTTCCGGTGGATAAGCATTTCCGCCTTCTCCGCTTCGGTCCGGCCGCCGAACGGGATGCCACTCTACTTGATGAAGAGTCCCGCACAGTCATGGAAGCCTACTCCCGCGGCGTGAATAAATTCATCGAACAGCACCAGAACAATCTTCCCGTCGAGTTCACGCTCCTCAAGTACAAGCCGCAGCCCTGGCAGCCTTCCGACTCTCTGGTCATCGGCGCCTACATGTACGAGACGCTCACCGAAACTTGGGAGGAAAAATTCAATCGCGCGCAAGTCACCGCCCGAGTCGGCGTGGAAAAAGCCAAGGACCTCTATTCCGTTGACGCTGCTCTCGACCATTTTGTCGTGGGCGATCCCGATGCGCCGGGTGACGGCGCACAGCGTTCGGGTGATCCTGACGACGAGGACGATGAAGAGGACATGTCTCCGGACGATGTCCTCAAGGCCGGCGTGCGAATTCCGAAGGCGCAGCCTGCCTTCACCGATCTCACCTCCGCGCTCGCTCCCTCCGTTGTCCAATGGCTCGTCGAGTCCCAGCGCGACATTCGCCACGCCCTTGGCAGCAACAACTGGGTCGTTTCCGGCGATCACACCGCCACCGGAAAACCTCTCCTCGCCAACGACACCCACCTCGAACTCAGCGTTCCGCCCATCTGGTACCAGATGCATCTCACCTGCCCCGGTTGGAACGTCAAAGGCTTCACGCTCCCCGGTGCACCACTCGTCATCATCGGCCACAACGATCGCATCGCCTGGGGTTTCACCAACAACGGCGCCGACGTGCAGGATCTTTACGTGGAAACGTTCAATCCGGCACAACCCGACGCGTACAAAGCCAACGGAAAATGGCTAAAGGCCCAAATCGTCGACGAAGTCATCCGCGTCAAGAACTCTTCGCATGGACGCAGCTGGATGACTGAAGAACACTTTTCCGTGACCATCACGCGACATGGCCCCGTCGTCAAGAACGACGGCCACACCGGCTACGCCCTCCGCTGGACCGCCACCGAACCGGGCGCGCTCGCCAATACCTACAACCGCCTTGGCAAAGCGCAAAACTGGAAGGAATTTCGCGAAGTCATGAAGGCCGTCTGGGGTCCGGCGCAAAATGCCGTTTACGCCGACGTGCGCGGAAATATCGGCTACCTCATGGCCGCGCGCGTTCCCATCCGCAAGAAAGGCCGCGGCGAAGTTCCCGTTCCCGGCGACACCGACGCTTACGAATGGAAAGGCTACATTCCTTTTGACGAGCTCCCGCAGGTCTTCAATCCTGAGAACGGCCTTATTGTCACCGCCAACGCCCGCGTCGTCGGACCCGCTTACAAGCCCTACCTCACTGATCACTGGGAAGAGCCCTACCGCACCGCGCGCATCTGGGATCTGCTTCATGACAAACACGATCTTCGTCCCGCCGACATGATGAAAGTACAGGCCGACACCTACAGCTACCCTGACGTTTTTCTCGCCGAGCAACTCGTCCCCGCCGCAAAAATCTCCGCGCCGAAAGATTCACGCGCGCAAAAATTGATCGCCCTCGCCAAAGACTGGAACGGCATCGCCGACGCCGACTCGACCGTCGTTCCATTCCTTGAAGGCACTCGCCGCGCTGCACTCAAACTCATCCTCCAACCTGTTCTCGGTAACGACATTAGCTTCTACCAATGGCGTAGCACCGCCTTCCTTCAACGTGTTCTCACCGAACGACCGCCATCTTGGCTCCCGTCCGCTTACAAAACGTACGATGAGCTACTGGTAGCTGCCGCCGAAGAATCCGTCCAGCATCTTGAAAAAGACTCCGGCTCACCCAAAATGGAAGACTGGCCCTGGAAGCGTTTCGATTCTCTCGAAATGCTTCATCCTCTTGGCCGCGAAGGCTGGCTCAAGAGACTTTTCAGCATCACCGGCAAGCCACAAGGCGGCACCGCCTTCAGCCCTCGCGCCGCCACGCGTCATCACGGCCCGGCTATGCGTTTCGTCGCCAATCCCGGTAACTGGGACGATTCCCTCATGCTCATTCCTGGCGGCCAAAGCGGCCAACTCGGCAGCAGCCACTACTCCGACCAATTCCGCTATTGGTACGAAGGCATCCCCATCGTTGCCCCGTTCTCCGATTCCGCCCAAGCGGCCACCCGCAAGCACACCCTCACCCTCAAACCCTAGCTCCAATTTCGTCGCCTGTCTTGGCACTGGCCGCCCCCGCTGCGGTTTCGTCGCGACTGAACCAACATCTGTTTTTCGGAGCAAGCTGACGCGAGGAAAGCCGGCAAGATCGCCAAGGCTCGCCCCGACGAAGGAACCACCACAAAGCATTTGTTTCCCGTCTCCGCCCTGCCGTAAACTGTTGCCTGCGAAAAACACGTGAACACACCTGCGTCCAAAAAATCCGATCCTCCCAAGAAGCCTGATTTCGAACGCTGCCTATCCCGTCTCGAAGAAGTCGTGCGCAAACTCGAAAGCCCGGAACTATCGCTCGACGACGCCATGAAACTTTTTGAAGAAGGCGTGGCGCTCTCCGCCGAATGCCAGAAGCAGCTCGAAGAAGCCGAAGGCAAAGTCGAAATCCTACTCAAGAAAGCCGACGGCCGTGTCGTCGCCGAGCCTTTTGAGCCGGAAGGCGAGCCTGAATCCACGTGACCACGGCACAATGCCTGCCTCTTCACAACATTCTTCGATGACTCTTCCGGACTTCTTCGAACAAGATCTGCAACTGGTAGACGCGGCGCTCGAACGCCTGCTCCCCGCTGCCAATACTCCTCCGCCTTCGATTCACGAAGCCATGCGCTATTCCGTCTTCGCGGGTGGCAAGCGCATTCGCCCCATTCTCTGCCTCGAAGCCGCACGCATTTTCTCTCCGGACGTAACACCAGCGCTTCATCCCGCCTGCGCCATCGAATTCATCCACACCTACTCGCTCATCCATGACGATCTGCCCGCCCTCGATAATGACGATCTTCGCCGCGGCAAGCCGACTTGCCACAAAAAATTTGGCGATGCCATCGCCATCCTCGCTGGCGATGCGCTCCTCACGCGCGCATTTGAAACCATCGGCGAAACTCCCGTCGCTTCCGATCTCCGCGTCAAGATTCTCACCGAAGTCGCCGCCTGCGCCGGCACCATCAACGGCATGGTCGGCGGTCAGGTTGCCGATCTGGAAGCGGAGGGCAAAGATGTCGGACCGGAAACGCTTGAGTACATTCACCGCAGTAAGACCGCCGCGCTCATCCGCGCGTCCATCACCGCCGGTGCTATCTGTGCTGCTGCTGCGGATGAAGACGTTGCTCGCCTCCGCCATTTCGGCGAAACCATCGGTTGGGCCTTCCAGGTCACTGACGACATTCTCGACGTAGAAGAATCTTCCGCTGCTCTCGGCAAGACCGCCGGCAAAGACATCGCCCAACAAAAAGCCACCTACCCCAGCGTCTTCGGCCTCGAACGCTCCCACCAAATCGCCAACGACCTCGCCTCCCAAGCCGTCGCCGACCTCATCCCCTATGCAGACGGTGCCACCCGCCTCCGTCAAATCGCCACCTTCCTGATCCACCGCCGCACCTAGCCCACGATGACGCGGTCTCCTAAACTGCGCCTGGACCGGGTCATCGTGGAACGAGGGCTTGCGTCGTCGCGCGAGAAGGCCCAAGCCATGATCTTGGCCGGAGAAGTTCTGGTAAACGGCGCGCCTCTGACCAAGTCCGGCCACCTCGTCCCCGCCGATGCACAAATCGAAATTCACAGTCGCCTGCAAAAATACGTCTCCCGTGGCGGATTCAAGCTCGAAGGGGCTCTTCAGGATTTCTCAGTGGATGCAAAGGGAAAAACTTGCCTCGACCTCGGCTCTTCTAACGGAGGCTTCACCGACTGCCTCCTCCAGCACGGCGCCGACAAAGTTTTCGCCGTTGACGTCAACACCGATCAGCTCGACTGGAAACTTCAGCAAGACCCTCGCGTCCGCCGGGTCAAGCGCAACGCCCGCGACCTGCAGCCCACCGAGATCCCCGAACCCGTCGCACTCGTCGTAGCCGACGTCTCCTTCATCTCCGTCACAAAAATTCTTCCCGCCGCAGTCTCCTGCGCCGCCCGCGGCGCCGATCTCCTGATCCTTATCAAACCCCAATTCGAGCTCCGCCGGGAAGACATCGGTGCGGGCGGCATCGTCTCCGACCCCGCCCTCCATCAACGTGCCATACAATCCGTCAAGTCCGCCGCCGAATCCCTCGCCATCGAAACCCTAGCCGTCAAACCGAGCCACCTGCCCGGCGCCGAAGGCAACCTCGAATTCTTCCTCCATGCCCGCAAGTCATAGCCTCTTCTCTGTTGCTCTCCTTACTTCCTCTTTTCTCGCTCTCGCAACTTATGGTCCCTTTTAGGGGCGACACAATTCCGTTCGCGACCGGTTACTTTCGGCAACCTTCCGCACTGAACGCCTAATCAACGTTCCGCCGCTGACAGGAACCGTCAGCCTACTCGTACCGCAACGCAACAATCGGCTCGACCCGCGTGGCGCGCCGCGCCGGCAGGTAGCATGCCAGCAGTGCCGCCACAGTGAGCAGCAGGATTACTGCCGCAAACGTCAATGGGTCGGTCGCCGCTACGCCAAAAAGCAGCGACTCTACCGTCCGTGTGAGCGCCAGTGAGCCGGCAATGCCTATCGCCACGCCAACCACCACCGTGCGCAGTCCCTCGCCCAGAATCATCCGCAGCACGTCGCCAGCTTCAGCCCCGAGGGCCATACGCACTCCAATTTCGCGCGTCCGCCGGCTGACGGAATATGCCATCACACCCAACACCCCTGCCGTTGCCAGCAGCAGCGCGGCAATCCCGAAAAAACTCACCAGAATCAGATTGAATTTCCGCGAACCCAGCGAAGCCGAATAGACTTGCGAAAACGTCCGGAATTTTATCGGAATTTCCGGATTGAGATCGTGCAGGATTGCCCGCGCCGCCGATGTGACCAATTGCGTGTTGGCATCGCTCAGCATGGTGACGGTGATCGCCGCTCGTGGCCTTTGCAGCAAGTTCACATAAACGGTCGGCCGCGGCGGTGCATCCAGGCCATATTGGTGAACGTCGCCCACGATCCCCACGATGGTCAGCAATCGCAAATCGCTATCCATGTTCCCGAATTCGATGGTGTGCCCGAGGGGATCTTGTCCCGGCCACCGGTCGCGCGCCAGTGAAGCGCTGATTACTGCGACGTGAGGAGCGTCCGCTCCGTCTCGCCCGTCGAAAATACGTCCGCGAATCAGTGGGATTCCCAACAAATGAAAATACCCGTCAGAGACGACCGAAAAATCTGCGCTGCCCAGACGCTCTTTCTCATGGTAGAGCGCATCGAGGCCGCTGAAGGTTTTGGGGACCTCATTCTGGGTCATGAGTAAGAACATTCCATCGGGCAATCCGCCATCCACCAGCGGCAAGCCGCTCGTCGCGCCAACTTCGCGAACCCCCGGTACCTGTTTCAGCCGGTCGATCAGGCTGGAATAGAAAACCGCCTGATTGGCTTTTGTTTTCGCATCCTCCACCCAGGGCAGTGAAACATCCATGGCTACTATTTTTTCCACGCGAAACCCTGGATTCACTTCCAGCACTTTCATCAAGCTGCGTCCTAGCAATCCTGCCCCGACCACCAGCACCAGCGTGATCGCGATTTGCGTCGCCACAATGATCCGTCCCGCTCGCTCGCTCTTTTGTGAGCCCGCTTGCCCGCGCCCACCCTCCCCTAAGCTCGCTCGCGGTTCACATGACGTTGCGTTCGCCGCGGTGAACGCTCCAAGTCCCACGGCCACAGCTACCGTCAGCAACAGCGCAAACACCAGGACGGGAAGGTTGATCGCGACACTGTCTAACCCCGGCAAATTCTCCGGCGCCAATCCAACCAGCAACGCAACTCCCCAGAACGCTCCGACTACGCCCAACCCGCCACCGGCCGCCGAAAGCAACAACGCTTCCGTAAGGAATTGTCGAATTAAGCGCCCTCGCGCACCGCCGAGCGCGTTGCGAATGGCGATTTCCCGCTCCCTCGCCGCGGCTTGCGCGAGCAGCAGGTTCGCCACGTTCGCGCAACCTACCAGCAGCAGAAATCCCACCGCTCCCAGGAGCACCAACAATGGCCCGCGAGACTTGCCGGTGATGGAACTCTGCAGCGGAACGGCAACGCCGTCCTTTAAAAGATAGTCGCTTTGCTCACTGGAACTTTCCCGAATGCGGCGCGCGATCGCGCTGATGTCTCCATTCGCCTGCTCAGCGCTGACGCCCTCGCGCAACCGTCCTATCGCGTAGTAGTTGTGCGAAGTGCGGCTCGGATTTTCGCCGCCCAGATCGGCGGGCACCCACAAGTCCGCGTCTGTTGGGAACCGGAACTCCTCCGGCAGCACGCCGACTACGGAGTACACCGCGTCATCGATTTTTAGGTGTGACCGCGAAAGATCCGTCGGCGATCCCAAATACTGCTTCCAGTACCCATAGCTGACCAGAATGACTGGGCCAGCCCCTTTCCGGTTGTCGGCATCCGCAAAACCTCGGCCGATCATCGGTTGAACGTCTAATACTTCGAGAAATTCAGGCGTTACGCCCGCAACCGTGGTCCGCGTGGGCTGCGAACCGCCAGATACCGAAGCGACATTTGCGTTATATTTCGCAAGTGCCTGGAAACTGTGGTTTTGCTGACGAAAATCGTCAAAGTTTGGATCCGCAAGATGCGACCACGTGCCCTTCGTATTGACTTCGAAGACCGCCATGATCCGGCCCGGCTCTCGGTAAGGCAGCGGGCGCAGCAGCACTCCGTACACTACACTGAAGATTGCCGTGGTCGCTCCGATTGCCAGCGCCAGCGTGAACACCATGATTGCCGCGCTGCCGGCGTTTCTACGCAGTTGCCGAACACCGTAGCGGCAATCCGTTATTCCCGAATCCAGCCAATTGCCGATGCGCCGTTCGCGAACCTGCTCTTTCACTTGGTCTATGCCCCCAAGTTCAATCCGCGCAGCTCTTAGCGCCTCCGCCGCCGTCATCCCCGCACGGACGTTCTCTTCCACCAGCATTTCCAGATGTGTCTGCAGTTCCTGGTCCAGATCGGACTCCACGCGCTTCCGTAAAAACACATTCCGCAAAAAGCTTTGTCCTTTCACAAAAAGCGGCATGCTGGACACCTTTCTACCGAGCTTCACAAGCTTCCTTGTTCGCAAGAAATCCGGGCTGCGATTCTCACCCTATTCGTACCTCAGCGCGATCACAGGATCGGCGCGTGAGGCACGGAAGGCGGGTATGAGACACGCTAGGATGCCGACGATGAGGGAGAGGGCCGCTATCACGGCAAAAGTAGAGGGGTCGGTTGCGGAGACACCCCAGATCTGACTGGAAAGGAATCGTGTCAGGAAGTAACTAGCGAACAAGCCGATTAGGATGCCGCAGAAGATGAGGCGCAGGCCCTTCTTCGCAACGAGGCTAAGGATTTGCGTGGCCTGGGCGCCCAAAGCCATGCGGATGCCGATTTCGTGGGTTTGCATGGCTACGGTGTAGGAGACGACGCTGAAGACGCCTACTGCGACGAGAAGAAGCGCGATCGCAGCGAAGGTGCAGAGGGTGATGAAGAGGAAGCGCGGACGAGCGAAGTAATAGTGATCGAGACGAGTGGCAATCGTTCCAGATTCGCCAATGGCGACATTGGAATCCACCGCCGAAATCTCATCGCGAATTTGTTGGAGAACCGCGGGCGGGTAGGCGGTGGTGCTGACCAACATGCCGCCACCTGCGGAGCCTGTGAGCGTGGCGGGGAGATAGGCTTCAGGCCTGGGCGGGTCTTGTAAGCCAGTATTTTTGGTGTCACCGACGACGCCAATGATTTCGAAGTAGGGATCGTGAGGCCAATCGGGCCAGGTTTCGTAGTCGCTGAACCTGACGAAGTGGCCGATGGGGTTTTCCTGGCCGAAGCGGTCGCGGGCGAACCTTTGATTTACGACTACAACACGGCGCGCGGAATCGACGTCATTTCGAGAGAACAAAGTTCCGCGAAGCAGGGGCAAGCCCAGAGTGTGAAAGTAACCCTCGGTACAGAAGATGGATGCAGTGTTCCTGTTCTGAGGCGGAGATTTCCCCGTTATTGCGACAGTTGTCCAACCGAAGGTGTAGGGAGGAAAAAAACTGGATTCCGTGACGGCTAGAACGCCGGGAAATCGGGAGATGCGATCAAGGACTTTGCGAAAAAACAAATGCTTTTGTTGGGCGCTATCGTACTGACCTTCAGGCCAAGAAATGTCCGCATAGACAACTTCGGAAGGATTGAAACCGAGGTTCACTTTGTGAAGTGCGATGAGGCTGCGCATAATCAGGCCGGAACCGATCGACAGAACGATTGAGAGAGAAACCTCCGCGATGACCAAGGCGGAACGAAGGTTGCCATGATGAAAGCCCGCTCCCACGCCCTTTTCCGCGGTGGTCAGAGCGATTTGCGAGTCGGCGCGAAGGACATGAAGGGCGGGGGCCAGTCCGCACATCAGCGTGGTGATGATCGTCGCGCCCAAGGAAAAAAGCAAAGCGGCAGGGCTAAAAGTGATGACTGCTTCGGGGGGAATGGTGTCCGGAGGGATGACGGCAACCGTTGCTTTCAACCCGAAATAAGCGAACAGGCAACCGAGAGCGCAACTGGCAAGCGCCAGCGAGAAATTCTCAACGAGCAATTGGCGAATCAGCCGGAGGCGGCTTGCGCCTAAGGCGGAGCGGATCCCGAATTCTTTCTGTCGCGTTGTTGCGCGAGCGAGCAGGAGGTTGGCGACGTTGCTGCAGGCGATGAGCAGCAACATTGTCACTGCGGCCATCAAGGCGAAGAGGCCGAGTTGGAAATCACGGCCGACAGGTTGGCTATTAAAGGTGTTGACGACGATTTTGAAGTGAGGCGGGAAATAGATGGGATCGTTGCTTTGAAATGGCATGGCAATGGCTTGGAGATCCGCGGCGGCGGTTTGCGAGCTGACGCCGGGCTTGAGGTGACCGACGGTCCAGATTTCGTTTGACACAATTCCAGCGCCGGGAACAAAACTATCTCTGGTGATATTTAGCGGCAGCCAGAGATCAACACCACCGATTTGAAAGCGTGGAGGCATGATACCGACTAGAGTCACGCTTGTGGCGTCGAGCGTGTAGGTGGCGCCGAGGACTTTCGTGTCGCGATTGAACAGTTTGGTCCAAAGGTTGTAACTGATTACGAAAACGGGAGGGGCCCCAGGCTTAGCGTCCTCGGAAGTGAGGGGCCGGCCCAGAAGGGGCACGATGCCGAGAGATTCAAAGGTGCCGGGAGTGACCCAGCTTCCGGGAAATTCCTCGGCGCCGTGGCTGCGGGTGAAGTGGAATTGGTGGTAGACCAGGCCGAACATGTCGTCGAAAGTGTGGTTCTGTTGCTTGAACTCGACGAAGGCTGCGGCAGGAAAACGCCATGCTCGGAATTGCTCACCTGAAAAGACGACGAAGGTTGCCAGGCGTTCCGAGCTTTTGTACGGATACGGATTGAGGAGGACACCATCGATGACGCTAAAAATGGCGGTCGTGGAACCGATGCCGAGGGCCAGGGTGAGGACAGCTACGGCAGTGAAGCCGGGATTTTTGCGAAATTGTCGAAGACTGTAGCGGGAATCGGAAATCACGCAATGGAACCAATTGCCGATGCGCCGTTCGCGAACCTGCTCTTTCACTTGGTCTATGCCCCCAAGTTCAATCCGCGCAGCTCTTCGTGCCTCCGCCGCCGTCATCCCCGCACGGACGTTCTCTTCCACCAGCATTTCCAGATGTGTCTGCAGTTCCTGGTCCAGATCGGACTCCACGCGCTTCCGCAGAAACACATTCCGCAAAAAGCTTCGTGCTTTCGCCGTGCTCGATACAAAATCAGCCACGCCCATCCCCAGTTACGACGTTTCCAGTGCTTGCGCGATCGCCAAGGAAATTCGCCCCCATCGCCTGGTCTCCTCGGCCAGTTGCTTTTGCCCAGCCTTCGTCAAACGATAGTATTTGGCCCGCCGGTTGGTCTCCGACTCGCCCCAAAATGCGGATATCCAGCCTTCTTCTTCCATCCGATGTACGGCGGGAAACAGCGACCCGGGCTTGACCAAAAACGTCCCCCCGGTCATTTGCTGGATTCGCCGCGAGATTCCGAGACCGTGCAGTTCGCCGGCTGCCAGCGACTTCAGGATCAACATGTCCAGTGTTCCCTGCAGCAGCGCGGTCGGCTCTGTGCCCATCGCATCCCCCTATCGAGATTCTATATGAGAATAATCTTCCCCCTATAGACAGTCAATAGAAGAGACGCCACTTCGCTCGATGTCGCCGAGGAGAGGTTTTACGCGGAAGCACGAAGGGGCCGGCGGAACGCTGGCCCGCAGCAGCACCACCGCTCTGCTTGACCACATACGGATCCCATCGACTGTCACGTAAATGATTGCGTCCCAGATTTTGCTGCGCTAATCTGCCTCGACCAGAGCACGCTTCGACACGGTTCACCCGCATCTTGGAGCCGGTATGCAACTCTCCTATTTTCGCTGCGCGGCCGTCGCCGTAATGACCGTGCTGCCCGTCGCTTTCGCGCGGCAGCCGGCGAAGCGCGCCGCGCCCAGCCAAGCCGCCAAAGAGCGACCTTCGTCCGTGCCCTCCGGCCCCTCGGCCAGCACACTGCAACCCGCCCCCGAGATCCGGTCCCTCATCAAAGCTTTCGCAGGCAAATGGTCCACCCAGGAAAAATACGAACCCGTCTTCCTCACCCCCAACGGGGGTACGGGCCGCGGCGAAACCATCTTTCGCCCCGGCCCCGGCGGCTTCACTCTCGAAGAGGAATACCGCGCCCAAACCCCCGCCGGTCCTCTCTTCGGCTTAGGCGTCATCTGGTATGACTCTGCTAAAGGCCTTCAGCACTTGTGGTGCATCAATATCTATCCCGACGGCTGCGAAATGTTTCCTCCACCGCCCCAACCCGGCCCGCAATGGGACGGCAAGAAACTTGTCCTTCACGTCGAAACGGATCAAGGCGGAAAAAAGATGATCTTCCACGAGGTCATCAGGGACATCACCCCCACCTCCTACACCCAGACCGGCGATGTCGGCGAATCCGGCGCTCCACTGAAGCGCTGGTTCACCATCCACGCCACCCGCGTCAGAAACGCCACGGCCTCGACTAGATCTTCCGTATCAAAACCGTTCTGAACACTTGGTCTCTGGCCTCTGCTATTTTCCGCAGTTAAGATACACTCCAGAATCCATGCCAGCTTCCACCATTCGCACCGTCGGCATCTTTTCCCGGCCCCGCCGCTCCGACCTGACCACGATCGTCGCGCCCTTGCTCGACTGGATCACCAAGCGTGGCTATCGGGTTCTTTACGACACGGAAACTGCGGAAGCTCTAACGGACGGCAACCATGCCGGTCTTTCTCGTCACGACCTGGCTGCACAGGCCGATTTACTGATAGTCCTCGGAGGCGACGGCACGCTCCTCGCCGCAGCCCGCGAAGCCGCCCCTCATGGCATCCCGATTCTGCCCATTAACCTCGGCAGTTTGGGTTTTCTCACCAGCTTCACGCTTGAGGAACTCTATCCCGCCCTCGAAGAAGCATTGTCGGGCAAAGCGGAAACCAGCGAACGGGTAATGCTCACCACTTTGCTCAAGCGCCATGGCCAAATCGTGGAATCGAAAAACGTTCTCAACGAAGCGGTCATCAACAAAGGCGCTCTCGCTCGCATGATCGAAGTCGAACTCTTTATCGACGAAGAATTCGTTTGCCGCTACCGCGCCGACGGCCTGATCATAGCCACGCCGACTGGATCCACCGCCTACTCGCTCTCCGCCGGCGGCCCCATCGTTCATCCCCAGGTCGAATCGCTGATCGTCACGCCGATTTGTCCGCACACTTTGACCGACCGGCCCGTCGTGATTGCTGATTCCTGCCGCATCGAAATGCGCCTCCGTGGCGACGCGGAGTCGGTCTATCTCACGCTGGATGGACAGAAGGGCATCTTGATGCAGTCGGAAGATCGTGTTTCGATCGCTCGCGCAAAAGAGCGGCTCAAACTCATTCAGCCGCACCGCAAATCTTATTACGAGATTTTGCGCAGCAAACTAAAGTGGGGCGAAGCCTAGCGTCTGTAGCAGCTGGTATCTGCGACGACGGTCTTCCTCCCCCAACACGACAACTTCCCTTCATCCAGACTGTAGTCATTCCGAACGGAATCGGCGGAGTGAGGACCGCAGCCCCTCTGAGGTTTTTTTCGCGAAGAGACTCTGCTCTTGGTCCTTGTTTACGCCAGAACGTCGCCGCGCAGCAAATCCTTGGCCGACTCGCGCTGACGAATTACTCGGGCGCGCTTTCCTTCTACCAGCAATTCGACTGGACGTCGCCGCGCGTTGTAGTTCGATGCCTGTGACATACCGTATGCGCCGGCCGCCCAGATCGCCAGTACATCCCCTGCCTTCACATTCCCCAGCGGCCAATCGTGCAGGAAACAATCTCCGGTTTCACACACCGGACCAACCACATCGACTCGCGCGCTGCCGGCTTTTTCGCCCTTCGCGCGAGTGACTTGGGTAATCGGATGCACCGCGTTGTACAGGGCCGGACGCAACAGATCGTTCATCGCCGAATCCACCACCACAAATGTCTTGTCGCGATTTCTCTTGGTGTACAAGACCCGCGTCAGCAAAACTCCGGCCGGCGCAATGATCGTTCTTCCGGGTTCCAGCAAAAGATGAACGCCCAGCGGCTTTGCGAAACGCGCGACCATGCCCGCGTACTCGCTGCGCGACGGCGGCTGCTGGTCCGTGTAGCGCACGCCAAGGCCCCCGCCGAAGTCCAGATATTTCAGCGCTACACCGAGTTCGCGCAATTCACGAACGTAGCCTGCCAGCCTGGCTAGTGCTTGCTGAAACGGCCGTATCGAAGTGATTTGCGAGCCGATGTGTGCGCTGATGCCGCTCCACTGAATCCATTTCGATTGGCGATGCTTGAGATACAGTTCGCGCGCCGCGGCCCACTCCAATCCAAATTTGTGCTGATGATGCCCCGTGGAAATATGCGGATGGCCGCCGGCAATCACGTCGGGATTCACGCGAATCGAAACGCCAGGCAAATCGGTGTTCTTGCTCTTGCCGGACTCTTCCAACAACACGCCGAGTTCGGCTTCGGACTCGATATTAAAAAGAAGGATTCCACGTTTGGCGTTTTTGCGGTGGCTGCGATAACGCAACGCGAAGCGAATCTCTTCGCGCGTCTTGCCCACGCCGGAGAATACGACTTTGTCGCCGGAAACGCCGAGGTGCAAAAGGCGTTCCAGTTCTCCGCCGGAGACGACATCGAAACCGCCACCCAGATCCGCGAGAGTTTTCAGAATAGTCAGATTGCCGTTGGACTTCACGGCGAAGCACAACGTGTGTGGCACTGCTCCGAGCCCTTTATTCAACTCACTGAATGCATTTTCAATCGCGGCGCGGCTGTACAGATATGCCGGAGTACCAAAATTCCTGGCGGCTTCTGCAAGCGGCATACCTTCGCAACACACTTCTTCTCCGGAATTCCCGGCGGATTTGCGCCACGCGAATTGCGGAGTGAATTCGGCCGGATCAACAAACTTGTGTTTCTCTGGCGGTGAAGCGGTCATCGGGCTTTCAGCACCACCAGCGTTCGGTCGTCAGAGAGCGGAGCAGCTTGCGCGAACCAATCCACTTCCCGAAGAATCAGATCGGACATTTCCGTGGCGGCAAGTTCATGGTGCGTTTCCACCAGCTTGCGCAAACGCTCGGTTCCAAAGAACTGCCCTTCGCTGTTCATGGTCTCCGCGATGCCGTCCGAGTGAAAAATCACGATGTCACCGGGTTCTAGCGTCACACTCCACTCGTCGTAGCTGGTCTCCTCAAAAATTCCGAGCGGAAATCCGGTCAATTCAATTTTCCCGCAGCGGCCGTCTTTGTAGAGCAGCGGCTGCGATTGGCCCGCATTGGCCACACGGAATTTGCGGCGGCCCTTCTGCCACGTGGCGAAGCAGGCGGTCATGAAACGGCCCTCGATGCGGCGCTCGCCGACGAGCTGGTTCATCTGGCGCAGCATTTCCGCGGGCTGCAATTTTTGCGGCGCGAGGCTGCGCATGATGCCGATGGCTACGGCTCCATAGAGAGCCGCGGCCGTTCCCTTTCCGCTGACGTCGGCCAAAGCGACGCCGAGTTGCTGCGGGCCGTAGCGCAGAAATTCATACAGGTCGCCGCACACTTCGCGCGCGGAAAGATAACGCGCGGCCATATCGAGTTCGTAGTCCTCCGTAGGAACGGGCCGAATCAGCGCGCCTTGGATGCGCTTGGCGGCCTGCAGGTCGCGCTCCAATCGCGCTTCGTCCCGCGCGACTTGTTCATAGAGGCGAGCATTTTCCAGGGACACCGCGAGGTTCGCGGCGAGAATGGAGAGCGTTTGCACATGCTCTTCGCGAAACGCATTGAGCTGAGGGCTCTCCAGATCGAGAACACCGATGATTTTGCCCTTGTGCTGCATGGGAAGCGCGAGTTCCGAACGCGTTTCCGGATTGACCATGAGATAGCGCGGATCGACCGTTACGTCGGGGACCAGCACCGCCTCGCGCAGGGTGGCCGCTGCGCCGACGATGCCTTCGCTGGCGGCGACGCGCAACTTCCCCTGCACCCGCTGACCGTGCTTGACGTCGAGCCGATGACGAAAGATCTTCTGTTCCTCGTCATACAGCATGATGCTCAGTATCTGGTAGTCAATGACGCGCTTGACTTGCTCGGCGGCACGGCGGAGAAGCTCCTCGACATCGAGGATGGAGCTCATTTCGCGGCTGACTTCGTTGAGCAAGAGCAACGTGTTCGCTTGCGTGTTGGCACGCTCATACAGGCGGGCGTTTTCAATGGCGACGGCCAGGCGGCTGCCTAGCAGGGTCAGGATGCTCTGCTGGTCCGGCGTGAAGTAATCGGGATGATTGCTTTGAATATCGAGAACCCCGATGCATTTGCCCTGAATCATCAGCGGAACCGCGAGTTCGGAGCGGACGCTGTCAATGGCATTGATATAGCGAGGGTCGCCCGAAACATCGCTTACGCGGACCGAATGGCCGGTTGCGGCGGCGGTTCCGGTGATCCCCTGTCCCACCGGAATACGAAGATTTTCCGCCAGGTCGCGGGGATACCCGATCGCAAAGCGATGCTTGAGGGCGCCTTCATCGACGAGCAGGACACCGAAGATCTCGTAGTCAATGTGCTTCTTGATCAGGGCGGCCGTGCGCGATAGCACTTCATCGAGGTCCAGCGAAGCGTTCACTTCCTCGCCGATTTCGGCGAGGGTGGCGAGGACTTCCGCGGAAATCTCACCCTGGGGAACGACTTTTACGGGTACGGATGTTTCGGATGGATTCATCTGTTCCTATTATAGCAGCCGGGCACGGAAGGCTTTTTCACCCAAAACAGGTAATTTCTAATGAGAACCGCCCGGCAAAGTGAGAATTCCGACGTCGGGCAGATTGCGGTACCGTTCGGCGTAGTCAAGGCCATAGCCGACGACAAATTCGTCCGGAATGACAAACCCGACGTAATCGGCACGAACATCGGCGATACGACGCTCCTTTTTATCGAGCAAAACGGCGACTTTGAGGCTCTTGGGCTTGCGCTGTTGCAGCACGCGAAGCAGATACTGCAGCGTCAGACCGGTATCGAGAATGTCTTCGACAACGATGACGACTTTTCCTTCGATGCTGGAGTCGAGGTCCTTGTTAAGTTTTACCTGGCCAGAGGACTTGGTGTCCTTGCCGTAGCTGGAAACGGCGATGAAATCAAAGGTAACCTCGCCGGGAATCTGGCGGGCGAGGTCGGCCAGAAAGAGCACGGCGCCTTTCAAAACGCCCACCAGGAGCAGGTGTTCGCCCGGAAAATCCTCGCGGATGCGTTTGCCCATTTCACTAATTTTCTTTTGAATGTCGGCACTGGTGATCAGTGGCCGGACCCGCTCGACATCTGGCGGGGAATGCTGTTTGGCCGTGCCAGCAGTTACGTTCTTCTTCGCCATTTGCTCCTCTGTTTCTGCCTGACTTTATCGCAGCAGACAATTCGCGGCAAGCAGCGCCGATTTACGCGCGCTTATTGACGCGTTCATCGGATTGAAACACCAGCTCACCAGAATGGGGTAAAGGTGTTCGGCCGAGGGGCCGTGGCTTGGTATTCAAGTTTGGCTACGTGCCGAAGTTTTCCACAGTTCGCTATTTTTAAGACTAGTGTATTTGTGATAAGAATAGGGCACCTTACCAGGCGCACGTCACAGAAGCTTTCATCCTCGTGATTTGCAGCGCCGTTTGAAAAGCTCTCCCCCCAAACCCCGGGCGGCCCAACGAGCTGATGCTCTGTTCAGATCAGTCATATAAACCCAGGAGGAGTGCGTATGTTAAATCGTGGTTCGTTTTTCCGGCGGGCCGGATGTGCCGCCAGCATTTTCTGTCTGTTGTTGCTAGTGATCTCGGCGGAACTGCGAGCACAATCCACGACCGACGGCGCGATTGCGGGGACAGTGACGGACGCAAGTGGAGCGGCAGTGGCGGGAGCGAAAGTGACGGTGCAGAACAACGGAACGAACCTGGAACAGTCAACGGTCGCCGACGAGTGGGGCTATTTCCGTGTGGCCAAACTGCAACCCGCGTTGTACTCGGTGAAAGTCGAAGCCACAGGCATGGCCCCGTTTACGGCGGAGCGAGTGCTTGTACAAATCGGCAGCGTCACTGAAGTTCCGGCAAAGTTGAATGTCGCGTCGGCGGGCGCAACGGTTGTTGTCAGCGCCGAAATACCTACCATAAACACCAGCACGCCAGAATTTGCGGGCGTCGTGGACCAGGCTGCGATCAGCAATCTGCCCATCAACAACGGCCGCTGGTCGAGTTTCGCGCTACTGACCCCCGGCGCGGTCAATGACTCCAGCGGTTTCGGCTTGATCAGCTTCCGCGGTATCAGCACACTGCTCAACAACGCGACCGTAGACGGCGGCGACAACAACCAGGCATTTTTTTCCGAAGAACGTGGGCGTACGCGCATCGGCTACACGATCGCCAAGGCGGCCGTCCAGGAATTCCAGGTAAATACGTCGAACTACTCGGCGGAGTATGGCCGTGCCGCCGGAGCGGTGATCAACACCGTGACGAAGAGCGGCTCTAACCAGTTCCACGGCGAGGCGTATTTCTATGACCGCGACAATGATTGGGGCGCAACCAATCCCTTTACGCGGCTGACGACGCAAACCTCACCGGGCGTTTTTACATCCGCTCCCTTCAAGCCCCAGGACGTTCGCAAGATTTGGGGAGGTGGCATTGGAGGCCCGATTCTGAAGGATCGGCTGTTCTTCTATTTCGCGTTTGATCGTTACGACCGCAATTTTCCGGGAACCGCGGTGCCGACCAGTCCGAGCGTCTTTTTTGCGGCGCCAAGCGCTTCGACACTTAATACTCTGGCGACGCGGCTAGGCGTCACGCCAGCTGAAGCGCAGACCTTGTACAACAATGGACTGAATGACCTGTTGTCTGAGCTGGGTCCCGTTCCGCGCAAGGGCCAAGCCACGATTTTCTTTCCAAAGGTGGATTGGACCATCAATAACAATAATCATGCGTCTTTTGAAGTCAACCGGATGCGGTGGACGTCCCCGGCAGGCATTCAGACACAGGCAAGCAACACATTTGGTGTCGCCAGCTTCGGCAACGACTACGTACGCGCAACCTGGGGCGTCGCCAAGCTGTATACGACGATCTCCAACCATCTTTCCAATGAAGCGCGCTTTCAGTATGGACGCGATTTCGAGTTCGAATTTGCGCAACCGTCTTCGTCTTACGAGCAGGCCAATTTCATTACCTCTCCGCTGTTCCCGGGGTATAGCAACCCACTGGGGCTTTCGCCTGATGTATTCATTACCAATGGATTCGACATGGGCGTCCCGACTTTCCTCCAGCGCGCGGCTTTTCCTGACGAACGGCGCACCCAGTTTGCCGACACCGTCAGTTGGAACCACGGCAAGCATGGCCTGAAGTTCGGTGTGGACTACGCGCACACCAACGACCTGAGCCAGAACTTGCGCTTTCAGTACGGTTCGTTCAGCTACTCTAGTCTTCTCAATTACTTCTCCGACCTCTACGGGGTGAATACTTGCACGTCCACGGGAGGGGCGCAGATTCCCTGTTACAGCAACTATCAACAAGCGTTCGGGCCATTGGGCTTTACCTTCAGCACGAACGACTACGCGTTTTTTGCAGAAGACAACTGGCGAGTGCTCCCGCGGTTCACACTGAACATCGGATTGCGCTACGAGTACGAACAGCTGCCCGATCCGATTCTTGCGAATCCGGGCGTGCCGCAAACGCAGCAGCTGCCAAGCGACAAGAACAATGTTGCGCCGCGTATCGGTTTCGCGTGGGACGTTACCGGGAACGGCAAGACTTCCGTGCGCGGAGGTTACGGGATTTACTACGGGCGGATCATCAATTCAACGATCTACAATGCGCTGATCAATACCGGCGTGTCGGGAGGGCAATTCTCCTTCTTTTTTACACCGACCACCGCGGGTGCCCCGCCGCTTCCGCAGATTCTTACAACCCAACCGACGTCGACGTCCGCGCTGAACATCACTTTCTTCGATCCGCACTTCCAGGCCCCTTCCGTGCAGCAGACGGATCTGACCATCGAGCGCGAAATTGCGCGGAACACCGTGGTTTCAGTGAGCTATCTGGGAAGTTTCGGTCGAAGCTTGCCTGATTTCGTGGACGTGAACACCGGTATAGCGCCAACGACCATCACCTATCAAGTAGCCGCAGGCGGACCGCTTTCCGGAACCACCTACACCACGCCATTGTTTGCGACAACGTCGGTTACGCCGGTGGGCGGCCCGACGGTAAGGGGCACACGTCCAAACGGAAGCTTCGGAGCGATGTCGGAAATCTTCAGCGGCATCAGCTCGAACTACAACGCGCTTGCGGTACAGTTCAATCGCAGGATGACCAGTCACTTGCAATTTACGGCTAACTACACGTGGGCTCATTCGCTCGACTACGGACAGAACGCAGCCACTTTCTCCGATACCAATGATTTGCTGGTGCCGACGGATATCCGCGGCGAATATGGGAATTCCATTTTCGATGTGCGCAACCGATTTGTCGCGAGCGCCGTCGCGGAGAGCCCGTGGAAGGCTAGTGGATGGCTTGGTTACCTGACGAACGACTGGCTGCTTGCACCGATCCTATCGGCGCAGAACGGGCTGCCGTATTCACTGGTCACCGCCGGAACGCCGCCGAGTCTTTCCGTCACGGATCCCGGCAATGGAACGGTCACGACGTTCGCTCCATTGGGAGCGGGGGTAAACGGTTCTAATGGCCGAAAAGGCATTGACGTTACGGGGCGCAATGCGTTTGTCATGCCGCGGACAGTCAACATGGACCTGCGCCTGTCCAAAAAGATCCGCTTCGGCGAGCGATACTCCCTTGAATTGATCGGAGAGGCGTTCAACCTCTTTAACCATCAGAACGTCACCGGCATTAACAATACCGGATACATCGTGAGCACTTCGGGAACGGTGACGAATTCAAGTGGCACAGTCACGTGCAGCACGACGGCGCCGTGCTTGAGCTACAACTCCGCTTTTGGCACGGTGACCAGTTCCAACAGCAACTTTGCATTTTCGCCGCGGCAAATTCAGATCGGGTTCCGGTTCCTATTCTAGGAAGCCTTAAACTTTAACAGACGAAAAGCGGTCTGCTTCGAGCAGGCCGCTTTTTTTTGATCAATCGCAGAGCTATTCGACCCAATCGGCGAGAAAGATGTTGGTTTCATGAGGTTCTTTGCCGTTGCGGTTGGAGGCCCAGACGAGGCGCTTGCCGTCTGACGCAAACATGGGAAAGCCATCGAAGTCGGGATGAAACGTGATGCGCTGCTGGCCGGAGCCGTCCTCGTTAATGAGGTAGAGATCAAAATCGCGTCCGTTTTTAGGATCGGCCTGATTGGAGGCGAAAATGATGCGCTTGCCGTCGGGCAGCCAGTAAGGCGCGAAATTGGCGGCGCCGTTATGCGTAACCTGATGCTTGTTGCTGCCGTCCGCGTTCATGACCCAGATTTCAAGATTGCCCGGACGGATCAGGCCTTTGCCGAGCAAGCCCTGGTAATCGGCGACTTGTTCAGGCGTCTGGGGATGCTCGGCGCGATACACAATTTTCTTACCGTCGTAGGACCAGAACGGGCCGCCGTCGTAGCCGAGTTCGTGAGTGAGCTGCTTCACGTTTTTGCCATCGGCATCCATGGTGTAGATGTCTAGGTCGCCATTGCGAGTGGAAGTAAAGACGATGTGCTTGCCGTCCCGCGTGATGGTGGCTTCGGCATTGTAACCGGGCGCGTCGGTGAGAAGTTCTAGATCGCTGCCGTCAGGCTTGGCGGTGTAGATGCGGTAGGTATCGTAGATGGGCCAGACGTAACCGCGTGAATAGTCGGGCTTGGGCGGGCATTCGGCGCTGGCGGCGTGCGTGGAGGAAAAGAGGATGCGGTTGCCGGATGGAAAGAAATAGCTGCAGGTGGTACGGCCCTTGCCAGTGCTGAGTAATTTCGGAACGGCGGTTTTCCCATCGTGGGTGTCCACGGCAATGGAGTAAATCTGATCGCAAGGCACGCCGGCGCCCTGGTGCTGAAAAATGAGCTGCCGGTCGTCGGCGGAAAAGTAGGCCTCGGCGTTTTGGCCGCCGAAGGTCAACTGGCGCACATTCTTCAGATGGCGTTGCTCTTCGGGCGTGGTGAGTGAGGCGGCGTCTTGCGCGCGAGCCGGGCTACCTGGCTGCGAATGCAGCAAGAGAGCGGTTGTCGAGCCGAAGATTACGGCGAGCGAACCCAGAGACCAGATGCTGCGCATTCAGAAGGCCTACTTTCGCTGTTCGAGAGTGACGGAAACTTTGAGCGGCTGGCCGTTACGGAGCACGGTCACTTCCACGATGTCGCCGACTTTGCTGCGGCGGAGTGCGTCGGTGAAATCGTAGAGATTGTTGATGGATTTGTCGCCGAACCGGACGAGCACATCAGCAGCCTGGAGGCCGGCTTTGGCGGCTGGCGAGCCGGGGCGAACGTCGGAGAAGCGGACACCGGTTTCGGTTTGGCCAAAATCGGGGACGGAGCCGAAGTAAGGGCCATAGCCAGCGCCGCTTGAAACGCCTCCCGCATGAGGATTTTCTACGACCGCGACGAACTTGGGCCTTTCCGCGGCGTCAGCGAGTTTGAGGCTGACCTTGGAGACGAGATCGAGGAGCTGCGTGGCCGACGCAGCGTTGATTTTGTCCCAGGTGTCAGAAGGCTTGTGATAGTCGCCGTGCAGGCCGGAGAAGAAAAACAGAACGGGGATTCTTTTAGTGACGAAAGAAGTGTGGTCGCTCGACGAGTAGCCGCCCTCGGAGTATTCGACATGGAAGCTGCTGCCCTTGGCGGCGTCTTCGACCGTGGACTTGAGCGTCGTGCCGGTGCCGATGCCACCGATGAAAACCTTTTCGTCCTTGATGCGGCCGATCATGTCCATATTGAGCATAGCGACGGCTTTGTCGAGCGGGCGGGTTGGTTCCTTAACCCATTCGGCGGAGCCGAGGAGACCGATTTCTTCGCCCGCGAAGTTGGCGAACAGGATGCCGCGATCCAGTTTGCCGGCGAGCGGCGCGAAAATGCGTGCGAGTTCGAGGACCCCGGCGCTACCGGAAGCGTTGTCGTCGGCGCCCGGATGAATCTGGCCGATTTGCGCGGGCGCGAGGGAATGCGAATCGCCTTTGCCGAGGTGGTCGTAGTGGGCCCCCACCATAACGTATTCATCGGATGTCCCGGGCAGGTACGCGAGGACGTTGTTAACCGTGGCGCGAAGCGTTTCGATCTTTAGTGTGACGTCGACGGTAGAATCGAGAGGAATGGACAGGCCGGAGCTCTTCTCTTTTTCGATGGAGTCCTGCAGCTCGGCGGTAGTGAGGCCGGTGGGACGGAGCCACTCATCGGCGACGGGCGTTTTGACCTGCAGACTAAGGATGCCAGCTTCTTCGGGACCCTCGGCATCGCCAAATGGAAGCAATTCGTCGGATTCGCCATGCGGCAGCTTGCCGCTAACGACGATTAGAGCGGCAGCGCCATGATTCTTGGCGTTGATGGCTTTGCTGATGAGAGATGCGTGGGTCGTGTGGCCTCCGCTGGTGGCTTTTTGAACGAGGGCTTCCGGCTCACCGCGAAGGACCAGTACGATTTTGTCGCTCACGTCGGCATCGTGAAAATCGTCGTAGGAGAATTCGGGTGCGGTGATGCCGTATCCGGCAAAGACCAGAGAGGCTTTGGCATTGCCAGAGGAAGAAAAGCTAAGCGGGACGAAATCCTCGCGGAGAACGTACATCTCGATCTTTCCGCCATTGGCGTGGCCGGACATTTTTGTGCCGCCCTGGATTTTGCGGCCGGTGACCACCCGGAAGGATTGGAGGTAACCCTTGCTGCCGGCAGGTTCGAGGCCGAGCGATTTGTAGCGTTCGACGATGAGACGTTCGGCGAGCGTAAGGCCTCGAGTGCCGTCGCCGCGGCCCTCCATTTCCGGTGCAGAGAGCGCCTTAACGTCGTCGAGATACTTGGCCGGGTCAGTAGCCGCGACCGCAGGCGGATTCTGGCCGCGAGCGGGGCGAGGGAAACATATCGCGGACGCGAAGGCGGCAACGGAAAGCAGGCCTATGTGAAACGCGCGCCGAACCGGCGAATGAGCGAAAAGGAGCGGCATTCTGGAGAGTTTCTCAGTCCATAAAACGGTTACGCCGACGCAAAATAGTATCAAATCGTATGTGGAAAGGCGCCAGCAAATGGCAGAAACAATTCAACCGGAGCCGTGGCTGCGCGGAACGCTAAACGACGTTCCCGCGGTGGGAAGGGCGGTGCTGCACGCGTTGCAGCTCGCCGAAGAGGATTTGGTCAAGTGGTGCAGCGCGCTGACCGAAGAGCAACTGAATTCGCGGCCGGGCGGACTGGCGCCGGTGGCGTTTCAGATCCGGCACATCAGCCAAAGTATCGATCGACTGCTGACGTACGCCGAGGGGCGGCAGTTAATCGAAGCACAGTTGACGGCACTGAAAGCCGAGACCGAACCACGCCTCAAACCACATGAAATGTTTGCGGAACTGAGGGCGGCGTTCGACCAGGCCACGCGGCGGATTCGCGCGCTAGCTGTGAGCGATTTGGAATCGGCGCGCTCGGTCGGAAGGAAGGAATTGCCGACGACGTTGGGTGGATTGCTGGTGCATGTGGCGGAACATACGCAGAGACATGTAGGGCAGGCCATTACGACGGCGAAGCTTGTTCGCGGATTGAAAACAGGCCCGGCAGTATAGAACAGCGATACCCTTCGCGATTCGGTATACTCCTCGAACGATATGTTCTTTGAAGTGGCTAAGAGCATCCTGCTCATGGTGAGCGCGCTGTTTCCGCTTGTGAATCCGATCGGTGGCAGCCCAATTTTCCTGCTGCTGACCCAAGAATATTCCTCGGACGCGCGAAAGCTATTGGCTCGCCGCGTGGCCATCAACAGTTTCATCCTGCTGATGGTGTCGGTAGTGGTGGGCACGCACATTCTGTCGTTTTTCGGAATTTCGCTGCCCGTGGTCCAGGTGGGCGGCGGCTTGGTGGTGATTTCGACCGCTTGGACGATGCTGACGCGCAGCGACCCCGGAGCCAGCGGTGACCGCGGCCAAGTGCATCAGTCTGTAAATTCGGACGACATCTTCAAAACGGCGTTTTACCCGTTGACCCTGCCCTTGACGGTGGGGCCGGGTTCAATTTCGATTGCCATCACGCTGGGAGCAAATGTGCCGCGGCACCTCGGTCCGAACCTAATGGCGATTCTTACCGCTGCGATTGGCGCGATGTTGATCGCACTGAGCGTGTACTTGTGCTATGGCTACGCGGATAAATTGGCAGCCGCCATTGGCCCAGGCGGCATGAACGTGATTCTGCGGCTGTCGGCGTTTTTGCTGGTGTGCATCGGCGTGCAGATTTTGTGGAACGGGCTGAGTACGCTCGTAAAGACGTTGAGAATTTAGGGAGGCCGCGACCGGCCTTCCCTTTTTGCGTGAGCTTCTTAGCGTTTTGGCGTTTTGTTGGGATCGGGCGGGCGAGCAGGAAGTTTTTTCGGATTCGCTTCCAGCGCTTTCATCGCTTCGGCGATGCCCCGTTCAAGCTGCGGATCGCGTCCGGCGATCACTTCGGCAGGTTCGTTTTCGACGACGATATCCGGATCCACACCGTGACCTTCGATGACGTACTTCCCTTCCGCTGACGCGGTCGCATATTCTGGAACGAAAACGTTACCTCCGTCGAGCAGCGGGCCGCGGCCTGAAATTCCCACGACACCTCCCCAAGTGCGCTTGCCGATAAGCGGTCCGAGGCCAGCCTGGCGGAACATGTAAGGGAAAATGTCACCATCGGAAGCGGAAGTTTCATTGATCAAACATACTTTCGGGCCGTAGAACGTTTCATCGGGATAGGTATTGGTGTAGTCGGAAACGCGATCGAAGCCAGTGCCAAGAAGCGGGCGAATGAGGCGCTGGATCAGCATTTGCGAAATGTTTCCGCCACCGTTGCCGCGCACGTCCACGACAAGGGCTTCCTTACGAATCTGCGGATAATAGAATTTAATGAATTCGCGGATACCGGCCGCGCCCATATCCGGAATGTGGATGTAGCCGACGCGGCCGCTGGTCGCTTTGGAGACGGCATCGCGGTTGCGCGTGATCCAGTCGAGATAGATGAGATTGCGTTCATTGGTGATGGGCTTGTAGCTGACCTGGCGAGCGCCATCCGTGGAAGGCTTGGAATTCAGGGTGAGCTGCACCGGACGATTCGCTTTGTTGAGCAGGAGTTGGTAGGGATTCTTGCCAGCGCTCAGATCCTCGCCGTCGATGGCCAGGATGTAGTCGCCTTCGCGCGCATTGACGCCGACTTCAGTAAGCGGTGAACGATAGAGTTCCTCTTCGTTTTGACCGCGGTAGATTTGGGCGAGGCGATAGCGGCCGGCGGCATGATCAAGTTCGAGGCGCGCGCCCATGAGCGCCACTTGAGGGCGCTTCGGTATATCGTAGTCGCCGCCTTCGATGTAAGAGTGCGAGGCGTTGAGTTCAGCGACCATTTCGCCCAACACGTAGTTAAGGTCAGAACGATGGGCGACGAACGGAACCAGCGCGCCGTATTGCTGACGAAGGCCGTCCCAATCGTAACCATTCATGTTTTTGGCATAGAAGAAATCGCGATAACGGCGCCAAACTTCGTTAAAGATTTCAGCCCATTCCTGCTGAGGCACGCGATCCACCATGAGATTGGCGGTGGAAATGGTTTTGGGATTGGCTTTGCCTTCGGGTTTGGCTTCATAGAGCTTGAAGTCGCGTTCGGAGCGAACCAGGATTTTCTTGCCGTCGTCTGAGACAACGTAGCCGCGAATATTCTCTGCGAGTGTGGTTTCCTTGCGGTCCTTAAGCGAATAGAGAACAAGCGAGTCTTGCGGATAGGACTCGCGGGCGTAGAATGGCGTGCCCGCTTTGCCGTAAACCAGAAAGTCCTTGGTGACGGTCAAGCCGTCAAAATTATCGCCTTCCAAAGGCACGCGGGTCACACGGTCGGCCAATCCGTCGAAATCGATGCCGATGTATTCCTTTTTCTTATCCTCTTTTTTGTCCGACTTCTCGTCTTTCTTTTCCTTGTCCTTATCGTCGGATTTGGTCTTGTCGCCATCCTTGGCAACGGTCACCTCATCGCTTTCCGGAGGAAAGGGATTCTTTACGTCCTTGCGGAGAGCGAGCGCAAAAATTCCGCCACTACGATCGGTCGCGAAATCGAACTCCACCTGACTGACGGCGGGCTGAAAATCGTGGTCCGCCAGATAGTACAGGTAGTTGCCCTCAGGATCCCACGCGGGATCCCCAGAGTTGAAAAGGTCGCCGGTCACGCGGTGGACCTGGGAGTCAGAAACGCTCCAGACATAAATTGAGCGAAAACCGTTTGGATTGCTCAAGGTGAACGCAAGATGGCCGCCGTCATGGGACCAGACGTAATCACGCAAGCGGCCGTTGGGGCTGCGGGCAATTTCGGCGAGTCTCTTGTCCTCCAACGTGAGGATGAACAATTTGCCGTCCTTATCGGAGAAGGCCAGGCGCTTGCCGTCGGGAGCCCATTCCGGGGCGTAGAGCATGGCATGCAATCCTCGGGTAAGCTGCTCCGGTTTCGCGGAGCCGTCCTGGCTGACGAGATACACCTCGTCCTCGCCCTCGAGGTCGGAAATGAAGGCGATCTTGGCGCCGTCAGGCGACCAGCGGGCCCATTTGTCATGAGCATTGGAAGAATCGGTAAGATTGCGGGTCGGGCCCTTTTCGATGGGGGCGGTAAAAACGTCACCGCGAGCAACAAACACGATGCGCTCGCCCTTCGGGCTGAGGCCGTAATCTTCGATCTGGCCGGCAGCCGAAACCTGTGCGGGGCGAGTGAAGACGCCATCGTTCGGAACCTGAATCGCTAGATGTTTTGACTGGCCGGTGGCCACATCGAGAATGTTCAGTTCGCCGTCGGATTCGTAGACGATCTGGGTCCGGTGATCGGTGCTGGGCCAGCGGACGTCCCATTTGGTACTGCGTGTGAGCTGATCGGTCTTCTTTGTGGCGGGATCGTATGAATACAGGTTCAATGTTCCGTCGGCGTCCGAGGAATAGTAAATTTTCGAGCCGACCCACATGGGATCGCGATGGCTACGAACGCCCTCGGTAATTCTTTCGGCGGAGTGGGATTTGACGTCGAAAATATACAGCTGCTGCGCCCAACCGCCTTCATAGCGCTTCCAGGTGCGGAAGTCGCGAAAGAGCGGAGAGTACACCACCTTGGAGGAATCGGGAGATAGGTCGCCGGCACCGGATTTGGGCATGGGAAGAGGCTCGGGCATGCCTCCCGTCACGGGAACTGTGTAAAGGCGGCTGTCGCCGAGATCAAAGTATTCCCGCCCGGAGCGGAAGAGTACCGACTTGCCATCCGGCGTCCAGCCGTACACCTGATTGTCGTAGCCCCAGCGCGGCGTCAGCGGCCCGCGCGCAGGATAAAAGGTCAGCTGGCGCGGAACTCCACCGGTAGCCGGAATGACGTAAACCTGTTCATCGCCATCGTATTGCCCAGTGAACGCGATCCAGTTGCCGTCCGGCGAGAACTTGGCGAAGAGTTCGAGGCCAGGGTGCGAGGTGAGGCGCGTCGCGAGTCCGCCGGAAGTAGCTGCCAGCCAAAGATCGCCGCCATAAGTAAAGACTACTTTATCGCCGTGAACATCAGGAAAACGGAGAAGTTTCGTCTGAGAATTGACGGGCCGTGCCGCCACACCGCACAGCAGAATGAGGCAAACCAAGGCGATCAGATTTCGGGTGCGCATGGATCCTTTCGTCGGAACAGAACATCGCAAATTTTTTGAATGATCAAACCACGGGGATTCCCCGGAGGGCGGAATTGTATACCCACAAGCACGAGAAAGGAATCGAGAGAGCACGAAAACCGGCTGGTGTCTGACGCACAGATTGCGCTTGCGCCGCGTTCAACTCCAACCCCTGCTGCGTGTATCATGAATTGGAGAAGTCGGCTGGCGAGCGCCGCCGTATCCCTAGACATGGCCGAAATCACATCTCTTCGGGAAGCAGTCGCCACTTTGGTGCGTGACGGTGACACCGTCGCCATGGAGGGGTTTACTCACCTGATTCCCTTCGCCGCCGGCCACGAAGTCATCCGCCAGGGTCGCAAGAACCTGACATTAGTCCGCATGACGCCAGACGTGATCTACGACCAGCTCATCGGCGCAGGCTGCGCCAAAAAATTGATTTTTTCGTGGGGCGGTAATCCTGGCGTCGGTTCCCTGCACCGCTTGCGCGACGCGGTCGAGCACGATTGGCCGGCGCCACTCGACATTCAGGAGCACGGTCACGGCGATCTTTCGAACGCCTACGTCGCCGGAGCGGCCAAGTTGCCCTTCGCCGTCATCCGCGCCTACGCCGGCTCTGATCTGCCCAAACACAACGATAAAATCAAATTCATTCAGTGCCCGTTCACCGGAGAAACCCTCGCGGCCGTGCCTGCCATCGAGCCCGACGTCACGGTGATCCACGCGCAAAAAGCCGACCGCAAGGGCAACGTTCTTCTCTGGGGAATTCTCGGAGTACAAAAAGAAGCCGTCCTCGCGGCAAAAAAGGCCATCGTCACCGTCGAAGAAATCGTCGACGACCTCAGCGCCTGGCCTAATGCCTGCATCCTTCCCGGCTGGACTCTTTCCGCCGTTTGCTCGGTTCCGGGTGGCGCATTTCCCTCTTATGCGCACGGCTACTACGACCGGGATAACCGCTTCTATCAGGCTTGGGACGCCATTTCCCGCGAACGCGACTCTTTTCAACCGTGGATCAAAGCGCACATCCTCAACACCGACAATTTCGAAGGTTTTCGCCGGGTTCTGGCCGAATCCACTCCCGCAGGTGTTCCGCAATGACCGGTCAACCCGCCTATACCACCAGCGAAATCATGACTGTTGCCGCTGCTCGACTTCTTAAGAACGGCGCCGTCTGCTTCGTGGGCATTGGACTTCCGTCTACTGCCGCAAATCTCGCGCGCCTTACCCACGCGCCTGACATCGTCCTGATCTACGAATCCGGCCCCATCGGCGCCAAACCTCCAGTCCTTCCGCTTTCCATCGGCGACGGCAACCTTGCCGAAACCGCCGACACGGTTGTCTCTACTCCTGAAATTTTTCGCTATTGGCTGCAGGGCGGCCGCGTGGACGTCGGTTTCCTCGGTGCCGCGCAAATCGATCGCTTCGCCAACATCAATACCACGGTCATCGGCGATTACAAAAAGCCCGCTATACGCCTCCCCGGAGCAGGCGGCGCGCCAGAAATCGCCAGTTGTGCGCGCGAAGTGGTGCTGGTCCTTAAACAGTCTGCGCGAGCCTTCGTCAAAAAACTGGACTTCGTTACTTCCGTTGGCCATTTGGATGGAGGCAATGCTCGGCAGCGTTTGGGTCTGCCCGGCGAAGGACCGGTCGCTGTGGTCACCGATCTTTGTGTGATGGAGCCGGACCGGGCGACCAAGGAACTGACCGTCACCCAACTTCACCCCGGCGTCGCTCGCGAACAAGTCAGTAAAGCCACCGGCTGGGAAATCCGTTTCGCGGGCACCGTCCAGGAAACTCCCGCACCAACCAGCATCGAACTCGAAACGCTGCGCGATCTTGAACGCCGCACTAAACTGGCACACGGAAACCTGGTGGTGAGTTGAACATGACGACGGTTTTTCTTTGCGACGCACTTCGCACGCCCATTGGCCGCTACGCCGGCTCGCTCTCCTCCGTCCGTACCGACGACCTGGCCGCTGTTCCTCTGCGTGCCCTCATGCAGAAACATCCTCGCGTTGACTGGGGTCAGCTCGACGAGGTCACTCTCGGCTGCGCCAATCAGGCCGGGGAAGACAATCGCAACGTCGCCCGCATGGCTCTGCTTCTGGCCGGACTTCCCCACAGTGTTCCGGGAGCCACCATCAACCGCCTTTGCGCTTCGGGCATGGAGGCGATCGGTACCGCCGCGCGCGCCATCGCGTCCGGCGAATACCATTTTGTCATTGCGGGCGGCGTCGAATCTATGTCGCGGGCGCCCTTTGTGATGGGCAAAGCCGACTCGGCCTTCTCTCGTTCCGCGGAGATTCACGACACCACTATGGGCTGGCGTTTCATCAACCCGCTCATGAAGAAACAGTACGGCGTGGACTCCATGCCGGAAACTGGCGAAAATGTCGCCGAGGATTTTGCCATTTCGCGCGATGATCAGGACAAATTCGCTCTGCGCAGCCAGCAGCGTGCCGCCCAAGCCCAAGCGGCCGGATTTTTCGCTGAAGAAATTGTGCCGGTCGAAACCCCGGGCAAGAAGGGCCCGTCCATGGTATCCACCGACGAGCACCCCCGCCCCGATACTACCTTCGACGCTCTCGCCAGGCTCAAGCCGGCGTTTCGCACGCCAGGCACGGTAACCGCAGGCAATGCTTCTGGTGTGAACGACGGTGCAGCCGCCATGATGATCGCCTCTGAAGAGGCCGTGAAGCGCCACAGCCTGACACCGCGTGCCCGTTTTCTCGGCATGGCGGCGGCCGGCGTTCCTCCGCGCATCATGGGCATTGGACCGGTGCCGTCCACGCAAAAACTACTCTCGCGCCTTCAGCTTTCCCTCAACGATTTTGATTGCATCGAATTGAACGAAGCCTTCGCCAGCCAGTCCTTGGCCTGCCTGCGGAAACTCGGTGTCGCCGATGATGCCCCGCACGTCAACCCCAATGGCGGAGCGATCGCTCTCGGTCATCCGCTGGGCATGAGTGGTGCACGACTCGTCCTCACCGCCGTTCACCAATTGCAAAAGACCGGCGGCCGCCGCGCTCTTGCCACCATGTGCGTAGGAGTAGGCCAAGGCGTTTCTCTCGCGCTCGAACGGGTCTGAGTTCCTCCGGCTAACCGCAGCCCTATCCCCGCGGCCTTTGGCGGGACCGGCCTTTCCGATTGTCCAAGGTCAGATACCGTTCGTGCTGTCAGCTTACTTGCGAAGAAGGAAGCGTATGGCGCGCTCCATGAGGGCGCCGTAAGGAGGGCGCAAGAATTTTAGCGTACTGAAGCGCGACTGCAGGAATACGCCTTTTTTCTTGGAGAAGGTTTCGAAGCCGGCGTGGCCGTGGTAATGGCCCATGCCACTCGCGCCGACTCCGCCAAACGGCAAATTGTTCTGGGCAATGTGATAGATCACGTCGTTTACGGTGACGCCGCCGGAGATGGTGGTCTTCAATACGTGGGTTATGCGCATGGCGTCACGGTCGAAATAATAGAGTGCGAGCGGGCGTTCATGCGCGTTCACGTACTCCAGAGCTTCCGCAAGTTCGCAATACGTCAGGACCGGAAGAATGGGCCCAAAGATTTCTTCCTGCATGACTTGCATGGAGTCATTGGCGTCGAGTAATGCCACCGGCAAAAACAGCCGCTCATCGCCTGGAACGGTTGATTCGGATCTTTCCGACACACTCGCCGTTTCTTCTTCTGAACCAAGCGAAATCGCTATGGCGCCGCGTGAGACGGCGTCGCGAAGGTAACTGTTCAAGCGATCGAAGTGCTGCGCATTGATGATGCGCGTGTAGTCGGGATTGCCCCTCCACCTTGGATAGAGGGTCTGCGCCACCTCTCCCGCCAGCGTCACGAAATCGTCGCGCTGCGATTCGTGGACGAACACATAATCGGGCGCGAGGCACGTCTGGCCGGCGTTGTACAACTTTCCGGTCAGGATACGTTCGACCGCGGTACGCAAGGGAAACTTGGGGTGCACGATTGCGGGGCACTTCCCTCCCAACTCCAGCGTAACGGGCGTAAGATTTTCGCTGGCGGCCCTCATCACCAGCTTTCCGACTCTGGTCGAGCCGGTGAAAAGCAGATGATCGAACGGCAGCGAGGCAAATTGCGCGGCAAGCTGCGCATCACCGTTGACGACCGCGATGTACTCGGACTCAAAAATCGCGGTGATCATTTTTTGCAACACTTCGGCGGTGCGCGGAGCGAGCTCCGACGGCTTGACCATCGCGTGATTTCCCGCGGCGATGGCGTCCACCAAAGGAGAAAGCGACAGAAACGTCTGGTAGTTCCACGCGCCGAGAATACCGACAACACCAAGCGGCTGACAAACAATGTGCGCTCGCGCAGGAAAAAAGTTGAGGCTGGCAGCGACGCGGCGCGGCTTCATCCATTTCGCAAGATGCTTTCGCGTGTGACGAATGGCGTCTACGAGCGGCGCGAGTTCGAGTGCCAGAGTCTCCTGCCGCGCGCGGCCGCCAAAGTCAGCGTTCGTCGCGCGGACAATTTCGTCTTGGTGGTCGAGCACGGCGGTTTCAAGTGTCTTTAGTGCAGCGATGCGCTTCAGATAGTCCGGCGCACCGCGACCAAAGGCGGCCCGCTGGGTATCTAGCAATTGGCGGAGAGCGATTCCCTCCTCTGACGGCGAAGGGGTTGGACGAGTTTGTTGAGGCGCTGACACGGGACGAGGCTAGTTAATCACAACGCGAACCCCGCTCCCTGCCTTTTCTCAAGTGGTGACCGCAACAGTTTAAACCGCAGATTCTAAAGAACTTCGGGTACGCGCCTGCGCGAACGGGTGTAGGTGCGGATCTGCGAGCGGCATGGATGGACGCCTGCTGATCGACAAGCTTCAGGAAGCATGGGATGTGAGCGATCGAGGAACCCGATGGCTGCCGGGGAGCGCAGCCATCAATGAGAGAAAAGCTTGCAAACGGCAAGTATGTTTCGCCAACCTACGTGGCAGAACAGCCAGCACTGGCAGGACTGCGCGCCGAGGCGCTGCGCTATCTCGAGAAGGCCTACGCGATGCGCACCTGGTTTATCTGGAGCAAGATCCGGCGCTTGATGGGCTGCGGTCGAAACCGTCGTTCGGAGCGGATTGCCGTCTGCATGCGGTTTAAAGGGCGCCTGCACGGCGAAATAAAAAAGGGACACGGCCCGCCGTGTCCCCTAAAGTTTCGCTTAATCTAAGCCAGCAAGTGTCGGTCAGCTGGCCGCTGCGACCGGTTCTTCTTTCTTGGTTTTTTCTTTCTTTTCCTTGGTTTTGAATTCGTAGCCGACGAGTTCGAGGATGGCCACTTTGGCGCCGTCACCGACACGGGTCCCAGCGGAGATGATGCGAGTGTAGCCGCCGGCGCGGTCCGCGAATTTGGGAGCAATTTCGCTGAAAAGCTTCTTGGTGACGCCGGGAGTGAAGATATAAGCGGCGGCCTGGCGGCGCGAGGCGAGCGTGTCGCGCTTGCCGAGGGTGATGAGCTTTTCGGCGACCGGGCGGGCGGCCTTGGCGCGCGTCAGCGTGGTGGTGATGCGGCCGTGCTCGAAAAGATTGGTGACCAAGTTACGCAGGGTGGCACGACGGTGCCAAGGGTTGCGGCCAAGTTTGGAGCCGGATTTCAGGTGTCGCATGATTCAGTGTTCTCCGTAAAGCATGACAGCAAATTCGTCGAATCGCTATTGCGCAGCGGACGAGGAAAAAACGAATTCCCCGCCGCTTCGCTTCTCGGAATGCCCGCTGTATTGCTGCGTCCGAGGTAAGGTTGTGACCGCTGCACAGACTGAAGTCTGTGCTAGCAAACCTAGAGGCCGAGGTTTTCTTCGGCGGCCGGAGCGGCAGTCTGGCTCGGCAGCGGCGGCCAGATGATACGGCCGTGCTCGTCGAACTTCATACCCAGGGCCAAGCCCATCTTGACGAGGATTTCCTTGATCTCGTTGAGAGACTTGCGGCCAAAGTTTTTGGTCTTGAGCATTTCGTTTTCGCTCTTCTGCACCAGCTCGCGAATAGTCTGGATGTTCGCGTTCTTGAGGCAGTTGTAGGAGCGGACCGAAAGCTCTAGCTCTTCCACCGAGCGATCCAGATGTTCGAGGCGCGGATCGTTGGAATATTCCGCGGGAGCTTCGACCACGTCGGTGGGCTCTTCGAAATTGATGAAGATGCTCATGTGGTCCTTCACCAGCTTGGCGGCCAGGCCGATGGCATCGTTGGGCGTGATGGCGCCGTTGGTCCACACTTCGATCATCAGCTTCTCGTAATCGGTCATCTGACCGAGACGAGCAGCCTCGACGGAGTAGTTGACCTTGCGCACGGGCGAGTGGACGGAGTCCACGGGAATGTAGCCGATGGGCAGGTCTTCGTCATAGTTGCGGTCGGCGGCGACGTAACCACGGCCGTTCTTGACGCGCATTTCGATCTGCAACTTGCCACCTTCGCTGACCGTGGCAATGTAGACCGATTTGTCGAGCACGGCGAAGTCGGCGTCTTCCTCGATTTGTGCGGAGGTGACGGGACCGGGCGCCTCGACGTTGAGATAGATGGTCTTGGGCAGGTCGGTGTTGAGCTTGATGGGAACCTGCTTCAGGTTGAGGATGATGTCGGTGGCGTCTTCGACCACGCCGGCGATCGAAGAGAATTCGTGCAGCACGCCTTCGATCTTCACGGCGGTGATCGCTGCGCCTTCGATGGAGCTCAGAAGCGCACGACGCAACGCATTGCCTACCGTAGTGCCCCAACCGCGCTCAAACGGCTGGGCGGAAAAGCGCGCGTACTTTTCGGTCAGCGATTCGAGCTCGGGCGCGAGACGCTTGGGTTTCTGGAAACCTTTCCACATATTCAGTTCCTTCCTTCTGGAAGCCAATGATGAGGCTTCCGGTACTGCTGAAATTTTTGGGCCGCAGAAGGCCGCGGGATAAACCCGCGGCTACGGATGCCGGACTAAAGCGCTCCGACGTTAAGACCTCTACTTCGAATAGAGCTCGACAATCAGCTGTTCATTGATGGCCGGGGTCTGCACGTCGTCACGCTTGGGCAGAGCCACGACTTTGGCTCTGAACTGCTCGCGATCCTGTTCGAGCCACGGAGCGAGGTTCTGGCTTTGCGCAACGTTGCGCGCATCGAGAACCATGGCGTTGTCGCGCATCTTATCCTTGATGGCGATTTCGTCGCCCACGTTCACCTGATAAGAAGGGATATTGACCTTCTTGCCGGAAACGCGAACGTGGCCGTGGAGCACGAGCTGACGGGCCTGGGCGCGCGAAGACGCAAGCCCGGCTCGGCACACGACGTTATCTAGACGCCGCTCGAGCATGATGATCAGGTTTTCGCCGGTCGGGCCCTTGGTGCGCTCCGCCTTTTCGAAATAGTTGCGGAACTGACGTTCGAGCAGCCCGTAGGTGCGCTTCACTTTCTGCTTTTCGCGCAACTGCAAGCCGTAGCCGGCAACCTTGGCGCGGCGCGACTGGCCGTGCTGACCGGGAACGAAGTTACGCTTTTCAATGGCGCACTTCTCGGTAAAGCAACGGAGTCCTTTTAGAAAAAGCTTCTGCGCCTCGCGGCGGCACAAGCGGCAAACTGCATCACGATGTCTTGCCAACTTCGATTCTCCCTTCGCAAATCCTTCGAACCTTTCGCAAAAGCGCCGGCCTTCCTCCCTCAGGGTAAACAGAAGGCGGCCGCTATCAATCAGACGCGGCGGCGTTTGGGCGGACGGCAGCCGTTATGCGGAATCGGCGTGACATCGCGAATGACCACGATGTGCAAGCCGGCCGCAGCGAGCGCACGCACGGCGGATTCACGGCCGGAGCCGGGACCCTGCACGCGCACTTCGACGGACTTGAGGCCGTACTGATCGCGCGCGTTGGTGGCAGCGCTCAGGGAAGCCTGCTGCGCGGCGTACGGAGTGCCCTTGCGCGAACCCTTGAAGCCGATGGCACCGGCCGACGACCAGCACAACGTGCGGCCGTCAGGATCGGTGATGGTGATCTGCGTGTTGTTGAACGACGCAGCCACGTGCACGACGCCGTGCGGGACGACGCGGCGCTCGCGCTTCTTCTTGAACTCTTTTTTGCGCTTGGCAGCGGCTCCAGTGGCGGCCGGTTTTGCCGGCGCCGCGGTTCCGTCAGGCGCTGTTTTCTGCTGCTCTTTTGCCACGTGATGCTCCGTTTCCTAGACTTCCAATTCGGAGGCCACCTGAAGGTGGCCGCTACAAAATCCGACAAACCGGGCGGACAAGCCCGCCCCACAATTAGCCCTTCTTGCCCTTGACCTGCTTCTTGGCAGCGACGGCTCCGCGGCGCGGACCCTTGCGGGTGCGGGCGTTGGTGTGCGTACGCTGGCCGCGAACCGGCAGGTTGCGGCGATGACGAATACCGCGGTAAGCCTGGATTTCGATCAGGCGACGGATGTTCATCTGGATCTCCTTGCGGAGATCGCCTTCGACGCGGCCTTCCTGCTCAATGGCGTTACGAAGCTTGTTCACTTCGTCTTCGGTGAGGTCGCGGATTTTCTTGGTGTGGTCGACACCGGCCTTTTCGGCAAGCCGCTTCGCGCGCACCTGCCCGATGCCGTAGATTGACGTAAGGCCGACCCACAAACGCTTCTGCACCGGAAGATCAACACCTGCGATACGTGCCATGACTTCTCCTGTTCCTCAAACAGCCGCGGGATAACCCGCCGCTACAAAATCTCTTATCCCTGGCGCTGCTTGTGTTTCGGATTGACGCAAATCACCCGAACCACGCCGCGGCGATGGATCACCTTGCACTTGTCACAAATCTTCTTTACCGACGCACGAACTTTCATTGCCTGACTCCCTTAACCACCCTACTAGTGCCGAGCTAAAGGCCGGCGCTACGTTAAGACCCAAAACCGCGGTTCTCCAACCGCCACCGCAAAAACACAGCCGCTATTTATAGCGGTACACGATGCGGCCGCGGGTCAGATCGTATGGCGAAAGCTCCACAGCGACTTTGTCACCAGCGAGAATGCGAATAAAGTTCTTGCGCATCTTGCCGGAAACGTGCGCCAGAACCTGGTGTTTGTTTTCCAGCTCGACGCGAAACATCGCATTCGGCAGCGGCTCGATCACGGTGGCCATCACTTCGATGGCGTCCTCTTTCGGATTGCCCGAGTCGCCTTTTTTCTTGTCGTCTTCGTGCTTCGCCATAAGCTCCTGAGTTAGAACCGACTCTTCACCAGGACGGGCCAGTCATTTCCTTGGGCCGCGTCAAAATCAGCGGACCGTTGGAGGTGACGGCCACGGTATGCTCGAAATGCGCCGATGGACTGCCATCAGCAGTTTCGGCAACCCACTCGTCGCGCATGCGCACTTCGTGACCGCCGGCATTCACCATTGGTTCGACGGCGATGACCATGCCTTCCTGCAATCGCGCACCACGTCCGGGTTCCCCGTAATTCGGCAGGTTCGGTTCGTCGTGCATCTTGGTGCCGATGCCGTGCCCAACGAATTCGCGCACTACCGAAAATCCATTCTCTTCGACCAAGCTTTGCACCGCGTAGCCTACATCGCCGAGGCGGTTGCCGGCGCGCATCTTGTCGATGGCGCGGTCGAGCGAGTCGCGGGTGACATCCAGCAGCTTCTGCAGTTCCGGCCTGATTTTGCCGACCGGAACAGTGACTGCCGAGTCCGCGAAATATCCATCCACTTCCATGCCGAAGTCGATGGAGACGATATCGCCTTCCTTCAACTTGCGCTTCGGCGAAGGGATCCCGTGAACGATCTCGCTGTTCACCGACGTGCAGAGCACGCAGGGATAGCCGCGATACCCTTTGAAGGCCGGGTGACCCGGTTGGCCGGCGATTTTTTCCTCGGCGATCTTTTCGAGGTCCATCGTCGTCATTCCGGGACGCACGCTCGAACGCAGCGTGTTCAGCACTTCATGCACAATCAGACCCGCACGGTGCATCTTTTCAATTTCGTCAGCACTGCGCAGATGTATCGCCATTTCCTTTGCAAAAAACCAGCTAACGGGCGTCATTCACCACAGCAACAATGCTCGCCGCGACTTCGTCCACACTCTTCGAGGCGTCGATGTCGCGCAGACGTCCCAACCGCCGGTAATACGCCGCCAGCGGAGCGGTTTGCTTCTCGTACGCCGCGAGCCGGGGACCGACGATTTCTTCGCGGTCATCGGCGCGTTGCTCCAGGTCGCCGCCGTCGTTGTCGCAGCGGCCGTCGACTTTGGGCGGGCGCTCGTAGACGTTGTAGATTTCTCCGCCTACTCTGCACATCCGCCGGCCGGTAATGCGCCGCAAAAGCAAGCCCGGGTCAATCACCATGTGCACAACCAGCGGCTGCTTAAAACCATGCTGCTTGAGCAGTTCGCCGAGCCACTGCGCCTGGGCCACGGTCCGCGGAAAACCGTCGAACACGAAGCCGTGCGCACAGTCCGGGCGTTCGATGCGCTCCGCGACCATGCGGAGCACGATCGAATCGGGAACCAGCTCGCCGCGGCTCATGATCGGCTGAGCACGCTGGCCGAGCGAAGTGCCCTGCGTGACGTGCTCGCGGAGCATATCGCCGGTGGAAAGGTGCGGCGCCGAATACTTGCGCGCCAACTCTTTCGCCTGGGTCCCTTTTCCCGCCCCCGGAGGGCCGAGAAAAATCACTGCACGGTCCAGCTTCTCGTGCGGCCGAATGTCCGAGGTCACTCCGTCGTCTCCCTCTGACTGCCGGACTCTAGCGCCGGCCGCGGATCCGGCCCTTCCGTGCAAATCCCTCGTAGTTGCGCATGACCAACTGCGCTTCCAGCTGCTGGACAGTATCCATGGCCACACCGACAACGATCAGCAGCGACGTACCGCCAAAGTAAAAGTTGACTCCCAGACCGTTCAAAACCCATTGCGGGAAGTGGCGGTCAAACCAGCTGCCACCGAGCCAGGTGGGCAAGTGGTTCAAGTGAATGCCCGCGATCATCCATTCGGGCAGCAAGCAAACCAGCGCAAGGTAGACAGCGCCGATCATGGTAAGGCGTTTCAGGATGCGGCTGACGTACTCGCTGGTGTTGCGGCCCGGTCGAATGCCCGGAATGAAGCCACCGTTCTTGCGCATGTTGTCGGCGAGTTCGGTGGGATTAAAAACGATCCCCACATAGAAAAACGCGAACAGCAGGATGAGCGTAACGTACAAGACCGTGTACAGCGGCTCGCCCCATTTTACCATGTCTGCAAAATTCTTCACGAACACCCAACGACTGCCTAAAAGCAGACCGAGCGTGGCCGGAAATGCCAGCAACGAGCTGGCAAAAATCGGGGGAATGACGCCACCGGAATTGACGCGCAGCGGCAGATAGGTGGATTGGCCGCCCATGACGCGACGGCCGACGACTCGCTTGGCGTACTGGACCGGAATACGGCGTTGCCCCTGTTCGACCAAGACGATAAAAGCCACCACCGCAACCATCAACACGAGCAGCAGGATGATGGCCAGCGGGGTAAAGACGCCCCAAGCCTGGGTACGCGACTTTTCCCACAGATCCACGATGGCCCGCGGCAGACCAACCACGATGCCGACAAAAATGATGAGCGACATGCCGTTGCCGATGCCGCGTTCGCTAATCTGTTCACCGAGCCACATGATGAAGGCGGAGCCAGTAGTCAGGGTGAGCACGGTCATCAGCTTGAAGCCCCAGCCCGGGTGGTAGACGACCGACGCGCCGTTGAGACTCTGGCCCTGCAGCAAGCTGGCTGTGGAAAGCGACTGGATCACGCTCAAGACAATGGTCAGGTAGCGCGTGTACTGCGTAATCTTGCGACGGCCGAGCTCGCCCTCTTTTTGCAAACGCTCGAGATACGGGAACACCACCGTCATCAGCTGGAGGATGATGGACGAAGTGATGTACGGCATGATGCCCAAGGCAAAGATCGTCAGGCGGCGGAAGTTGCCGCCGCTGAAGAGATCGAAAATGCCAAGAGCAGTGCCCTGCGCCTGCGCGAAAATCTGATTGAGCAGTTCGCTATTGATGCCGGGAGTCGGAATATGCGCACCGATGCGATACACAGCCAGCAAGGCCAGCGTGAACAGGACGCGCTTCCGCAAGTCTTCGATGCGGAAGAGATTCGCGAGAGCTTGTAAGAAGCGATTCATGCGTTCCCTTGTAAACCCGCCGGGTCAAAGCCCGGCACTAGAAACTGCACGGGTCTGACGACCCGCCACTACCATACCGTTACGACAAGACCTCGAACGAGCCGCCGGCCTTGGCAATCTTTTCCTTGGCGGAGGCGCTGAAAGCGTGAGCGTGAATGGCCAGTCTGGTCTTCAGTTCGCCATCGCCCAAAACTTTGACTTGCTGCTGGGTGCGGACAAAACCGTGCGCGCGAAGCAGATCCGGCGTCACGGTTTCACCGGCTGGAAAAACGTTGAGCTCTTCCAAGTTGATCACGGCGAAACTCGAAGCGAACGGATTGTTGAATCCGCGCTTGGGGATGCGGCGGTGCAGGGGCATCTGGCCGCCCTCAAAACCACGGCGACGAGAATAGCCGCGGCGCGACTTTTGTCCCTTATTGCCGGAACCTGACGTCTTGCCGAGCTTGGAACCGATACCGCGGCCGACACGCACTTTGCGGTGCCGCGAGCCACGCGGCGGGCGCAGCGTTTCGAGCCCGATGGATTTTTTTTCTTCTTTTTTCTTGGCCATGGACTTATTTCACCACTTCCACAAGATGGCGCACTTTGTGGAGCATGCCGCGCGTTTCCGGCGTGTCCTGGCGCTCGACAACCTGGTGCAGGCGACGCAGGCCGAGTCCACGAATCGTCTGGCGCATGTCGTCCGTGCAGCCGATAAAGCTGACTACCCACTTCACTCTAACTGTGCCGCCTTTTCCCTGGCTCTTGGCGGCAGTTTTCTTCTGTGCCGTCATCGTGCTTCCCCTGCGGCCTGTTCGGTTTTCTTTTCGCGGCCGGTAATTTCTTCGACAGTCTTGGTGCGGGTTTCCGCAACCTGCGCCGCGTCCTTTAATCCGAGCAGCGCCGCAAACGTGGCTTTGATGACGTTGTGCGGATTGGAGGTACCGAGCGACTTGGTCAGCACGTTGTGAATGCCAGCAACCTGCATCACCTTGCGCACCGGACCGCCGGCAATCACGCCGGTACCTTCCGGAGCCGGCTTGAGCAGTACCTGCGCTGAACCGTAGCGGCCGATGACCTGATGAGGAATGGTGGAACCTTTGAGGTTCAACTGGATCAAATTCTTTTTCGCTTGCTCGATGCCCTTCTTGATGGCCATCGGCACTTCGCGCGCTTTGCCCATGCCAAAACCGGCATGGCCATGGTTGTCACCAACAACGACCAGTGCGGAGAAACTCAGGTTCTTGCCGCCCTTGACCACCTTGGTGACGCGGTTGATCGCGATGACGTCATCTTTCAACTCCGAAGGATTGACTTCGAGCAGCCGACGCACCGCGAGACTATCCCTTAAAATTTGCTTCGACATAGGCTTAGAACTGTAACCCCGCTTCCCGCGCCGCATCCGCGAGCGCCTTGACGCGGCCGTGATACTTGTACCCGCCGCGGTCGAACACAACCCTGGAAACTCCGGCAGCCTTGGCGCGTTCGGCGACGGCTTTGCCGACGACTTTGGCTGCTGCGACGTTGCCGCCGCCCTTTAAACTTTTTTTGGTGTCCTTGTCCGCGGAACTCGCGGAAACCAGCGTCTTGCCAGCGCGGTCGTCAATCACCTGCGCGTAAATGTGATCGAGCGAACGATACACGCACAGGCGCGGCCGTTCGGCGGTGCCCGACACGGTCATGCGCACGCGAGCATGCACGCGCTGGCGCTTGAGATCTCTCGATAGTCTGCGAACCGGTACGGATGCCACTGTTCTTCTCCTTCAATCTGACCCAGGGTTGTAAGACAACCTGTCCATCTCGGGGCCTGTCAAACAAGCCTGCAAACCCTGAAACCTGCTCCCACAAAAACGTCAGGCCGCCAACAGATTACGCTGCGCCAGCCTTGGCTCCGGCCTTGCCCGCTTTCTTCTTCAAGCGCTCGCCGGTAATGCGAATTCCCTTCTGCTTGTACGGATCAGGAGGACGCAGCGAGCGAATGTCTGCCGCAACCTGACCGACCTGTCCTTTGTCGGCACCGGAAATGACGAGGTGCGTCTGCTTGTCCACCGCGATCTGGATTCCTTCCGGAACCGGGAACTCGATGGGGTGCGACTTGCCAAGAGCGAACGCCACAGCTTTGCCCTTGAGCTCGGCGCGATAGCCGACACCGACAATGTCCATCTCTTTCTTGAAGCCCTGCGTGACACCATGCACGGCATTGGCAACTAACGCGCGCGCAAGGCCGTGCACGGCGCGATGCTCGTCCGATTCGCGCTTGACGTTGAGCACGCCGTCTTTCTGCTCGAAAGAAATTCCACGCGGAATCGCGACACTGAGCTTGCCCTTGGGCCCTTGAACATCAATCTTGTCCGGGGCCATGGCGATCTTTACGCCCGAGGGCACGGGAATTGGCTTGTTTCCGATACGTGACATTTTTAATTCAACCTTTAAAACTTCTGTTTTGATCAACCAAAAACTACCAAACCTCGCAAAGCAGTTCGCCGCCGACCTTGTTCTTGCGGGCAGCCCGGCCGCTCATCAAGCCCCGCGGGGTGGTGAGAATACTGATGCCCAGTCCGCCAACCACCGGCTTGATTTCCAGAGCGCCGACATAACGGCGTGCCCCAGGCCGCGAAATGCGCTTGATGCCGGAGATGACGCTGCGACGGTCCGGCGTATACTTCAGAAAAACACGCAGGGTTTTGTGACCTTTGTTTTCGTCCACCATCTTGAACGTGGAGATGTAGCCTTCATCCTTGAGGATGCGGGCGATCTCGCTCTTCAGGCGGGACGCTGGCACATCCACGCGCTGGTGCTTGGCGGCGGCCGCGTTGCGGATGCTGGTCAGAAAATCGGCGATCGGATCGGTCTGCATAATCTTCTGGTGTCTCCTCTACCAGCTGGACTTCACGACGCCGGGAATTTCTCCCTTGAGCGCCATGCCGCGGAAGCAGATGCGGCACATTTGAAACTTGCGGATGAAGGCGCGGGCACGGCCGCAGACGCGGCAACGGTTGCGCTTGCGCACCTTGAACTTCGGCTTCTTGAGTTCCTTTACGATTTTCGCGGTGCGTGCCATTAATTCGCTCCTCCCGGCCGGCGCAGAGGAAAGCCGAGCCCCAGCAACAGTTCGCGGCCTTCTTCGTCGTTTTTAGCGGTGGTGGTCAAAGTGATGTTCATGCCCTTGATCTTGTCCACGCGCGTGTAATCAATTTCGGGAAACACCAGCTGATCCTTCAGTCCCAGCGTGTAATTACCGCGGCCGTCAAACGCGTTGAACGGCAGGCCGCGAAAGTCGCGCACGCGGGGCAGCACGACATTGCACAGGCGGTCGAGAAATTCGTACATTTTATCGCCACGCAATGTGACCGCGCAGCCGATCGGCATGCCCTTGCGAATTTTGAAATTGGCGATGGACTTCTTGGCACGGGTGATGACCGGCTTCTGGCCGGTAATCTGGCCGAGTTCTTGCGCCGCGGTGTCCAGCAGCTTGACGTTCTGACTGGCTTCGCCCAAGCCGATGTTTACGGTGATCTTTGAAACTTTCGGCACAGCCATCACGTTCTTCAGGCTGAAGCGCTTCATCAGCGCGGGCGTGGTCTCTTTCCGGTATTTTTCCTGCATTCTGCTCTTCATTTCAGTTCGTCTCTTTTTCCTATTCCCGAATTCGTGTTAGCTGCTTCCGTTTACTTGTCCAAACTCGTTCCGCAGCGCTTGCAAACGCGGGTGCGAGTGCCGTCGGACAGAACATTGTGGCCGATGCGGGTGTGTTTGCCGCAGCTGCCGCATACGATCATCACGTTGGAAGAGTTGATCCCCGCTTCCTTCTCGACGATGCCGCCCTTGATGTTCTTCGAGGGATTCGGGCGGGTGTGCCGCTTGATGATGTTGGCGTGCTCCACGACCACCGTATTCTTGCGCGGATTGATCGTCAGAATGCGCCCGGTTCGACCGGCATCCGGTCCCGACATCACCTTGACCTGATCGCCCTTGCGAACGTGAATTTTGTACCGCTTGGTTTCGTGTGCGCTCATTTCGTTTTCCGTTACCAGACTTCCGGAGCCAGCGAGACGATCTTGGTGAACTTCTTCTCGCGCAGCTCTCTTGCCACCGGCCCGAACACGCGGGTGCCCACTGGCTCATTGGCGTCGTTGATCAAAACCGCGGCGTTGTCGTCAAAGCGGATGTAAGTGCCATCCTTACGGCGCGATTCCTTGCGCATCCTGACGATCACGCACTTCACCACTTTTCCTTCTTTGACCTGGCTTTCCGGAGTGGCTTCCTTCACCGAAGCGGTCACAATGTCCCCCAAGCCCGCTTTCAGCCCGGCATCGCCGCCCACCGGCAAAATGCACATCAGCTTGCGCGCGCCGGAATTGTCGGCCACCGTCAGCCAGGTTCGCATCTGAATCATGACGTCTTCTCCCGATCCCTTCCGATTACTGGGCCGACGTGTTTCGCGTCAGCACTTCTTTCAGGCTCCAGCGCTTTAGCCGCGACAACGGACGCGATGCAGCGATACACACCGTGTCACCCTGCCGGGCTTCGCGCTTTTCGTCGTGCGCGTAAAACTTTTTGGAGATGCGGATCACGCGGCGGTACTTCGCGTGCTGCACCAGCCGGATCACTTCGACGACGATGGTCTTCTCCATCTTCGCGCTGGTGACTTTGCCGATCAGCTCGGTGTTCTTTGCGGGAGCCGCGGACTTTGCCGTTTGTGTTTCTGCCGTCATTACGCCTTACCTGCCTTTGCCGCCGTGGTCAACTGTCGCGCGCGCAGTAGCGTCTTGACGCGCGCCAAATCCTTTTTCGCTTCACGCAAACGCTTCAGCGCTTCCGCTTGGCCGGTGGACAGCTGAAAGCGGAGCCGGAAAATGGTTTCCGTCAGCTCTTTTTGCTGCGCTTCCAGCTCGTTGACGCCCGCTTCGCGAATTTTCTCGATACGCCGCGGCATAACTTAGAGTCCTCCTGCGCGGGAAACGAATTTCGTCGGAATGGGCAGCTTGTGCGCGGCCAACGTCAGTGCTTCGCGCGCCACCGCTTCGTCAATGCCGGCCATTTCAAACATCACGCGGCCCGGCTTGACCACCGCAACCCACTTTTCCGGAGCGCCTTTGCCCTTGCCCATGCGGGTTTCCGCGGGCTTCTTGGTAAACGGCTTGTCCGGAAAAATCCGGATCCAGAGTTTGCCGCCACGCTTGATGAAACGCGTGATGGCTACGCGAGAAGCTTCAATCTGGCGGTCGGTAATCCAGGCATTTTCCATGGCCTTCAAACCAAAATCACCAAACGAAAGCTCTCCACCGCGCCAGGCCTTGCCCTTGCGGCGGCCGCGCATCTGCTTTCTGTACTTCACTTTCTTCGGCATCAACATCGCTGTGCTCTCGCTTCCCCTGCTTTAAAAAGCCTCGAAATTTTCAGTCCGCCGCTACCGGCTCGGGCTTGTTGTCCGTCTTCTTGCGGCGCGGAATGTTTTCACCCTGGTAGATCCAGCACTTGACGCCGATCACGCCATAAGTGGTGTGCGCTTCCGCGGTACCAAAATCGATGTCCGCGCGGAGGGTTTGCAGCGGCAACCGGCCCTGCAGATACCACTCTTTGCGCGCGATTTCAGCGCCGTTCAAGCGACCGGCCACGCGAACCTTGATTCCCTTGCAGCCAAAACGCAGCGCCGAGTCCACGCTCTTGCGCATGGCGCGGCGAAACGCCACGCGCTTTTCCAGTTGCAGTGCAATCGATTCCGCAACCAAAGTGGCATCGAGTTCCGGACGATGCACTTCCTGAATGTCGATATGCACTTCGCGCTTGGTGCGCTTTTGCACGTCCTGCTTGAGCTTGTCGATTTCCGCGCCCTTGCGGCCGATGATGATGCCGGGACGCGCGGTGTAGATGCGCACCACCAGCTTGTTGGCGGCGCGCTCGATGTCAATCGAGCTGATGCCGGCGGACTTCAGCTTGTCCTTCAGCTCGCGGCGCAGCTTGACGTCTTCATGCAAAAGGTCGGCGTATTCCTTGTCGGCATACCAGCGCGACTTCCAGGGCTTGTTGTAGCCCAGGCGGAATCCGTATGGATGTGTTTTCTGTCCCATGGTTCTCCCTTACGCCTTCTTGCCCTTCTTCGGCGCCTGCGACTTGCCGGTCAATGCCTTGCGCACACGCCGCGCGGTGCCGCGAACACCCTTGTTGGCTTCCGCTTCGGCAACGTTGCTGGCATGGCGTTCCGCCGCTGCTACATGATGCTCGGCCACCTGCACCCATAGATGCGCGGTGCGCTTCTGATAACGAAACCCGCGGCCCATCGGCGCAGGACGCATACGCTTCCAGCGCGCGCCTTCGTTGACAAAGCACTGGGAAACGAACAACTGGTCCACGTCGAGGGGAGCTCCCGCATCTTCCGCCTTGCGTTCGGCGTTGGCGACGGCGCTGCGCAACAACTTTTCAATCGGACCCGCGGCGCGCTTCGGGGTGTAGCGCAGCGTGTGCAGGGCATCCTGCACGCGTTGCCCGCGAATCAGGTCAATCACGAGTCGCGCCTTTTGCGGCGACATCCGGACGTGGCGCGCCAGCGCGTGCGCCTCGATTTGCGGAGTCTGTGTCTGCACGTCTGCCATGGTTTATGCCTTCGGCGCCGGTGCTGCTACGCCGCCTCCGGCTGGAGCGGCCGCTGCCGCCTTCTCGAGCGCCGCCTTCACGGCATGGCCTTTGAAAGTGCGCGTCGGAGCGAATTCGCCCAGCTTGTGTCCAATCATCTGTTCCGTCACATAGACCGGAATAAACTTTTTGCCGTTGTGCACGGCAATGGTGTGACCGATCATGTCCGGCACGATCGTCGAGCGCCGCGACCAGGTCTTCACCACTTTCTTTTCGTTGCGCGTGTTCAGCCCTTCGACTTTTTCGCGCAGGTGCCCGTCCACGAACGGACCCTTTTTGAGTGAGCGTGCCATCTCGTTGCTATTCCTCCACGCGGCGCAAACGCCCCCACTGGGCATGCCGCATCTTCTTAAATCCACGCACCGGCCCGGGAACACGATGCGATTTCGGGCAGAACGGACAAACAAACCGCGTACCCAGCGCATTCGGCGTGCGGTCCACAATGACCGCCCATCCGGGCTTGCACAGCTTGTACAGCACTGGCTCCAGCGGAACGATCTGCTTCCGCACCGGCAACACTGGCTTGGCTGCCGGCTTCGGCGCCACGCGCTTCGCTACACGCTTGTTCGACCGCTTCGCGCTTCGGCGTACCGCTGCCCGGCGCCCTGCTGTCCTTCGTGCCGCTGCCCGTCGTGTTAGAGCCATGTTCCGCTCACCATTCGCAACTTTTTTGCTTCCCGCTACGCCGCGAATGTCTGCTGCTTACCGCTCGAAAACCTACTTGCGGCGCTCGACAATATGCTTGTCGGTGCGTTTGTTGTGCCGCGTCTTCTTGCCCAACGTTGGGAAAGCCCACGGCGTTACCGGGTGATTGCCCTTCACGCGGCCTTCTCCGCCGCCGTGCGGGTGATCCACCGGGTTCATCGCCACACCGCGAACCGTGGGACGAACACCCATCCACCGCGTGCGGCCTGCTTTGCCGAACGTTTCGTTCTCATGGTCCACGTTGCCGACTTGGCCGACCGTGGCCATGCAGTCCACGGAAAACTTGCGAACTTCCCCCGAAGGCAGCTTGATCAGCGCCAAGTCGCCTTCCTTGCTCAACAACTGAGCCGAGGCGCCCGCCGTGCGAACCAACTGGCCACCACGACCTGGGTACAACTCGATGTTGTGCACCATGGTGCCCGGAGGAATGTGCCGGAACCGCAGCGCGTTGCCGGGAAGAATGTCCGCCGCTTCGCCGGTGCTGACGGTTGCGCCCACTTCGAGACCCACCGGATGCAGGATGTAGCGCTTGTCGCCGTCCGCGTAGTGCAGCAACGCGATGTTGGCGCTGCGGTTCGGATCGTATTCGATCGCCGCCACCGTGGCCGGAACGCCGTCTTTGTCGCGCCGGAAGTCCACCTTGCGGTACTGTTTCTTGTGGCCGCCACCGCGATGCCAAACCACCACTTCGCCGTGGTTGTTGCGGCCGCCGGAGCGCTTCTTCGGTTCCAGGAGCCGCTTTTCCGGCGTCTCCTTGGTAATCTCGTTCTTGTCGAGCACGGTCATAAACCGTCGCGACGCCGTGTATGGATTAAAGCTCTTCAGTCCCATCGCTGCCTCTTGCTACTCAATCTCCTGCGGCTTGCACCTGCCGCGTTTTTGCTTCCGTTGCTCCCGGTCTTACTGCCCGAACCCTACCTGTGTTTCCTGGTTTACAGATTTTCGGCAAACTCGATCATCTTTTCGCCCGCGGCCAGTTTTACGTAGGCCTTCTTCCAGTCCCGGCGATAGCCTTCGCTCTGCCCGCGGCGCCGCATCTTGCCCACAAAATTCGCGGTACGCACGCCGGCGACCTTGACCTTGAAAATCTGCTGCACGGCTTCCTTGATCTGCGTCTTGGTGGCCTTCGCAGAAACCTCAAACACCACCGTACCTTGCACTTCCTTTACGCCCAAGCCCTTTTCCGTGATGATCGGGCGACGAATGATCTGATAGTGGGGGGTCGACATGCTCTATCCCTTCCCCTTCTTGGCGGCCGGCTTGGCTGCAGGCTTCGCCGCTTTCTTAGCCGCCGGCTTTTTTGCGGTGGTTTCTTTTTTCGCTGGCGCAGCGGCAATCGTTTCAACGTCCGGCACAACCACCGGCTTCTTTTCCGGATCGAGCGAACGTACCAGGCGCGCCACGGCGTCCTTCGAGAGCAGCAGCCGGTCATGCTTTAGCACTTCATACGGCTGCAGCGCGCTAGGCGCCGACAACTTGACACCTTCCAGGTTGCGACTGGCCAGTTCCAAATTGCGATTCTCGCCATGCGAAACCAGCAACGCCGACTTGGTGAAATTCAACTTTTCAAGCGACGCCAGCAGTGACTGTGTCTTGTGCGATTCAAGCTGCCAGGCCTCCACTACGGTCAGCTTCTGGTCCGCAAGTTTCGCGGAAAGCGCCGAACGCAGCGCGCCGAGCAACTGCTTCTTCGGCAGCGCGTAGGAGTAATCGCGCGGACGCGGCCCGTGCACCGTGCCGCCATGGCGCCACAAGGGCGACCGAATCGAGCCGACGCGTGCCCGACCGGTTCCCTTTTGCCGCCACAGCTTACGACCGGCGCCGGACACTTCGCTCTTTTCTTTCACCTTGTGGGTGCCGCGGCGAAGCCCTGCCAGGTACCAACGCGAGGCTTCGTGCAGCAGGTGCGCATTGACCTTGGCGCCGAATACGGCATCGGCCAGCTCGACTTCGCCGACTTTCTTTCCGTCCAGATTGACTACATCCACGACTGGCATAATCTCGTTTCCTTCTGGATATTTCTAAAACCTGTTGCTTTCCCTCTTACTTGGCTTTGTGCGACTTGCGAATGAAAATGTACTGCCCTCGCGGACCCGGTACCGATCCCCGCACCAGTAGCAGGTTTTCGTCGGTGTCTACCTTGATCACTTTCAAATTCCTGGCGGTCACTCGCTCGTTGCCCATGTGCCCTGGAAAGTGCTGGTTCTTCCACACGCGTGACGGAAACGAACTGCCGCCGATGCCGCCTGGCGCGCGGTGAAACATCGAACCGTGCGTGGCATCGCCGCCCGCGTAATGCCAGCGTTTCACGCCGCCGGCAAACCCTTTGCCCTTGCTGACACCGCTGACATCCACCAACTCGCCGGCTTTGAAGCTTTCCACCAGCACGCGGTCTCCAACCTTCGTCTCATCCTTCGATTCGGCAATCCGCACTTCGCGGAGCACCTTCATCGGCGCCACGTCGGCCTTTTTGAAGTGGCCGGTCATGGCCTTGTTCACGCGTTGGGGCTTGACGAATTCGACCAAGCCCAATTGCGCGGCTTCGTAGCCGTCTTTTTCTTTCGTCCGGCGCTGCACCACAACGCATGGCCCGGCCTGCAACACCGTACAGCCGACCAGATTGCCGTCTTCGGCAAAAATCTGCGTCATGCCCAGCTTGATTCCGATAATCCCGTCAACCGCCATGTCCTCTTCTCTCTTTCGCAGCTTGCCTCTGCACTTCCGGGTATTGGCTGCGTACTACTGAAATTTTTAACGCTTACTTCGCGGCGTGACCAAAGGCCTTGATTTCCACGTCCACACCGGGCGGAAGATCGAGTTTCATCAGAGCATCCACCGTGTCCGGCGTCGGCTCCAAAATGTCGATCAAGCGCTTGTGCGTGCGCATCTCGAACTGCTCGCGCGATTTCTTGTCCACGTGCGGCGAACGAAGCACCGTCCAGCGGTTGATGGTGGTCGGCAGAGGAATCGGTCCGGCCACATCCGCTCCGGTACGCTTCGCCGTCTCCACAATTTCCCGAGTGGATTGATCGAGAATGCGATGATCGTAAGCCTTCAAACGAATTCGAATTTTGTCGCCTTGTCTCATATTCTTTTCTTCTGCAGATTGGCCACCGGCGCCAAACTACTCGATAATCTCCGTAACCGCGCCTGCTCCGACCGTGTGGCCGCCTTCGCGAATCGCGAACCGCAACCCCTTCTCCAGCGCTACCGGCGTGATCAAACTCACCTCGCAGCTC
>Ga0157376_10000079_pt1 | contig 72794 bp, 96 predicted proteins | sample M45metaG_FD_121801 | JGI IMG/M metagenome (GOLD analysis project Ga0157376, IMG submission 121801) | Miscanthus rhizosphere microbial communities from Kellogg Biological Station, Michigan, USA - M4-5 metaG | ecosystem: Host-associated > Plants > Roots > Rhizosphere > Soil | place: USA: Michigan...
CAGCCGCCAGTACCGGAACGTCTTGTTCACCACAATCCAGAGGTTCGTCGTGAAGCGGTCGAGCCGACGCTCCGGCACCGTGAAGGGGAACGAGTAACTGGGCGAGGTCCAGTTGTCCGTCGCATTGCCGGAGAGATACACCTTCAGGCCGGGGTCGAAGTTGTGGTTGATGATGCCGACGATCCCCATGTGCTGGGCGATGGCGAGGTCGCACAGCCACGCGCAGTTACTGCGCTCCAGCAGCTTCGCGGGTTGCTCGGGTCGTCCGTTCACGAGGTTCGCCACCTTGTAGGCCGGGTCTTCCGTGCCTGCGCTGACGGAGAACGTGCCCAGCGCGGTCGTGGACCCGTCGAACCGATCCGTCGGCCTCGTATACAGAAATGTGGACATCAGCGCAGCACTCCCTGAATGTCGCTCAGGTTGCGTCCGCCCTTGCGGAGGATTTTCGAGATGGCCGGGAGCATCTTCTTCTCGACGGCTTCTTCCATCCCCTGCGTGTCAATGGTGCTGATCGCGACGTTCAGGGAGATCATGTCCTGCTGCGCCTTCGCCTCCGCCGCAGCGGCAATCGCCGCGTCTCCGCTCATTTGCCCGGCGTAGGCAATGCCGTCGGTCGATCCGATGGACGCGTCAATCGCATCGCGCACCGCACCAGCCGCGCCGACGCTGACCTTCTGCCAGTCACGGAACGCCTGCATCGACTGGGCGAGCTTGAGCGGGATTTCCTTGATGCCGCCGGGCGAGGAGCCGAATGACACCGCATCGACAGCGGCCTGCGCGTCCGTCGCCGCGTCCACGGCTTCCTGTGACCAGCCGCTCCAGTCGGTATCCGACAGCGCGGAATCCACGCCGTTGATCGCGGCCTCGACGTGATCGACGGACTTCGTCGTCGCCTGCGCGGCCACCGCTGCCGCATCTTTGAACTTCGTGAACGCGGCAGGGATGTCACCGCCCAAGGCTTTGATGATGGCGCTGAAGCCCTCCATCATCACCTCGTTGGTGGACATCGACTCCTTCTTCAGGACGCCGGTCTGCTCGGCCTGATTGATCAGGAGTTGCGTGTTCTCGTCAATGGGCAACCCGAGATCCTTGTGCGCCTGCCGCACGTTCTCCAGATAGCCCTTCATCTGCTGAAGCGCCTGCGTCTCGGTGAACCCAGCCTCGACCAGCTTCCCGAACGTCTCCTCGCCCTGCGCCTGAAGGTCGGCCATCGTATCGACGTTCAACGCGCCGATATTCGACATTGCCATCGTGACTTCGTTCAGCGATGACGCCGAGGCCACCAGTTCGGGATAGGTCTTCGCGAGTTGGCGGATGCCGAGGAGTTCGTTGATCGCCGCGCCACCTTCGCGTCCCAGCTTGGTGTTCGCATCGCTCAACTGGTCGAGCGCCGGACCCATCTGTTCAAGCGCGTCGAGATACGGCACGCCAGCGGCGACGGCGGCGTTGAACCCGGCGAGCGTCAGGCGCTCGAACCGGTTCATCTGATCGCCAGCGCCCTTGATGTCTCCAGCCATCTGCTGAAGCACCATCCGCGAGTCGGCGTCGATCTCTTTCCCAGAGGCTTGCGCGTCGGAGAGTGTCTTTCGCGCCGCCGCCATGTCGTTGATCTGCTTCGACAGGGGCGCGAATAGACCAGAGAGGCCAGCGGCCAGCCGCTGGTTCTGGCTGCTAACGAACCCAACGATCTCCTCGGACTTCGCAGCGGAGTTGGCGTTCAGCGTGAGGAGTTCTTGGAAACTCTTGGAGGCGACCTTGTTGCTCTTGATGATGTAATCCGCAAACGCACCGAAGTTCTTTTCCAGCGTCTCGCGACCCTGCTCGGCGGAGAACTTGCCCGTCTCCACCATCGAGAACACGTCGCGCAGCTTGCCGGTGAACTTGTCGATGTTGCCGGACTTCAGCCCACCCGCCTCGCCAATGATCGCGTCGAGGTTGAACAGTGCGCCTGCGCCCCGGTCGCCCTTGAATTTCTCCTTCGCGGACTTCTCGACCTCTTTCGCCAGTTCGTCGGTGATCTCGGTGCCGAAGTCGCGGCCGACATCCTTCGCCGCCTTGACCCAACCGGACTTCCGGAGCGCCCCGACAATCGCACCCACTCCTGCACCGATGGCCGTGCCCCACGGACCCGCAATCGATCCGATCTGGGCACCCGCCATCGCGCCGCCCATCGCACGCTGTCCGGCTCCGCGCTTGTCGGTCCCGGCCATGAAGGCTTGCACGCCGCCAGCAACCTGCGCGGCCATCGCCATGCCGCCAGCCATCTTGCCGCCGAGTTTGCTGTCCGCGCCGAGGAACTTGCCGCCGAACGAGGTGCCTTCTTTCCGGCCGAGAAGCTGATTCATCGACTGCCCGGCGATACCCGCCTGCGAGAAGATGCTGCCCACGCCTTTCATCGCGCCGCCGAAGGAGCCGCCGGTTACATTCGCCAACTGCTCGAACGACCCCGCCATCGACTTCGTCGCCTGACCCCACGTGGACGCGTATTGCCCGGCATTGGCCTTGGCGTCCGTGACGGCCTTCTTCTGCTTGTCAATGGCTTCTTGCGTGGCGTTCCCGGCATCCATGATGCGTTTGAGTTCCGTCTCCTGCTTCTTGACCTCTGCGCTCGCTTCCTCCTGCGTCTGGTAGCCACGAGCTTTGGTAATGTCACCAGAGACGGCGTCGATTTGCGCTTGCGGAACGCCTGCTCTCGCCAATCGCTCCCGCTTGGCCTCCAAGAACGCGATCCGCATCGCCTCGCGCTTCTTCTCATCGACTTCCGCTGTCAGCACCGCGAGGTCGTACTCGTCCTGCGCCAGTTCAATCGCCTCGCGCGTGGCGTCGTTCTGGTTCAGCGTGGCCGTGAGCGTCTCGCCTTTGAGCCGGACTTCCTCGTTCAGGTAATGCTGGGACGCGACGAAGTACACGCCCTTCGACTGAGCAAGAGCTTTCTCGGCGGCGAGGAGCTTGCGCTGCCGTTCATCGTCCGTCTGGTTCTGGTCGTGAACGGCCTTCTCGTACACCTCCGCGAGGTGTTTGGCTTTCTGCTCGCGACCCTTGTAGGTAACGTCGTCGCCTTCCTCGATCAGCCGTGCGGTTTCCTCTTGAAACCGCTTCTCGACTTCAACGAGGACTTCCTTGTTATCAATCGCCTGCTTCTTCCGACGTTCCCACTCAATGGCCCGGAGCGCCTGCACCTGATCGATGCCGACCTTCGTTGCCTTGATTTCGTACTCGGCCTGTTGACGCACGCCCTCGGCGTGGGCCTCGGCTTCACGCTTGGCAATGTCCGCCGTTAGCTGCTCGCGTTCGAGTGCGGCACCGTTCCGGATTCGCGTGAGTTCCTCTTGTAATCCCGTCTCGTTCGTGAGGGTCAGCGCCGCAATGCGTTCGGCTTCCGCTTGACGCGCACCGATCAGCGCCAGTTCCTTGACCGTGCCCTCCGTGGTCATCTCGATCCGGGCTTGCTGGATCTTGGCTTGTTGCTGAAGATCGTCCTCGGCGGACTTCCTGCGCGAGTCGCGCAGGAGGTTCTCAGACGCGAGTTGCGCTTTCTGGTTGGCCTCTTGGGTCTTCAGGGCGAGGGTGGCCGGATCGTTCGCGGCTTTCGCGGCCTCGATCTCGGCATCGCGCCGGATCTTGATGATCGACAGTTGCGCGGCGAGTCCCTGCTGACTCGCGTTGACTTCAGCAATCCGTTGATCGGTCGCGAGTTGAATGCGAGTCTGCGTGGCCGACTGCGCTGCCGACGTGAGGATCTTCTGTTGATCGACTTGGAACTGCGTCTCCGCCTGTGCGGATTCTCTTTCTCGGCTCTCTGTCGTGCCCCCTTTGTCCTTGATCGACAGGAGCTTCGCGTCACGCGCGGCCTTGGCGTCCGCGAGCGCCTTACTGGTGCCGGTCAGGCCCATGCTGGCGCGGTCGGCGGCGATTTTCTGTTCAAACTCCGCTTGCTGCGACTCAGCGGCGATGAGCGCCTTGAGTCCCTTGAGTTCGTCAGCCGTAACCCTCGACCGCTCCAGCGCCGACAGAATCATCTCGTCGCTGGCGTTGGTGTTCAGCACCATCGCGCGGACTTGCTCTTTCAACGCATCGTTGAACTGGCCCATCTTCACGGTGCCAGCGTCCGTCGTCTCCGCCACGCGCTTGGACTTCGCGATCATGTCCTCTTGGGCATCTGCGCCGAGAGTCAGTTCGCGGTTGTGTTGCTTCTGCACCTCCGCGTTGTGCAGCGTGACTTGCGCCATGCTGGACCCCGGCTCCAAGCCGGACTCGATGGCCTTGTTGTATTCCGTGACGGCGTTCTTGTATTCCTCGCTGCTCCGGATGCCCTTGACCTCCGCGTTGAGTCGCGCGGCCAGCAGCACGTCCCCCTTGGTCAGCGCCTCCTGATATTCCTTCTCCTTCTGAACGAGGTCGGCTTCGACCTGAACGATGCTCTTACCCGCATCCATCTGGGCCTTGGCGCTTTTCGCTGCCGCCTCGCCCACGTTGTCGTAATGCTTCTTGATGCCCCACAGCGCCACGCCCAACGCGATCAGCCCGGCGATGATGGCGAGGACTGGGTTCGCGTACATCGCGGCCGTCAGCGCCTCGACCGCCGCCGTCACGCCACCGGTCGCGATTGCCAAGATGCCTTGCATGGCGGCATACGCCTTCGCACCGAGGCTCGCCTCCGCCTGCACTGCCGCTAAGGCTTGCGTGGCTCCCGTCTGCAACAGGATTTTGGCGATCAATTCGGTGGTCTTGCCTTTGGCGTAATCGAGCGCCTTCGACCAGCCCCCCAGCTTGTCGATGATCTGGGGAAGCATGTTGAGGAAGACGTTGCCTGCGGCCTTCCCCACATCGAGGACGGCGTCCCCGATCACCAGCAACGCACCGCCAACTTGTGGCGCGAGGTCGAGTACGTCCGTGAGCGGCCCGAGGAGAGACGCCCCGATCTCGTTCCGGGTCGCCTCCATCATCTTGTTGATGCGGTCGAGGGAGTCGCCGTACCGGTCGGCCGCGTGCGCCGTGTCCTCCGACATGACGAGGCCGAGTTTCTTGGCCTCGGCCATCAGCGAGTCGATGTCCTCCGTCGCCAAGTTGGACATCTGCCGGAACTTCGGTCCCAGCAACTCGACGCCCTTGCGGGTGCGCTCACCCGCGTCGTCAATGCCCTTCAGCCCCTTCATGATGCGAACGAACTGTTCGTCGGGCGTGGCGGCTTGCAGTTCCTCGAACGAGATGCCGAGATCCGTGATGGTGTTGACGGTCTTGGCGTTGCCCTCCGCGATCTCCTTCGACATCTGCTGAACCGTGCGGCCCAGCAACTCGAATGACACGCCTGCCTGCGAGGCAACGAACCGCAACCCGGAGAGGCTCTCGACGGTAAGGCCCGTGCGCTGACTCATAGCGAGCAGCGAGTCGCCCAGTTCCGCGACGTGGCCCACCATGTCGGGAATCTTCTCGACCAGCCCCAGCGCCGCTTCCTTCGCCGCGTCGAACGACTTCGCCATCTGCACGCCGAAGAACGTGCTCAGCGACTCGGAGTCCTTCTTCGCCTTGCTCGACGTATTCCCGATGGCCGCAATCGCTTTGTTGGTCGCGTCGAGTTTCTCGACCATGCCCTCCAGCGCCTTGACGGCACTGGCGACATCCGCTGCGATTTTGATGAGTACGTCGTTGTCGGCCATCAGCGCACACCCTTACCCCACGCCGAAGCGGCGTCGAGTCACCTTCGTCCCGCTATGTTGTTCGTCGTAGGCTTCGCGTGCCTTCAATTCCGCGTCGAGTCCCAGTGACATGCACGCGGCGTCGAAGTCGAACGCCATCGCCCGTTCAGAGGCGGACGAATTCGTCGATGTCGGGTCGGATTGGAACCACCACCGGCTTGGCGGCTGGTTGTACTGCTTCCCCATCTGGTAACACAGGAGCATCAGGGGTGCTTGCGCCTGTACGAAAGTCCGCCGCCGTCTGCGCCGTCATCAACGGCACAACGGCAGTCTCGCTCCAGATGTGAATCAGTTGCGTGAGCGTGAGCAGGCCGACCGGGAGGTGATCGGGGTTGCCGTCGTCTTCCAGCACGAGCACCGGCTGGAGCACGACCTTGATCGCGTGCTCGCGCACGACATCGACCAGTTCGCGGGAGTGCGCTTCACCCAGTGCGGCGAGGCGTTCGGTGGGGGACGCGCCCGGCATCTCGATCATCTTCTGGACCGCGACGAGCAGCGGCATCGGGATGCGGCCTTCAAAGACCATGACCGTCATGTCCTCGCGGCGTGCGAGCACGTGCTGGCCTTGGCCCATGTCGATTTCAACGACGTGGCGCTCGCGCATCGCGCGAGGATTCATGAGTGTAGACATGGCGGAGATTCTCAGCCGGGCGAGCGCGACCGGAAACGCCCCTCGGGCTTTCCGGTGTCAGGCGTAGACGAGGTCGGCCACCGAGGTCGCCATCCGCAACCGGCGGAGCGCCAGCCCGGTTTCCCACGAGGCGAACGTCAGGACCACGTCCCGCTTGCGGAGCGCCTTCCGCCGCACCAGCGCCCGTACCGCGCGTCGGTGCGCGGCCGATACCCGGAAGTGCCCCTCCGCCCTTTGGAGCAGCAGGGTGGCGAGCGTGGCCCGTTCCTGCCCCCACAGCGCGTCGGTCACGGATCGCCAGCGTGCAACCGACGCCGCCGCCCGGCCCAGCGCCTCCGCCGTCAGCGGCGGCTCCCGGTGTCGTCCGACTTTTGGGCGAGTGCCATTCAGCACGTGCATCAACGCACGCCAGCCTCGGAGCGCCAGCGCCCGGTCCTTCGGAGGTCCGGCCGAGAACCGGGCCGACGCGTTCAGGTACCGCTTCGCCCAGAGCGCCCCGTTCAGCACGTCGGCCGCGAGATACCCGTCGGTAGGATGCACTTCAAGGAACGCCACCGCGTCGGCGTAGCGCGTGAGCCGGGTCAGGTGCGCCACAAGGGTCGCGTGCGCCGGGTCGGTCGCGTAATCGACCGGGACCGCGAGCGGCACGCCGCCGCGAAAGATGTAGGCCACGAAGTCGAGATTGTAGCTGTGCTTGTCACGAGCGACGGTTATCGTGCAAAGTCGCCCTCGTGGTGTTAGCGTTCACGGGTTGGAGGGTCCAGTGGCAGTACTTCGACTGATCCTGCTCGTCTTCGCACTGGTGTGTTTCGTCCTCGCCGCGTTTCCACCGCAGACCCAACCGTACCATTCACGTCTGGTAGCAGCGGGGTTGGCGTTCCTGACCGCCTCGATGATTCCGTGGCCCACGTAAGGACACCATCATGACCACGCTGTTGATCATCCTGATCGTGCTGATTCTGCTCGGCGGCGGCGGCTACGGGTACCGGTCCAACTGGGGTGGTCCGCAGTACGGCGGGTTGCTCGGATTGGTCATCGTGATTCTGTTGATTCTGGTCCTGACCGGCAACCTGCACCTCCGCTGAACCCCGCGCCAACCCTTCGCTGTTTTGTTTTAAGGAGATCCAAAGACCATGTCACGACTCGCGATTATCACGTTCATCACCCCGCAGGGTGTGGACATCGACAACGGGTTGCCCAGTGCGCCCGTGTACCCCGGCAACGCGCTGCCCGGTGGACCTGTAGACCCCGGTTACGGCCGACCGGGCGGTGGATGGAGTCCGGTCGATCCGGGCTTCGGCGGTGGACGCCCGGTGCGTCCCGACAACGGTCTGCCGGTCGGCCCTCCGGGATCCATCGGTACGCTGCCGGTGTTCCCGTTCGATCCGACCGCACCGGGAATCGACAACACGCTGCCCGGTAGCGGCGGCGGACAGATCGACAACACGCTGCCCGGTGGCGTGATTCACCCCGGCATGAAGTTCGTCGTGAAGTGGCTCGCGTGTCAGGGGCTGATCCTCGTGCCCGACAACACGCTGCCGACCACGCCGCCGCCGACCGGTGGGACGCTGCCCGGCACGACGCCCGAACCGAAGTAGTCCGTACGCAACGCGACCCGGCTGGGTATACCAGTCGGGTCGTTCAGTTCCCGCCCTGCACGAGCGCCGCGAGCACGCGCCACGCCCATCGCGCAGCACGCTGAAGCCAGCGCACCCTACCCCTTATGACCGGGTCCAGCCGACTGGCGTCACGCCGCGCACCCACTTCGGGAGGCCGACGTAGACCTCCGACCCGTGCCCCACCTTCGCCGTGACGATGTCGCCAGCCGCTGCCGTGACCACTGCCGGACGCACTCGGTACGTGCCGCCGATGATCGGGCCGCGCACCGTCACCAAGTCTCCGATACGCGGCACGTACATGACTACGCGACCGTGACCGCGTTCTTGCTGAGAGCGTTCCACTTCCCGCCGCCGGAGACAAGCTCGATGCTCGCACCGGGGAAGGCCGCGAACGTCGCGGTGTTCTTCGACGCCGCCGCCGTGCCGTCATCGATCAAGCCCGTCGCCGTCAACACGTGCGCGAACGCGGTGCGGTTCACCACGGTGAGGCGCAGGTTGTCCGCTTGCGGCGCGGCCACCGTGAACGCACCCACGCTGGTCTTCGCGAGCGAGTGGACGCCGGAGAGTTGCTGCAACGGCCCATCGGCCGTGTAGCGGATCGCCGCACCCGAGATCCCCTCGGGGAACAGGTGCCGACCGCGCTGCTTGCTGGTGATGCCCATTGTCGATGCTCCTCTACGGATTGCCGAATTCGTACGTGATGCTGAATTGCACTTGGCACGCGCCAGCGACGAAGTTGGCGTTCGCTTGCAGCCCGATGCCGACAAGGCCCGGAGTCCCGGTGTTCCCTTTCACAATCGAGGACACGGCCGGAGCACCATTGAGAATCAGCCCCGATCCCATCGCGTACTTTGACATCGCGGTCGGGCACTTCACGTACAGGTTCAGACCCGGCGTGCCGCCAATCGTCGTCACGCCTGCATAGAAGTTCCAGATGATGGCGTTGCCGATCCGGCAGTAGCGGTTGTTGATCAGCGGCGGCGTCAGCGCCCACGTCATCGACCCACTGGCGTAGAAGTTCGCCGGGTCGAACGGCACATCCGTCCAGAGGCCCAGTCCGGGCAGCAACTGTCCGCCGCGCTGCTTATTGGTAATACCCATGATTACGACGGGTCCACTTCGTACGAGATAGTGAAATACAGCGTCAGCGACCCCAACACGAAGGCCGCGCTACTTGGAAGCGACACCGCCCCGTATCCGGGATTCGGTGAATTGGGAGCCATTGACGCGATCCCCGGTACCGGCGGCGCTCCGTTCAGGACACGGCAATTCCCCGTGGCGTAGCCCTTCGCCTTCGTCGGCGCTTTCAACGTCAACTGCGTGCCGGGCACTCCACTCAGCGTGCTGGAAGCAATGACGAGGTTCCACGTCACCGTATTCCCGACGCGGGACATTCGGTTCTGGAGCACTTGCGCTTGCGTCACCGCCCACGTCATGCCGCCTTGGCCGGAGAAATTCGCCGCATCGAACGGCACGTCCATCCACGCCCCGAGGCCGGGAAGCAGTTGACCGCCGCGTTGTTTGTTGGTGATGCCCACGAGGAAGGCTCCTTTATCCGGGGCCGCGTCACCCGGAATGACCGATGAGAGTCGGTCTGCTCAGGACCAGTGAAGAAGGCAGGAGACGCCAACCGCCCGGAAAGCGTCTCCCGCCACGAACCGATCTACACGAGCGCAGCGGGTGCGACTCCCTGCACCCAGACCGCGTTGTTCCAGTAGCACTTGGACGCATCGCCCAGCGTCATGAACGAACCCTCGACCCACGCCGACGCCGGAACCGGCGTAATGGTCCCCATGTCCGACAGGTGCATCGGGATCGTGCCGCCCGTGGGCGACCACGTGCCTGCCGCACCGGGAACTTGGGTCGCCTTGGTCATCGGGTACGTCGCCGGAACCACACCGGGCACCCACGCCGACTCGTTCCAGTAGACCTTCGAGCCGTTGTCGAGCGTCACGTACTGCCCGACCGTCCAGTGCGCCGTCACGATCAACCCGGTCGCATCGACCGGCTGGACGCCGCCCATTTCCGACTGAGTCATCGGCACGCTCGATCCGGTCGGATACCACGAACCCGGTGCTCCGGCCACCGCGCCCGTCGCCAGCGGAGCAGCCTTCTCGCGGAACCACTGGAACAAGCGATCCCCCGCCGTGCGCTTGGCGTCCACGAGTCCCTTGAGCGTGATCTTGTAGATGGCCTCACCCGTCCGGTTGTACGGGATGGCGACACCTTCCACGTTGTACACGCGGTAGAGACACAGCACCTCGAACTTCTTGGGCGACGTGCGGATGCGCGAGGTCAGCGCCACGCACTGCGTCTGCACGCTGATCAGGTTGCCACCGTCGCCACCCCAGAACAGCATGCGAGCGGCATCGTCGTCCGATCCGACGTTGTCGAACGCGGCCTTCAGCGTGGTGTAGACGTGCTCCATCGCCGTGAACTCGATCTGGATTTCTTCGCTGACCACGAAGACATCGACCGGGTTCAACGACTGCTCCGCGACCACCTCTTGCTTGTTCTGCTTGTAGGTGAACGTCGCCGCGTCCTGCGTGTAGCCGACCTCAACGCCGGACAAGGGCGTGCCGTCGTTGTGAACCAGTAGCTGCGGCGGGTTGCCCGTCGCAGGCGGCGTCACACCGAGAAAGATTCTCGCGGCACCGATGTGTATGTTTGCTGGATTCTGGGCCATTCGTTACTCCTCAGACGAAACTGGTCGGTGCCACTACTCCACCGTGGTGATGAAGACTTCCAAGAACCCGCCCTTCACAAACGGAGTCTCGACGGTTTCCGGACGCTTTTGCAGCGGCGTGTACTGCTCGCCCCCTGTGTCGAGTGGCCCGGTGCCCTCGATGGGCGTCAGATGCGAATCCCGCGCGATGGCTCGCAGGCACCACAGGTAGCGTTCCAACTGGATCGAGATGGTTTCCTCGGTGTCGCCGCCAATCGACACGCCGATCACCACGCGATGCCGCATCACCCGCGAGTACGAATTCACTTGCGGGGACGAGTCCGTCACGATCAGTTCGAGCGACGGCAAGCCGCCGAGGTCCGCCTTGTCCGTCGTGTGGATCTCGTACGGCGGCGGCGTCACGATGCCGTCGCCAGCCGCCATGTCGGCTTCGGCCAGTCGCCCCGGCAACTCGGCCTGCAACCGGTCGCGCAACTTTCGCTTGGCCTGCGTAACGTGAAACATCCGTCATGACCCTGCCGACGGCGCGGACGCCGATCCTGTGTCGTGCGCTTTCACGAGCCACGCGTGGAGCAACGGCGCGAACACCGCTGGATCCGGCGGCGGCAGAAACGGCCGCGCAGGCATCTTGCTCGTGCCCCACTGGTGAAACTTGCCGTAGGGCACCGAGGTGCCAGCCACCGCAAACATCGGGTGGGCTTCAAAGATGCCTTCGGGTCCGACGTTCGATCCGTTCCACGCCAGCGAGTTCCGCAGCCGACCCTCGCGCGTGAGGATCGGCAACCCCGGATAGTTCGCCGTCTTCCAGATGCGATACCTCGGAGACAGCTTGGCCCACGGTCCACCAATGAACCGTCCGCCCTCGCCACGCGGCGTGCCGCTGGTGGCGAACAAGTCCTGCACCATCCCGAAGTACTTCGGCGCGAACACGTCACGCCAGAACGGCGTCAGATCCTGCACCGACGCCAACAGCGCGGCCATCCCCGCCTTGACGGCTTCGTCACCGATGACGGTGAAACTCAGGATGCCTTGAGGCTGGTTCGGCATCTCAGAACTTCATGTTCATGGTGACGCGCGGCTCGATGCGATGCCCACAGTCATCGAAGATGAGGCCCATCGGGGCACCACCGGGCTTCGGCACCATGTCGTCCGTGCGTTCCGCGTCCGTGAATTCAATCGGACTGTTCGGGTCCGCCAATAACTTCAACGCGTTCTCGTACTGCTTGCAGGCGCGGTCGGCGCTCTGCATTGTGACCTCGGTGCCGACCGCTGCCGCACGCGCGTAGAGAATCTTGCAGATCGCCCCCTGACTGACGATCTCTTTCGATTGCGCCAGTGACCGTGCGCCGGTAATGGGAATCTTGTAGCCAAGGTTCTCCATCGCCGCGTCGAACTGCGCGTGTGTGTCATCGAGAAACACTTGCGCCGAATCGGCGGCAGGCTTGGAGGTCGCCGTCAGTTGGAACTGCGGCATCCTCCGCTGCACGTCATCGAGGGTGGCGTAGGGCATGAGGCGTTGACTGGGCGCGAGCCGAAACCCGCGCCCGAATCACCTACGCAACCGCGCCCTTGATCAAGTACGCCAGCGCGGCGCTGACGATCTTCTCGTCCTGCTTCTCGCTGACCCGGATCACGTCGGTATCCCGCTTGTCCTCCCGATACCGGAAGACGCGCAGATCGCTCGTCCGCATCTGGTAGCCGAACGACGCACGCTTGAGCGAGGGGCGGCTCTCCTTGTAGAACAGGAGCACGTCCTTGCCCCACACGTCCGCGAAGGCATCGACCGCGCCTTCCTTGGACACGCGGCGAATCACCTTGCCGACGAGGACTTCGTCCACCTCGAACACCGCCGCCAGAATCTGGCGCGTGATGATCGCCCGTTCGGTGTACTTGACGATCTCCTTGATGTCGGGATGGATCTTCAGCGCCTCGAACACGAGGTAGCCCATGAGCATCGTGTTCGGGCCGTACCCCGGTGCGCCGGTGTAGATCGTGGTCCGCGCATTCTTCGCATCATCGAGCGGGTCGCTGTTCGCGGCATCGCTCCACTGATCGCCACCGGTCAGCGTGATGTTGTTCGTGATGATCGCCGGGTTCAGCACAAGGTCCGCCACCCGCTTCTCGCGGTTGTTCAGGACCATGTCCGTCACGATCTCGGTCGTATCCACGTCGAGGTCGAGCGGCGAAGCGGCGTTCTTGCGCTCCTCGTCGTCAATCTCGCCTTCAAGGCCGTACTGTTCGGCCAAGTAGGTGTCCGTGGTGACGTTCCAGTCGATCCGGTTGTACTGGCTGCGTGGCGCACGCTTGGAGTCCGGCGCGTCCATGCGGCTCTTGTCGTAGACCCAGTACGCCGCTGACTCCTTGGCGACCGGGACCGGCGGCAGCACTTCGTCGGCCAGATAGCCTTCGGGCGCTGCGGCAAACTGCAACGAGATGTTCGTCAGCAGTTGGTCGAATTTAACGGATGTGATCAGCGGCATTGATGTCGCCCTTGCTCAAACGGTTCATGACAGTGACCCCCGCGACACGGTGCCTCCGGCACTCAGCGTGCGGTCGCGCGTCCGCTGTCCCAACGATGTCGAACACCTCGCGTTAGACCGCGAGGTCGTACTGCATGATCAGCGAGTCGATGATGATGGCCGCGCCACCATTGGCTTCCATCGCAATCGCGCCGACCTTGTCTTTGTCCGCCGCCGCCAGCGAGCCTTCACCAGCCGGACCCGCCTTGAGCGGCGAGCCGACGAGGATGGCGCTGGTGTCGGTCTGGAGCTTCGACCGGCCGCTCACGCGGACGACCGCCCCCAGTCCCGCCGCCGACGGCTTGTTCTGGAGGATGCCGATGGAGCGGCCATTCGCGCCGGACACGTTGACACGCGCCTGCTGACCACCCGCGACTGCTGCCGCTCCAATCACGAACTTGTACTGATGGGTGGACAGGTCCGCCGCTGATTCCAGCGTCATGTCCATGCCGGGCATATGAATGCGCATGCTCGTCTCCGCTCCTCTGGTAACGCTGTTCCTGCCAAAGTCAAAAAGGTCGGGCCACAAAAAACGGGCCTCCACTACCGCCACGACACCACTGGTCGCGTGCAGGCAGGGAGGCCCAATCCCGTGCAGCCCTTGTCACTCGCGATCCGGAGATCCCTCTCCGGCACCTCACGGGCAGTGAGGTGGTTCGGGACCGTGGATGCGGCCCCTACACGAGTGGATCGTGATTACGCGTCCGCCGAGGCGAACCGCTCGCGGTACGCTTCGGCGTCACCCGCCAACTGCGTTCCCGCCTTGATCGTCGCGTCCCGCAGCGAGATGCCTTCGTCCTTCGCGATCTTCCGCGACAGTTCGATCAGCTTCTCCTCGGCCTGCTCGCCGTTGGTCTTCGCATCGCCTTCGGCCTTGCCGCCGGAGCCGTGCTCCTTGTTCAGCGAGATAACGGGCGTGGTCTTGGTCGCGGCCCACTCGCGGAACCCGGAGAGGTCCACGGTGTCCTTCCACATCTTCTCGGCCCAGTCGCGCTCGGGCTTCGTGATGAACGCGCCCTGCGACAGCCGGTTCAGTTCGACCGTCATCGCCGCCGTGGACTTTTCCTTCTCGGTCTGATCGAGCCGTGAAGACAGCGACACCACCTGCGACTGCAAGTTGGTCAGGTCCGCCTTCGGGATGACCGTCTCGCCGTCCTTGACGATCTTGACGCCAGCGGCTTCCAACTGTTCGAGGCTGACTTCCACCTCGCCACCGGCGTCGTTCTTCAGCATGAACTTCATGTGCATTCCCTTCTGCTGTGGGTTGGCCGCAGCCGCAGCCAACGCAGCCGCGATGGCTTGCTTCAACTCGTCTGGAAGCGGCAGGTTGTTGACGACAGCGGCGACTTTTGACTCGTCGCCGTCGGTCCCGGATTTGGTGACGACCGTGGCTTCGCCGTCGGCACCCTTATCGACCTTCGCGCTCACGTCGGGCTTCTTGTCGCCCTCGCCCTTCGCGAAGGGATTGCCGCCCTTGCCGTCCGCGCCGTCCTTCTCCTGCGAGCCAGCGGCTTTCTGTTCCAGCTTGGCCCCGACCGGATTCGGTACCTGCGGGGTCACGGGAGCCGCTGGATCCGTCACCGGCGTATTCGGGTTGGTCGGATTCACCACCGCCGCTGTGTTGGGCGCAACACCCTGCTGGCCCGGCAGCGCCGCGATAGGAGCCTGTGGCGGCACCACGCCCGGCGCACCGGGGATCCCCGGCACCCCCGGTCCCGGCAGGCCCGGCACCGGCACGGTCGGCGCTGCGCCCGGCGTCAGGCCCGGATGCTGAGGGTTGGCGGGTGTCGCACTGGCAGGCAGCAGTTCCGTCGCGCGGAACCACTTGTGGATCATGCCGTTCGCATCCTTCACGGACACGAAGGCGTCGTCCCCTTCCCCGACCACTTCGGCAATCTCGAATGTCGCGCCGATCTCGTCCTGCGTCCGGGCGTTGCCCGGCGCGATCATGACGCGCATCCCGGCCTTGGTGCCTTCCGTCGTGGACAGGTTCACCAGTTCGTGCGCGGACACATCGAGCGTCCCCGTCTTGGTGAAGTCCATGAACGGCACTTCCTTGCACGAGTAGAGCGACAGCGCCGTCATCCCTTCAAGGAACGGATGATTCGTGATCGCCGCCGCCAGCAACGTCGTGCCGATCTTCGACCCGTCCTTGTGCGTGTGGTTCTTCACGAACGACGGGCTGATGAACCGGTACTCCTTGTTCTCGACCGCGTCCATGCCCTTCGGCGTCCACTCGACCTCGGCCCAGAGCGTGTCGCCGTCGTCACGCAGTTCAAGGTTCTTCATCCACGCCGCTGCCGCCCCGTCGCCCGGCTTCTTGGGGTCCATCGAGAGGTGGTCCCAATCAATCGGCAGTTCGGTCGGGTTCTTCGGCGTGATGGTCTTGAAGTTGTGCAGCATCGAGGACAGGTCGTCCTTGGTGATGCTGAACTTGCCGTAGCGACTGGACGTGAAGGAACCCGTACGCGCGAGTTGGATCCAACTGCGCTTGCCCGTGCCGCTCAGCGTGATCGCGCTCAGCAGGGAGGGAGTCGAGAGGATGACGCGCGTCAGATCAGCCATTGGAACACCGCAAGGTTGTCCGACAAAGTCAAGATGAAAACATGGGACTAGCGGTGGGGTGATGCCGCCGCCAAACCCCCATACTTTGCGATTGCTTCGGGCTGAGGCGCAACACGTTCCTGTAAGTTGTTGAATCTATTGGACCCGCTCCGCGAACTCGGGGCGTACGCGGACGTGAACGATATTATCCGGAGGCATTTCCGGCACCTGAAGTGCCAGTGCCAGATGCCCGTCCGCTGCTCCAGCCGAACCGCCGGGCTGTCCCATTGACAGATGCGTCCGCAGTCCACTCAATGCACCCCGGTGGTCCGCCGACGCCGCAGCGAATCCGGCGTGAACACGTAGCCGACCGACACCTGTGCCTGCGGGATCGTCCCGAAGTTCGACCGCACGTACTGGATCGAGCGAATCGCCAGCGTCCGGCTGCACCGGGCGCACTCCGACGTAGACACGAGCGTGAGGTGATGCAGATGCGTCGAGCCGCACGGGCAGTACGCGTCCACGGTCACGTCGAGCCGATCCACGAGCTTCTCGGTCGCCGGGGGTCGCTCCTCGGCCGCGTCCGCCCCCAGCACCTTCGCCAGAATCAGGAGCAGAGTTTTCACGGTACCGTGATGGGTCGTCGCCGTCGGCATCAATCCTCGCTATCACTCTCGTCGCCGGTATCGGCCGTGTCGGCCTCGGGCGCGGCCTTCGTGCTCGGCTTACTCGGCTTGTCGCTCTCGTGGTCGCCCAGCGTGTCCTCGTCAATTTCGTCCACGTCGATTTCGCTGCCGTCGGAGAGGAGCGCGATCTGGACGCACCGGCAGGCATCCCCGCCGAGGCACTTCACGTAGGGTGGGCGCAGTTCTTCCTGCCGGTCGCTGCCCAGTTCCATCGACTCGCCATCGACCTCGGCGCACTCGTCGCACGTGCCCGTGTCCATGACCGCCGTCTGGATGACCGCGTCCACGATGGCCTCGCCCCCGGCCACCGCCTCGGCCTTGCTGATGAACTTGCCGTTTTCGTCCCGGTAGGCCAGTTCAAACTCCAGCGGGATGCGCGAGCGCCGGAGCGCCTGCATCGCCGTCGAGCGCCCCAGCGCGAACGCTTCGTTGGTCGCCCGGCTGGCGAACCGCTTCAGTAGCGACGGCGAGCGCCGATCCGTGAACGACTGGGTGAGCGCCTCGCGCCGGTCGGCCCCGATCCGTCGTCGCCGGAGCCGCGCCTCGTAGTCCTCGCGCAGACTGGTGAGCGCCCGTGCCCGGTCGGCCAGCACCGCCGCGCAGATGCCGTCCACATCGACCGGGATCTCGCGCGTGCCCAGCCGCGCCGGTGCGCCCTGCCGCACCAGTTCCATCAGCACTTCACTCGCGCCGTAGGCGGCGAGGTCGTGCAGCGTGTCGCGCCAGCGGTCCTCGTCACAGCTAAGGAGCGTGTCGCGGCAGGCGTCGAGCCGCCGGGGAATCTCCGTCAGCGACAGCACCTTGGCCTCGAACTTCATCGGCCGACGGCTCAGGCTCACGCCTTTGTAGAGCGTGCGCTTCCGTTTGCGCTTCGGGGGCTTCGACGGGATTGCGCCGACCATCGACGGGAACGACACGTCACTGATGTCAGGCAGGTTGATAATCGCCAAGTCCGTGCGCCCGGCGATCAGGCCGTGCTTCTTCGCGTTGGCTCGGGACTCCTTCGTCATCGACACGGGCACCCGCGTGACGCCCTTGTCGCGCAGGTTGGCCATGCGGTGACGACCGTTCGTGAACCCGACGCGGCCATCGGCATCGACATTGACTTCGGCCGCGTCCATCTGCGGCGAGGTCTTCAGGAAGTCCGCGATGCGCTCCAGTCGCCCGTGAATCGCGCCGGTCCCGGACGGGTCGATGTGGAAGCCGGTGTCCTGCTTCCATGCGGCGTCGAACTTCGCCATGTCCACGGGCACGAGCACGTCGCCTGCACGCTTCGCGCGAGCACTGTGCGTGACCTTGATCGACCGGCCCTCGACTTCGACGTGCTCGCCGCCGCTGTACTGGTTCCCTCGAAACGGATGGCCCTCGGTATCGCCCAGTGCGAACGGCTTCGCCTTGGAGACGATGACAAAGTCGCCCTCTTGCAACGCAAACCGGTCGGCGTGTACGTCCCTCACGGCTGCACCTGTACGGTCATCCCGTTCGGACCTTTGCTGACGACCTTGTACTTGAGGCCACGCGGCAGAATGACTTCCTGCTGCCGGGCATACCGGTGGTCGGTGCCGATCTCCTCGTTGACGTTGATGTGACCCAGTCCCTTGGGCGCGAGCACGGTCAGTGTCGATTGCTTGGCCTTGTCCGCCACGCCGATGTCGTCCTGAATCTTCGCCAGCGCCGCCGGGTCGGCCGTCGTGGAGACGAACCCATCGTCCTGATACACGTCGCCCACGTCCAGCGAGGCCACCACGCTGGTGGGCACCGTGCGACTCAGCGTCGTGTCTTTCGGCAGGCGATTCCGCGTCATGTGGGTGTCCATCTCCAGCACGTCATTGCGATTCGCCCAGCGCGGTCCCTTCCCTGCCCGAAGATGCTCGTTGATGTAGCGAGCGCCGCCCAGCGTGTACTCGCTGACGGCTTTCTTGACGGCGTACGTTCCCCACCGCCAGCGTTGGCCCTCGGTATCGCTGTCGCCGCCCTCGCCCTCGGTCCACTGGTTGCCGCGAAAGGGATGCCCTTCGACATCGCCAAGGCTGAGGAGCGCGAGCTTCTCGCGGTAGGCGGTCACATGACCCCCAGTAGCCGCTGGCGATACGCCGACAGCGACTTCGGCTGCTCACCGGGCATCAGCACATACTCGTCGGGCAGGAGCGCCACCTTCTGCGTGGCGTAGGGGCGCTCGCCGGGCGGCAGGTTCTTGTGCGTACCATCGGCCTCGTAGTTCTGGCGACCAAAGTTGACCCACGAATTCTGGCCGCGTGTCTCCGTCGTTAGTGCTCGCCGCGCCGGGAACGTCAGCATCTGCGAGTGCGACCGCCACGCGTTCTCCTCGCCACGCGGCCCGAAGCCATACCCGCCTGCGGCGTGGCCGAAGTAGTCGTGGACGGCGCGGAACTTCTCGTTCAGGGACAAGCCGGTCTTGTCTTTCGACTTCGCCCCGATCAACGGGTGCGGCTCGCCACCCGTGTAGAAGTACATGTGCTTGTTGTTCTTCACGTCCGCAACCATCTCGGTCGAGGTCTGGTAGGGCTGACCGTCTTGCGTCCACGGCTCCAGCGTCATGCCGCTGGCAACGATGTGATCCCACTGCTGCTGAATCTCGGTGCTCAGCGCGGCGTAGGCTTCCTTGACCTTGGGGTTGTCTTGGTCGTCGGCTGGCAGCGCGTCGTACGCGTCCGCGATGTCACGGGCGCGTGGCTGGCTGACCTCGATGTAGGTGCTGTGATCGACCGGCGGGAGGCCGTGCGCCTCGTTGTAGCTATCCGCTACGCGGCTGGCGGCGGGGTCGGCTCCGGGTCTGGCGTGCGTCGTGGCGGCGGGGGCGGATACCGATCCTCCTCCTCCTCCGTCAGTTCCCGATCCTTGCGGTTGTCCGTCGGCGTGTCCGCCATCGCCTGCTCCTTCGCTGAATTTGCCGTCATCGGCACGGGGGTGCTGGCCCTCGTCCCACTCAAGGTGACGTGCATCTATACTATCATAGTTCGCGACCGCCAGTGTCAGGGCCAGCTTGTCCCGGTAACTCAGGTCCACCGGTGGCTGGTCCGACCCCTCGATGCGGTGCTTCAGCCAGCCGCAGAACGCCTTCGGGTCGTCCTTGTCCGGATTCTTCTCGACGCAGTCCGCGAAGTCTTCATAGTCCGCGAACGGCATGGTAATCACCTCGCCCACGGGAAGCGCCAGCGACCGCTCCTGCGTGACCGCGAGCATGATGACCTCGCCGTTGTCGAACTTTGCAATCGCTGTCGTGGCCTGATCGGGGTCCACCAGTTGATCGTTCAACAAGTAGGCGATGGTGGCCCAGCGGCCGTCGATCTTGTCGCGTTGCAGGCTCGGCATCACTGCGTCTCCGGCGCATCCCAATCGAGCAGGAGCACCTGTTCCCGGTCCGTGACCTCGTCGCGCTCGATGGCCGACAACGCGACCCGCTCGATGCCGTGCGTCTTGTCGTACGCGTGCATCTTCGCCAGTGCCCGGCGCGTCGGCATCTTGATGCGGTAGATCGGCACCTTCATCTCCGGGTGCTCCAGCGCCAGCGCGGCGGCTGCGGCCCAGTGGTGATGCCCGTCGAGCACGCGGTTCCCCTGCGACACCAAGACCGGCTTGAACGGCTTGCCCTTGCTTTCGAGCTTGTCCAGCTTCTCGGCGGCGCGGCGTGCGGAGATTTCTTTCTGCGAGGGCGCGAGCGTCAGCGGGTTCACCATCTCCCGCGTCACCGTGACACCGGCATCTCGCAGCGACTGGAGGAACGGCTCGCGATGCTCGGGCGGAATCTGCGGCATGTCCGCACGGGCGATGCCCAGTCCGTTGCCGCCGAAGATGAGATGCCCGTTGACGTGCAGATCGGTAAGGTCCGCGTCCAGTCCCTGCTTGAGCGCCTTCTTCAGTAAGGCCCGGACGTGATGCGGATCGATGTTGGTCTTGTGGCCGTCCAGCAGCGAATGCAGCGCCTCGCCGGGCGAGTGCGAGTCCTCGAACTGACCGCGTGCATCGCGTGGGTGCTCGCCTTCGTCCCATTCCAGTTGCAGCGCCTTGAGCTTGTCGCGGTAGAGCGAGGTCGGCTTCTCCGGCACAGCGTCCGCAGGATCATCGGGAAAGTCCTCGCCCAGTAAATCGCGCCACAGGTCGCGGTCGGCACGCGTGCCGTCAGGCTCCTCGTAAAACATCTCGCGACTGCCCGGCCGTGGCGTCGGCGGCGGCGGGTCGGTCGGCGGAGGCGTCGGCGGGTCGTCGGCAAAGTTGATGGGTGACAATCCCAGTCGCTCGCGATTCGCGTTGCGCTCCTTCTGCTCGGCCAGCACGTCGGCGCGTTCGCGCTTGCGTCGTTCGCGTTGCGCGACCGTCTCCTTGGCCTTTGCCTTCCGCTCCGCCTTGACGATCCGTGCCGCCGCGTCCTGTCCCTCGTTCTGTTGCCGCATCCCGGCGACCTCGCGGACCCGCGTCTCCAGTTCCGTCGCCAGCCGTGCTCGCTCTTGGTAGTCCGGGTGCGTCGTGCGTGCCGCCGGAGCCAACTCCTCCAGACGCGTGCGCAGCGCCGCAATGCGCGTCTCGCTCGCCGCAATCGCCCGGTCGCGTGCCTCACGTCCAGCCCGGATGTCGGCGGCTGTCTCGGCATCAGCCTTCGCACGCTCGCGTGCGGCCGTGCGCTCGGCCTTCTGTCGCACCGCACGATCAATCGCTCGCTCGGGACGCGGAGCCGGTGTCTTCGTGGCCGAGAGGTAACTGTGCAACCGACTCATCGCCTCTTTGTCATCGAGGCGGATTTGCCCGTACCAGTCACTGCCCAGCAGCACAGCGGACCCGATCTTCTTACCCTCGCTCGTCGCGTCGGCAATCGCCCACAGTTGCGTGTCATCGCCCTCCGTCTCGGTGGCGATGTCCTCCAGCGAGAGCCGCTCCTCGTGCGTGATCATGCCCCGGCGCTCGGCGCGGTCGATCAGGCTATCGATGTCAGGTCCGCCATGCTCGTCGCTATCGATCTTGAACCCAAACTTCGCCCACGCGTAGCCGCCCACGTCGATGTTCGCGTGGACCGTGACCTTGTCCACGCCCATCTTTTCGTACTCGTCAAAGCTCGCACGGAGGAGATCCTTCGCAAGGCCACCGCCCGTGTTCCCCGCTTGGAAGTAGCTGTGATCCACCACAAGCTCGCCGTTGTAGTCGCGCTTGAACTCGCGGGTGATCTGCGTGCCAGCGGATCCGGCGAACTTGATGCGCACCACTTCTTCGCCGCTGTAATTGCTGTCGTCCTGCTCGGTGCGCCACTCATCGAACGAGTCGTTGGGTTCAAAGTCCTGCCCAACGCCGTCCTCCCACTCGCTGCGCATCTGGTTGATGGACTTCTGCACAGGACCGCCCGTCTGCATCAGCCGCTCGCGCAGGATGGCCTTCTCGTCCTCGGACCACGGAGCCGACGGGTCCAGCCCCTCCACGAGATCCTCGTACTCAATCTTCTCGGCGGTGTCGCCCGGCTGAAAGGCTTCGCCTTCCCCTAACGGCAGCGTCGGAATCTCGCGCGTATCACCATACGGACCCGTGCGCCGGGCCTCCTCGGCCTCGGCCTTCATCGACTCCCAGAGCGTGTCGATCTCGGCCGCGCGATCCCGACGCTCGGCCACCCAGTCGTTCCGGGCTTCCCGGCGCGACTGCTCGACGTACTCGTCATAGCTCTCGCGGAGTTCCTCCTCGTCGGGACCGCCGCCCTCGGTCATGATCGTGACCGCGAACTTCTCCTGATCGGCGTACTGCACCATCGACTCGGCCAAGTCACGCACGGCCGCTTCGGAGTTCAGCCCCAGCACGTTCGACACGACCGCGTCATTGGCCTCGTCGTCTACCCGGACGATGTTCTTGCCCTTGACGCTTTTCTTGCTGTAGCTGCCAGTGCCCTCACCGTCGCCCTCGGCGGACCCGCCGACCTCGCCCGGTCGCCCGGCATGCCCGAAGTTCCCGGAACCGGGACCGCCCAGATGCACGGGCGTCGGCTGGTACGGTTCGACCGTGAAGGTGGCCCGACCCCCGTCATCGAACACCACTCGCGCCACCACGGCCTTCGGGTGACGCGGCTCGACCGGCTGGCGGTCGGCGTCGAGGAACACGACCACGCCGTGGCGTCCGTCAATCGTGATCGGTTCCGGTTGAATCATGGTGTGTGCTGGGCCTTCACCTTCGGGTACGTCTTGCGCAGTTGCAGCGCGTAGTCCTGCCACGACTTCGCCGGGACGCCTTCCTTCCACGGGCCACGCGGAGCCTGCTCATGGTACGCCGCGACCTCGGCCAGTGTTTCCTCCTCCGCGCGTTTCCACGCGGGACCAATCGCGTTCGGGGGTCCATCCCGCATTGCTGTCTCGTACGCCTCCCAGTACAGGCGCGAGTAGGCGGTGAAGCCATCGTCTTTGCGCATCGCGTGGCCGCGCTCGCTCAGGCCACGGTCGTCCATGACCGTCTTGCCGTCCTCGGCCGTCTTCCACGTCCCGAGGTAGGGGTCGCCCAAGGGAGCCGTCCGCGCCATTGCGGCCGACGCAGGCCACCGGGCTTCGATCTCCGCCATGCGGCTCTCGCGCGGGTAGCCGTTCCGACCGAACAGGCGGTCCCACTCCGGTGTCGCATCCTGCACGACCTTCCCGCCATCCCCGAAGACCCGCTGCCCCTGAGACGCCAGCTTGCTGATTTCATCGTGCTCCTTCGCCGCCACGATGCGCACCGTGTCGTGCTGCGCGTGCATGATCTCGTGCGACACCAGCCCCTGCGTGAACTCCGGGTTCCGCGCGAGGTTGCGGGAGTTGACCTCGATGCGCCCGGTGCCCGGATCGTAGTGTCCGCCCTCGTTCAACTGGCGACCAGCCACAGTGAAGCCGCGTGGCTCGATGTCCACTACGTCGATGCGCCCAGCGTCGAACCCTTGCCGCGTGGAGACAGTGTTCGTGATGATCTGCACCGTCTCCTGCCGCACTACCGGCGCGTGCGCTTCCACCGCCAGTCGGGCGGCGTGCTCCGCCTGCATCGCCTCTTGTCGCGCGTCGAACGACGTGTAATACGTCGGGTCTTGGTGGATCTCGTAGTCCCACCCGTGCTCGGCCCGGATCGCTTTCACCACCGCGAGGTGCGAGGCGAGCACGTCGGCATACCGCAGGGTCGCCTCCTTGAGTGCCGCCTGTCGCTTCTCCATCTCGCGCTGCGCGGGGCGTGCTGTCTCGCCTTCGCCATCAGTCCACTGGTTTCCACGGAAGGGATGTCCCTCCACGTCGCCCAGCAGGATGAGGCGTCGGCCGTCGGCCGACATGGTGATCTTTGGGTTCGCGGGGTCGAACGTCGTGTTGCCCGTGGCGCTCTTGATCTGCGTCGGCGCGAAGACGACGAAGTGCGTCGTGTCCGGGTTCATCCCCTTCATCGACTGACCGATCCGCCGCTGCGAACCGAACTTGGTGTCTACCTCGCGGTCGATGACGCCGTCGAACCCGGCTCGCTCCAGCGCCGCCCGGAACACTTCCTTGTTGACCAAGGCACCGGTGTCGCTCTCGATGTAGCTGGCCTCCTCCGTGTCGTTCCACGCCTTGACCAGTTCGGAGGCCGTGATCATGTCGCGGTCCATGATCTTCTCGGTGAACTTCTCGACCGCCTCGTCGCCGCCGGAGTGCTGACTGGCTTCGTCGCGCAGTGCCGCCAGAAAATCTGGCAGCGTGCCTTCCTGCCCGACGATGTCACTATCGGAGTCGTTCGGATCGTCGTACACGTACTCCGAAGTCAGGACGGTTTCCCTGTGCGACGAGGTGCCGTTGGCATCGCCCACGACGAAGGGCTGCTGCATCGACACGTACGCGGGATAGATCGCGACGGACTTACCAGCCAGCGCCGCACGCGCCTGCTTCAGTGCGTCGTCGTGAGACAGATCCTCGTTCTCGCTTTGTAGGCGATCCACTTCGTGCTCGATGCGAGCCGTCAGGTCCGGACCTTCCCCGGCGTAGTTTTCCCCAGCGTCTTCCGGCTCGCTGGTGAAGTACACGCCAGCGCCCCAGTCCGACTCGGGATTCAGTCCCTCGTCTCCGGCCTTCTTGAACTCCTCGATGTCGTGCGTCGTGCCGTGATAGACGACCAGCGGCTGGCCCTCGTCATCTACGACCTTCGACTCTTTGAACCACGCCTTGAACCGGGGCGACTCGGTGCGGTCCCGGCCACTTCCGCCACCCTCGCCATCCGTCCACTGATTGCCCCTGAACGGGTGGCCTTCGACATCGCCCAGCAGGAGCGCGAGCCGCTCGCGGTAGGTCAGCGCCTTCTTGTCGGCGTCGTCCTTCGGCTTCGGTTTCGGGGGGACCGGCTTGATAATCCGGAACTCGCCCCATGTGAAGCGATCCGCGTCCGGCGGCACACTGGGCGGCGTGGCAGGCATCAGTACAACTTTCTTGGGTAGTCCGGCGTGGGCGATACCCACGTGCCGCCCCAGACATTCAGGATGTGCTGCGCAAGACGCGCATCCTCAGTCGGCGCATAGTGCCCGTTCTCCGGCGGCTGCATCGACGGGGCGTTCAGCAACTCCGCGAACACCGCGTTCTCCGGCACCGACACGACGCCATCGCTGACCGTGACCGTTTCCCCGGTCGAGAGCTTGAGGGTGATCATGGCTTACTCCGATACTTGCCGTGCATCACGTCGAAGATGAACTTGAAATGCTCCGGCCGACTTTTCGAGAAGCCGATGGGGTCCATGATGTACGCCTCCACGCCCGTCGAAACCATCTCCGTCGCAATGTCGTCCGGGTAGAGTTTGGCCGAGTACGGGTCCGGGAAGTTGCCACGCAGCGCGTGCTCATGGGCATCGAGGCCACCGTGAACCGTGTTCAGCGCATAGACCTCTCGCGGTTTCGTCGCCAGCGATTCTCGCAACTCCACTGCCGCCTTCAGCACCGCCGAGTGGTTCATCTCGATGTGGTGCGCGATCTCGTGATAGACCGTGCGGTCCAGTTCGCGTGCGTTGCCGATATTGATACCACCCAGCGTGGCGTTCGCACGCCCGTCTTTGGCTCGCCCCAGCCGCAAGGTCGCCGGGATCGAGAACGTCCCATCGGGATTCGTCACCAGCGGCGTCTTGTCTCCAAAGATTTCGCGAAACTTTTCGATCTGGTCGCCGGGGTATTTGTGTGGGACGAAGGCACCGGACCCGTCGTACTGCCGAAAGGTCGCCAGCGCCCGATTCGCGCCAGCCTCCACCGCCCCGTGCAACTCCTGCGTGGACGTGAACGTCAAAGCCGACCGCTCCTCGTGCGGCACCTTCAGTAACTCTTTGGCTTGGGCGTTCGCCTCCGCACGCTGCTTCTGCGCCTCGTCGTACGCGGCGTGGAACGTGGCCGAGAGCGCCTCCATCTTCTTGTAGGAGTCGAGCTTCTTCGCCGCCGCGCCGTCGGCTTTCAGGGGCCGCTTGCGCTCGGTGATGTCCTTGCGCCACGCGTCAGACGCGGCCTTGATGTCGTTGCGCATGACATTCAGGGCGTCCTCGGTGTCTTCGCCCTTCTTGACCAGCGCGACGAACCGGTGATGCAGCGCCTCGATGGGATCGCTGTCGCCCTCAGCCGATCCGCCGACTTCGCCCGGTCGCCCCGCGTGACCGAAGTTGCCGCTGCCTGCTCCGCCCAGCAGGTACGCCAGCTTCTCGCGATAGGTCAGGTGATGCGGGTCAGGTGGCGGCTCCGGCTCCGGCGCGGGTGACTCGGCTACGGTGAAGAATGCAGTGCCGCCATCATCGAACACGACCTTCGCCATCGTCGCCTTCGCCGCTGGGACCGGGTGCCAGTCCGCATCGAGATAGACGACGCTACCGGATCGACCGTCGATGGTGATGGACTCGGGCGTCATGACCGCGCCTTCTGTTGATGCCACGCGTGCATGCCCTTCGTGAACGCGACCCACGCGGACTTGGGACCGAGTCCCGTCGATTGCAGGCGAATCTTGCCGTCCGCCACCGACGCCTTGGCCGGTTCTTCATTCCACGACTTGGGCGCGATCAGCCAGCGCGTGACCTCGGCCACGGTTTCGTTGATCGCCGTGTCGTACGTGCCGTGTCCACGCACACGCACGGCTTCAGGCGTCCAGTACGACTTCGCGTAGGCGCTGTGGCCGTTCTCTTTGATGATCTTGTCCGAGAGGCCCGTGAACATCTTCCCGTCGTGGAGGTTGGCCCACACCGCCGACGCGGGAAACTCTCGCGCCAGTTGCTCGCGCATCCCCGGCTTCACCGTCGTCTCCCCGAACCGGTGCGGCTGGTCGAACCGCTCATAGAACCAGTCCGTGCCCTTCTCGTCGTTGTAGTGCCCGGACAGCACCTTGTACCGCTCGTCCTCGGCTTCCAGTTCGTCTTTGAACTGGTCGTAGATCGCATGCGAGACTTCGTGCGCCGCGATCCCTTTCACGGCTGGCACGTCCCCGTACGCAAGGTTCCGGGCGTTGATTTCGATCTGCTTCGTGGCCGGGTTGTAGTGCCCACCCTCCCGGAATTCCTTCGTGCCCACCGTGAATGTCGATGGCTCCTTGTCCACAACGTGAATCGTGGACGGATCGACGCCCATGTCCTTCGCCACGGCGTGCGAGAGGTTCGTGATCACCTCTACGCGCATCGGGGACGCCTGATCGTCGTATGCCTTCTGCGCAGCCTTGGCGGCATCGTACGCAGCGAGCATCGCGTCTTTCGTCGCGCGGAAGTCCGGGTCCGCATTGCGCCGGGCCTCTAGCGCCTCGGCGCGTCGGCCGTACTCCTCGTCGCTGGCTGGCGGAATCAGCAAGCTCTCCCACGTGCCGTACCGCTGCTCGACCAGTCTGATCGACGCCCGGTGCGCTTCCTTCGCATCGTGCAAGGCGGCGTCGGCCGCGCGTGAGGCCACCAGCCGCTCCACCCACTTCCGCCGCTCTGGGCCAGCCCCTTCAATCGTCGCCAGTGCCTCGGTGTCAGCAGACTCGGTGTCACGCTGCACAAACGCGCTCGGTCCCTCACTGGACGATCCGCCCACCTCGCCGGGACGGCCTGCGTGACCGAAGTTGCCAGAGCCGGGACCACCGAGATCGAGCGAGGGCAAAGTTTCCCGCCGAGAAACTTTGCTACTCAGGTCTTTCTTCCCCTCGCTGCTGCCGCCGCCGATATATTCCAGCACCACGTCGATGGGTTCGACCGCCTTCATCTTCGGATCGGACGACGTGATACGCCGGGGACCGCGCTGCACGCTGACGATGCGGAACTGCGCTCCGCTCCCCAGCAGGATCTCGGCCTCGCTGCGCTGGTTCGTCTCGTGCAGCCGATCCATCTTGATGGTCGGCTTTGCCGTGAAATCCGGGCGCGTGTAGTCGCTGGCCTTGAGGCCGTTCGGTGTCCCGTCGTCGTTAGTCAGCCATTCCGGGTGATCGAACACGGCCGGGTCTTGCACCTTGGGGTACGCGTAGTCCACACGGCGGAGCGTCTCCACCGGCGCGACCTTGGTACCTGCTGGCAAGATGATAGAGATCCGCATCGGCGCAGCGACCTCGTCCTGCCGCGTGTAGATCGCGCTCGACCCTTCCTTGTCCGCGTAGCGTTTGTAGAGGCTCTCGGCCTTCCCGCCCAGCACGTAGCTGTCGAGCCGATTGCCCGGATTGCCCAGCATCGTGGAGGTGAAGCCGCGTTCCTCCGTGATGCCGCCCTCCTGCGCCTTCAGATCCTCGTACGACAAGCCGGGCACGTAGGCCGCACGCGTCACTTCCATCGGCTCGGGGAGCACGTACCCGTGCTCGCGAATCAGGCTGTTGATCGCCGCAACATGCTTGTCCAGTTCCCGCGCACGCGCCCGATCCGGCACCGCTCGCTGGACGCTGTAGAACACCTTCTCGCCGGTCGCCGGATTGACCGTGAACGCATTCCGGATGATGCGACCATCCTCGACCTTGTTGATGGGATCATCCGGATCGTACGCCTTCGCCTCGCTCTTGCCCGTCGGCCTGAACGCGGCAATCTCCGCCTCGGTCGCCGGGCGCACAAACTCATTCACCGTGTCCGGCACGAACGACCCGCGCAGTTGTGCGTTGATGTCCGCGTAGCTGAACCCGGCGTAGTTGTTGACGGCCTCCACCTCGTGGGGTGGCAAACTCCGGACGTACGTCTCCATCTCGGGACGCTCGTGCCAGTCGTACCCTTCGTTGCCTTTGAACTGGCGCACGGCCTGCGTCACGCCAGCGCCACCGCCCACCACGTCGGTGTACTGGTTCCCCCGGAACGGATGGCCCTCCACATCACCAAGATTGATGGACAGATGGTGCGGCTTCGCGATCAGCGCATGAATCGGAGCCAGCACCGACGCGTGCTTGAACGTGTGCTTCCCGGACGGCTCCTGCGTCATCTGCCGCGCGACGAACGGATACGACGAGGCGTCGGCATGGAAGAACGCCAGTTGCAGCGTGGCGAAGTCCGTCGCGTTCATGCCGACCTTCTGGGCCTTCGCGCCCAAGATGGTCGCGACCTCCTGCGGCGTGCGCTGGGACCGCATGCCTTCGTGCGCTCGCAGCAGCGGCCCGATCATGTCGTGGTTCAGCAGTTCGGTCGCGAGCGACACGTCCCGTTCCGTGAAGCCTTCCCGGCGCAGGACGCGTTGCAGGATCGGGATGGTGTGTTCGTGCTGCGAGCCGCCCGACTCCCGCGCGTCGGCCTTCCCGATGTCGTGCAGCGGAATCGCTGCGGCCATCAGCTTGCCCACGTCGGACCCGAACCGGCCGGAGATCCCAGACAACTCCTCGGGCGTCAGTTGCGTGGCCCACGTGCGACCCACGTCGCGCGTGTGCGCCTCGATGCTGCCCATCTCGGTGTAGCTGGACTTCGCGTACCGGCTGGCAACCTCGGGATACTTCTCCTTGAACGCGGCCATCGACTCGGACACCGACCCGGCCGCGAAGCGACCGCTCTCGTCGCGTGGATGTGAGCCTTCATCCCAGTCGAGCATGAACGACAGTGCCAGCTTGCGCGAGCCGACTTCCGTCTCCGTCCACGGCCCGTGGTTGCGCGTCCGCAGCATGTTGATGGCTGAGTGCTCGGCGGTGTACTTCGCCTCGGGCTTGGCTTTCACCAGTCCGTACCACCGGCCCTTGTTCATCTCCACGCCGGTGGTCGGGTCTGCGACCGTCGTGGCCGACTCGGCCCACGCGTGATCGAACGTCTGCCCCTCGCCGTTCGTCACCTTGCCGTGGACAAGCACGTAGCCATCGCGCTGGCGCACGAACCGCGCCGCGTTGCGGAAGCATTCACCTTTCTCACCGGCGGGGATGTCCGTCACCGTCTCCGCCGACGCAGGCTCCACCGACGCCACCATCGTGGCGTGGCTGACGTTCATGCCCTCCTTGGTGCCGTTGTATTCCGAGTCCACCTCGGTGCCGCCCGACTTCTTCTGCGTGATCCACGACCGGGATTTCCGGTCGTACCAACTCTCGACCGTGGAGCCATCCGCACTGGTCGATTTCTTGGCTCCGTGTGGCGTGCCGCGTCCACCTTCATGCGTCCACTGATTCCCGTGGAACTCGTGACCCGGCACGTCCCCGAGATGTACGGGGTCCGCTGCCATGTCGATGTAGTCCTTGAACGCACGCGGGTCGCCATCGATCTTGTCGATGAGGATGTCGTCCTTCGTGAACTGGACGCCCTTGGTCTTCTGCCACGTGTAGCCGCCGCCGGTTTCGTACGTGCTGGGCGGGATGTCGATGGAGTAGACGCCGTCCTTCAGTTTCGCGACGACATAGACGTGCTGCTCTCCGATCTGCTGACTGACCGTCGTGGCCTCGACGCCTTCGTCAATCAGCTTGCTGGCGATCTCGTCTGCGATGATGTGGCAGATGCCACCACCCGCATAGCAATCCGGATCCTCGTCCCAGTCGTCGTACACCTTCTGCGCGGCAGCAGCGAGCGCAGGAGCGAACTTGGCCTCCACGTCTTTGCCGGTGTGCTGGGGTTCGTCCGGATCCTCGTCGTCGCCTTCCCCATCAGTCCATTGATTGCCTCGGAACGGGTGCCCATCCACATCCCCGAGATGCTTCTCCGCCTTCTTCAGGAACATCTGGGTGAGCGAGGCTTCGTACCGTCGCGCCTCGCGCTCGATGTCGCGCTGCACTTCCGCGACGACCTCGGGCGGTACGTCGAGGCCGGGCGGCGGCACGAACGTCCACGCGTCGGGCTTGTCGGCTGAGAGCACGAACCACTGGCGTGCCGCGATGGGCGTCTCCTTCCGCTGCGCCGCTGGCTTTGGTCGGTACGTGAACGTGCCCCGGTAGCCAGCCTTCGCTTCCTCGCTGTTCCAGCCGATGCGCTGGTGGAAGCCCTCGAACTCGTACACGTCGGCGCGATGCGTGTCGGGGTTGAGAATCACCGTGAGCGTGCGGCCCTTGACCGGGCGACCGATGTTCTTGGAGATTTGCTTCGTCGCCCGTTCCTTGCGGACGAGAATCTGTTCTTCCTTGCTGTCGTTCCAGCGAGCCTTGTCCGCCTCGGACATATCCGCCAGCATGGCCTTCTCGGCCTTGCCCGGCTCCCCGATGGTCAGCCGCCACTGCTGTGCGCCCGTGGTGTTTCCGGCGCTCCCAGCCTTGACCTCGATGACCTCGCCGCTGCCGTCGTCGTTGATCGACACGAGGTCGATGGGGAAGTTGGGTTGCCCGACGTTGGACGCGTAGACGCGGTCCTTCTCCTGCTGGGTGAGGTACTCCGCGACGATGGCCTCGCCAATCGCGCCCTGCTCCGGCTTGGTCAGCTTCGTCTTGACGCCGCCGGGATCGCAGCAGGCACGCTTGTCGCCCTTGACCGGCTCGATGCGGTAGTCGCGTGACGCGGCCGGGTACGCATCCGTCCACTGGTTGCCGTGGAACTCGTGACCGGGAAGGTCGCCCAGTAGCAGTGCGAGCCTGTCCCGGTAGGTTAAATCTCGCCCAGTGCTCGCGCCTCCCGCAGCGCCAACCCGCCATGCTTGGCGACCCAGTCGGCTCCCTTGAGTCGCTCCAGCTTCGCTAAGAAACGTCTTTCCGCCGGACTCTGTGCGCTTGGCGGCAGCGTCGGCACGTCGGGTGACGGCGTGCTTGCTGGCGATGGCGGTGGCGTCTCGTTTCCCTTGGTCGTAGTCGTCATAGTAGTTATCCCCCGGTTCATTCGGCGTCTGCCACAGGAACTCGTCCGCCAGTCGCTCGCGGATGTCCTCGACCGACTGGGCGTGCTGATCCAGTGCGAGGAAGATCACATCCGGATGATCGTCCTTCTCGTAGTTCCAATCCTTCGGCGCGTACTCCGGGTTGAACGCCATGCGTCCGGTTTCGTGCAACCCGAACTGGGTGTACAGCAACGGCAGGTACCCGTCGTACGCATCGGCCGTCTTCCCCCCGTCCGCAATCATCTGGAGCAACACTTCGCGTGCCGCGCCGGACGGCCCGTCGTTGTTGAACAGATTCCCCATGTCGCCGCCCGGCGTCATCGCGCCGCCGACCGTGCCGTCCTTCGACAGGTACAGCTTCTGGCCCTTCAGATCATCCGGCGTCAACGGCGACAGGAACGCCATCCGCGAAGACTTGTTCCGCGCCTCGATGAATTCGTGCGGGGTTGGCTCGTGCAGAGGAACCGTGCTGATCTTCTCGCCGTCGCCGCCGCCACCATCCGCCGACCCACCCACTTCACCGGGCCGTCCGGCATGCCCGAAGTTCCCGCTGCCGGGACCACCGAGGTCTATACTACCATTGTCCCGCCCGTTCGGCAAGTTCTCCTGCCAGTCGAGCACGAGGACCGCGAGGTCGTCACCCGAGAGCACGGTCAGCGCCTCGCCTGCGAGACGGTCGGCCTCCTCGGCCCCGGCGTAGTCCTTCGCTGTCACCGTGCCCGTCGCGTGGGTGATGAACGTGACCGTCACGTCGCAGTTGTCGTTCTGCACATCCGGGTGGTGATTGGCCTCGTTGGCCGCATCCATCAACGCCGAGATGAACGTCGCGCACGCCCGGAGGTTCGGGAACGTGATCTGCCGCGTCAGCCCCGCATCGCCCAGTTGCCAGTCCGGATGCAGGCCGGGCTTCGCATCGCGCAGCGTCAACTGGACACCGCGCCGATGTAGCCCTCGGAGTACCGGCACGAAGTCGCCGGTGTCGGCCTGCTCGAACTCCCACACCCGCGCCGGAAGCGTCTCGTCGCCGCGCAGGACGGCCGCGCCCAGTCGCGTGTGTCCTTCCTGAATGACCCACCGCTCGCGACCGCTCCGCATCACCACGTGCGCCACGTCCGGCGGATCACGCCGGGGCTTGACGACATACGCCGACAGCCCGGCCACCGGCAGCAAGTCCCGTGTCGGCTCCAGCGTGTCGAGCCGCACGGACTGCACGGCGTTCTGGGTCGTCTTGCGATTGAGCGGCACCTTCAGCGTCGTGACCGGTGCCCGGAACACATCGGCGGCTCGCACCGCCAGCGGAATCGTCGGCGTCGAGGTCGTGGGCAGTCGGTCCAGCGCCTGCAAGCCCGGCACGGCCTCCCGCTGGGGCGCAGGCGCGGCACTCACTGGGTCGCTACCGCTAGTTCAAGGTTCTCGCCCACGTGGAAGTTGAAGGCATCGGTGTGCCACTGGCCGGTCGGGAACTCCATGAAGATTTGCCCCGACCACGGGCCGGACTCATCGAGGTCGTCCTCGACCGTCGTGTAGGTGAAGACGCCGTCGGTGCCGTTGGTTTCAAATTCCGCTGGACGCGCGACGACCCGCCCACTCGGCTTCTTCAGCTTGAGCGTCTTCGTCGTCGCCGCTGCCGCATTGAACGGCAAGCCTTCCTCGCGGACCCGCACGCGGATGATGGAGCCAATGTCGTCCTTGCGTAGCTGTCCTGCCATGTCATCGCTCCGTATCAACCGAGAAGACCAGCCGCACCAGCACCGGCGCAGTCGTGTCCAGCGCCGTATGCACCGCCACCGTCGCCTCCACCATCACGATCTTCCGCAGGATACCGACGGTCACATCCACCCGCCGCTCGACCACGACCATCGCCTCGACTTCACCGGGCGGCAGGACCACCGCCGTCTCTTTCGTCTGCGAGGGTGCGAGCGCCACATCGATCAGCGCCTCGCGCTCGATGCTGGCCTCCACCTCCACCCGCCGCTCGACACCGACCGTCGCCTCGACTTCGCCAGCCTCGATGACGACCAGTCCCTCGTCGGCCACGAGGGTGTCCACAATCACATCGGCCGTGAGCGACGTGCAGACTTGCACGTCGAACTCGATGACCTCCGGGATGACGATGACAATCCGGACAGCCGGGAAGTACAGCCCCGGATAGCCCCCGCCCGGATAGATCATCACGGCGCGATCATACGGCCGCTACTCCTGCTTCGGGCAGGCGCTGAGAAAGTCCCAGAGGTCCACCACGTCCCGCGAGACGCGCGGACTCCATGCGACCTTCTCCGTGTACTGCTGCAACAGGTCGAAGTCCTCCTGCGCCAGCACCACCGTCTGCGTCTCGCCGGTCAGCTTGCGATCCGGCTCGTTCCCCGTGGGCGAGGCCGTCGGCTCGCTGATGCGATCAAACGCGTCCTGCAACCGCGCCTCTTTGCGAATCGTGGCCGGGGAGCGGTCGCCCTTCCCGTCCCCACCGGTCGCCAGCGCGGTCCAGATCAACGTGAACCGCGTTGCCGCCTTCGGCCCCTCGAACACCACCGCTCGTGTCATGCGTCCTCAGTTCGGATACCGGAACTTCACGAAACCGTGCGCCCCATACTCGCCGCCGCCGACGTTCCGGGCCTGACCGCCCTGCCCACTGTTGCCGGGCGGGGGTGCATCGACCGGGCCTCGACCGCCACGGCCCCCTGCGCCATAGTAGCCACCGTCCCACGCCCACGTGCCCGGTCCTCCAGCGCCACCGACGTTCGAGCCATTGCCCCCGCCACCACCAGATCCGCCGCCACCGCCGCCGCCGTTACTGTTCCCGACGCCTTGACGCCCACCAGCGCCGCCGCCATACCCTTGCCCTGACGCGCCGCCGTCACCACCCCACCCATACCCCGGATCGGGGGGCGCACCACCACCATTGCCGCCGGGAGCGGCGTTGACGCCACGATAGTACGTGTTCCCGTCCACCCAGATGTTGGCGCACCACACGGAGCTATCGACCACTGGCTCTACGTCATTCCACTGGTTGACCGCACCACCACCACCGCCGCCGCCGCCCAGATCCCAGTCCTCGTTACCCGGTCCACCGGGACCACCCGCGCCCACGAACAGGCGCTGCAACGTGCCGCCACGTCGAATCGAGAAGTTGACCCAGTCTCCAGCGACGACCCAGATCGTGGTATAGCCGCCCGAGTAATCGACGCCCCAGTTCCCGGCAGGCGCGTACGTGATCACCATCTCCATCGACGGGCGGTTGCTCGCCTGATTACTCGGGTCTGAGAAGTTGCCGTTGTACGCGTGGACGTAGCACGTGTAGGTCGCACCCGGCGTCAAGCCGCCGATGTCGAGGTAGTTGACTCCCGCATCCGCCCACGCCCACCACTGCCCATTCAGGATCAGCAGATGCTGGACGTTCGACTGCGGAGTCCACTGCATCCGCAGGGTCTGATCATTCGAGACGGGCGTGACCGAAAAGTTGTACGCAGGCGCAGGGGTCGTCAGTTGGTAGACCTGATTCGACCACGCCGTCTCGTAGCCGTTCCGGTAGTGCGCCATCGCGTAGTAGTACCCAACATTCGCGGTGAGGCCAGAGTCGGTCCACGCCGTCGTCCCCGCATTGAGCGATCCGATGTACCGCCAGACCGGGTCGTTCGTCGCGTAGCGATAAATCTGCACGTAGTCGTACGAGCCGTTTGTCCATGACAAGGCAATCTGCGAACTGTTCACCCCGGCGACGGCGAGGCCCGACGGCGGATTGAACGCGGCCTGTAGCTGACCCGCCCCGGAGGAGTTCTGGCCGTTGTCAGGCGTGTCGTAGCCATCGCGGAGATGGCGCACGATCACGTCGTAATGCTTACCAGTCGAGAGGCCGGTCAGTGAGTACGACGCGGTCCCTGCCGCAAGATCGACGTTCTCCCAGTTCCAGTTGTCGGTCGTATTCCGTCGCCACACGCGCACGGGATCCCCGTACGGCGCATTCGTCCACGACACATCGAGTTGTGCCTGCCCGACCGCTGGATTCGCAGGGACGGTGACGACCACACCCGTCGGAGACACGGCCGGGGGCTTGGTCCCGGCCCAGATCCACTGCACGAGGCCAGAGTCGTACTGGCCGCTCGCATTCGCCCGATAGTGCTGGAGGCCGTAGGCGCGGTTCTCACTCGGGTTTAGTTCGGTGTCCGTCCACTGCGTCGTGCCAGCGGCGACAACGCCGACGTACTGCCACCCGTCCGGCCACGGCCCCGCGCCACCCCGGTTGATGTAGCGGAAAATCTCGATGGCATCGCCAGCCTGTGCGTTCGTCCATGTGACGACCAGTTGCGTTGAACCGTTCAGCCCGTTCGGCGGAACGACGCTCGTCACCGTCGGTGAGTTGAACTGAATCTGGGTCGTGGCGACCGCATCATTCGACGGCGCGGATTCGTACCACTGGTCCGTCGGCCGTTCGTGGTTGACGTGGTAGTAGTACGTCGAATTCGCGGCGAGGCCGGTGTCGGTGTAACTCGCCACGCCGGGATTGAGCGTGGCGAGGAACGCCCACGCGCTGCCGGTCCAGCGATAGACGTTCGTGTAATCCCCGTACGGGCTGTTCGTCCACGCCAGCGCGATCTGGGTCACGCCAGCCGGGAGCGGCAGCACCTGACTCGCGGTGAAGTTCGTCGGCGCGACGAACGCTTGCTGCGTCGTCGCCCCAGCGATATTCGACGGAGCCGAGAGCCGCCCACCGCCACCCTCGGACTGCGTGACATAGAAACTGTACGGCGTGTTTGCCGCCAGCCCGGTCACGTCGTACGTCTGCACACCGGGGTTCACATAGCCGATGTACGAGCCGTTGCTGAACCAGATATTCGTGTACTGATTCGGATCCGTCGTGTGCCACGTCAGGCGAATCGACGTGATCCCCGCTGGCACCTGTGCGATCTGACTCGCAACCAGCGCCGTCGGCGGCTGCAACCGCTTTCGGTAGAGCGTCGGATGAAAGCGCGGCATGACCTACGTCGGGAAGTTCCTGCCGCCGACGTAGCCGCGCCAGCGACCGCCGCCGTTGAGCGTCGAGAAGCCAAGGATCATCGTGCGCCCCGCGCCCGGCCACACCGGCACAACGTCCTCGTCCCATACGGTGCCAGTGGGATACGTCACCGCCCCGACGGCCGCACCCATGTCGAACTGAATGGAGCAGACGTACTCGACGCCGGACGGCGGCAGGTTGCTGAACTTGATGTTGAAGGAGCCAGCGATGCCGGACGCCTGAAATGCACTACCCGTCTTCAAGTCGAACGTGAGATTCGTGGTCGGGCCGTCATACACCGGCACTGCGCCGATGACCGTGACCGGACGACGCTGGCTCACCGTCAGCGAGTCGGCATCGAAGTTCAGTCCGATGACACCCTGCGAATCGCGCAACGACACCGCGCACCCAGCCGCGTTGCCGGTGTAGATGACAGCACCGCCCGGATACGCGAACTCGTTTCCAGTGATCAGGAGCCGTGCGCCATGCGCAGTGTCAACCACGCCGCCGCCGCCACCGATATACACATAGCCGTTGTCCGCGCCATCCAGCGTGTCCCGCACGATGGTCGCGCCATTGCCGCCACCGCCGTCTGCCGACCCGTCGGGGCCGAGCACGATGCGACCGTTCGACAGCAGCGCCGCACCGGTCGCGCCGTCGATGGTCAGCGCCGGGTTGCCATCGGAGCGACAAATGACCGTCTTCGCATTGGCGACGTTCCCCGGCTGCAACTGGACGCGACCGGGATTGTTGTTCTGATTGCCAGCGACGAAGATGTACGCCCCGCGCAAATGATCCACGACACCAGCGCCACTTAAGATCAGGTAGCTGGTGTCACTCGCAGCAGCCGTCGCCAGATGCAGCGCCAGCGGTGATGCCCCGCCGACAATGTCGCCGCCGACCGTGAGTGCCTTCGTCGTCTTGTTGAATGTCAGCCCGGCATCGCCAGCGAACACGCCGCCGTCGTTGAACTGAAGCTGCGTCGTCGCACCGCCCGGCACGCCGCCGACCGCGTTGAGTGTCGTGCCGCTGAACGAGAGGTTCGTGCCCAGCACAATCGGTTCGGGCTGACCGGGGCCACTCGCACCCCCGCGCCCGAGGAGCCGCGCCTGCACGAGGTCGGGCACGAACGCTGGATTACCCTGCGGACCTTGTGGTCCTTGTGGTCCCTGATCGCCCTGTGGTCCCTGTGCTCCGGTCGCGCCAGTCGGACCCTGCGCTCCAGTCGCGCCCGTCGCACCCGTTGCGCCCTGCGGCCCTTGCGGTCCCACCGGTCCCGAGACACCGGGCGCGAACACGCCGTCATCGCGCAGGAACGTCGTCGTCCCACCGGGGAATCCCGCGAGCGCCGTGATCGTGATCGGATCGACACCGCCGACCGCGTGCGTCGGCGCATGCGCAACGACGGCCGCGCTCGCGCCGCCGACCACGACCCAGTTCGTACCGTTCCACCGGCCGAGGACGTGCTTCGTGCCGCCGGTCGCAATCACGGCTCCGTTCACATCGGTCGAGGCGTCGAGGAAGCTGGCGAGCGCCCCGGTCGTCTGTCCGGCGATCCCTGCGACCGGTACTTCCTGAAGTTCGAGGCGGTTCTGCAACACGACCACGGGACCGGAGATCGCACCGTTCCATCGGAACTGCCCCGCCCCATTACGGTCGATGAACGCGGGTCGTCCAATCAGCGAGCCGTCGTCGTTCTCCAGATCAAACTGGAGATACCCGCCGGTCGTCCAGACGTGCCACCGTCGCTGGTCCGCTGGACGCGCGGTGTCGATCAGCACGAGGCCGGGGCTGTCCGATTGCACGAGCGCGGGATTCGCGATCCCCGCAGGCGCGTTCATGACGCCGAGGCGATCTACCCACCACGTCGCACTCGCGCCGCCCGGCGTCATCACCGCAATCGCGGGATCGACCTGCGTCAGCGTCGGCCAGAACTCGACCGCCGCGCCGACTGCTGGACTGCTGTCCTGATAGCGACGACCGAACTGCACCTTCCCTGCGCCGCCGCCCTCACTCGGCGTGAAGACGATCTGTCCGCCGACGATCTTGAATAGGAGACGGCCACCCGCCGACAAGCCCCAGCCGACGTTGTCGAGGCCATCGGTGTTGCCGAAGAACCCGACGGTCGCCTTCAGCGGCGCATCGGTGCGGCCGAACTCCAAGTTGCCGGAGTCGAACTCCGGGTGCAACCCGATGGTGTAGGCGCGGCTGTTCGGCCTGTCTTGGAACGACAAGAGCGCGTCCGGGGCCATCAGCAACGGATGTGTGCTGAAGATCGGCTGGACACCCGGAGCCTGCGAGATGAGCACCTGACCAAGAGGTGCCGTCGGCAACGTCGCGTTGTCGCCGGGCGTGCCTTGCGGACCTTGCGGACCCTGTTCGCCTTGTGCGCCTGTCTCGCCCTGCGGCCCGATGGGACCAGCGGGACCGACAGGTCCGATTGGCCCCTGCGGCGCGACGGCGACGACCACGAGCGCGATGGGCTTGTTGTTGCCCATCAGGCCAGAGCCGCCAATTTCTAGCAGCGCGACCCGAATCTCGAACCAATCAACGTAGGAGATGTACTCGACCAGTTCCCACTTCTGGTACACCACCGCGATGTCGCGGTCCTGCACGTAGATGATCGAACCGGGCACAAGGTTCGCGAACATCAGGTGCGCGTCGAACCCGTCCGTGGTCAGCCAGTCGATGTACAGCGAGGTCGCCGCCAACTGGTCAACGTCGTTCCACTTCACGTTCCCCGCGCCGGGATCGTTCTGGCTGGTCTGCGCGTTCATCCGGTACGGGAACCACGAGGCCGACGGCGACGGATCGCCCTGCTCGCCCTTCGGTCCCTCCGGTCCCTCGATGCCCTGAATGCCCTGCGGCCCCTGTACGCCCTGCGGACCTTGAACGCCCTGCGGTCCCTCCGGGCCTATCGGGCCGAGTGGCCCTTGCACGCCTGCGGGTCCGGGTGGCCCCTGCACGCTCCCGGTATCGACCCACGTGTCCGTGTCGTCGTCCCACACCCAGAGGTGGCCGGTGTCCGCCGCGATCCATGCGTCACCGGGCGCACCAACCGGCGGCAGATCGCCTGCTGTCGGCACGCTCCCGTGGATCGCGAGGCCAGCGCCGGGATCGCCCTGCGGTCCCTCTGGCCCCTCCGGGCCGGGCACGCCTTGCGCACCCTCTGGCCCTTGCGGCCCGGCGGGTCCGATGTCTCCGGTCGCGCCCGTGGCTCCGGCTGGCCCTTGCGCACCGGTCGCACCCTGCTGTCCCGGATCGCCCGGTATGCCTTGAGCGCCCGTCGGCCCGGTCGGCCCGGTCGCGCCCGTCGGACCCGTCGCACCCGGATCCCCTTGCGGTCCCTGCGTCCCCTGCGGCCCCTGCGGTCCCGGCGGACCTTCCGGGCCTTGCACCTGTCCGGCATCGATCCAAACGCCGTTCGCCGCATCCCACACCCAGAGATGCCCGGAGTCCTCCGCGAACCACGCGTCACCGGGATCGCCCGGCGTCGGCAGATCACCAGCGGACGGCACGCTGCCCTGCACCGAGAGGCCGGTGCCGGGATCGCCCTGCTCGCCCTGCGGACCTTCGGGACCGACTGGTCCCTCTGGCCCCGGCACGCCTTGCGGCCCCCGTGCGCCATCCGCACCGGTCGCGCCCGTCGGCCCTCGCGGTCCCTCTGGGCCGTCCGCGCCGGGCACGCCTTGGATGCCCTGAATGCCTTGCTGTCCGGGCGGACCCTGCGGCCCCTCGGGACCAACTGGCCCCGGATCGCCGGTGTTGCCCTGCGGTCCCTGCGGCCCCTGCGGCCCGTCGAGGCCCGGAGGTCCGGCCGGACCCATCGGACCATCAGCACCCGGCTGACCGTTCTGCCCGTCAGCACCGGTCGGGCCTTGTGGTCCCGGCGGTCCGGGCGGTCCCAGATCGCCTGCTGGTCCCGTTGGTCCCTCGGGTCCGGGCGGACCCTGCACGCCGAGCCTCAGCGAGTCGAGCGTGTGGCCGGTGATGCCTGCGTAAATCTGATCGCCCACCACCACCACGCGTTCGCGGAACGGTTCCTCCGCGAGGCGCTGGATGGTGAACACATCCCCCGCCGTCTCGATGACGCGGACGATCTCGGCGTTGGGATAGATCGGGAGTTCATTCGCGGCGCAGATGACCGCATTGAACGGCGGCGCAGGGAAGCGCACGCCGTGGCCCGGCTGCACGGACAGCGAGGTACCGGTGTTGGCGGGTACCGGAGCACCCGCCACCGTGGAATAGGAAAAGTTGCGAAAGTCGTCCACCGGTCCCGCTTCCGTTTCGACTGTGCCGCCGCCGCCGCGACGGTTACTTCGCGAACGGGAACGACTTCTTGACTTGCGCCGGACCAGCCACTTCGTCGTCAGGTGGTTCGGCGGCTTCTTCGGCTGGCGTCTCCGTTGCCTCGTGCGCGGCACCTTCTTCGCTGGTGTCCGTCGTCACGTCTGGCTCGACGCCGACCGTCTGACCGTCGTCCGTCTCGTACTCGAACTTCAGCTTCTTCTTCCCGTGAACGGTCGAGACTTTGACCTTGCGCATGTCGAGCGCGAACGTGGACGCGGGGCACGTGCGTGCCTTGTCCAATCGTCGCGCGAGTTCACGGCGATCTCCGCCGCTCACGCCGTGCGCATCGCGCCACGGCCCCATGCGTTCTGCGGCTTGCGGATCCATTGGTGGCGAGCACCGGTCTTCGCACAGGATGACGGACATGCCGCCGTCGAGCGTCAACCAGAGTGCGCCATCCTCGCGAGTACCAGCGACACGCATACTCATCTCCTTCTATTTCTTCACGCCAGCGGGAGGGATGCCGAGCTTGCGCGTCCACTCCGTGGAGAGGTGGTAAATCTGCGACATCGGCATATCGACCACCGTGACTTTCATCGCAGTGTCGTTGTTCAGGTTCCCGTCTTCGGCGTCACGCCCGACCGCAGCGGCCCACGTGTGGTGTCCGTCGATCACGTAGCCATCGCGCGATACCCAGATCCGGTTCTTCTCCGACTTCGGATCGAAGCCAGAGTTGAGCATCATCCCCGCGACCTTCGTGCCTTCCATCTCGGCTTGGCTGGCCTTCAGCTTCCGCGAGAGCATGGTGTCGGGGTGCGTTTTGACGCCGGACGCTTGGAGATGCTTGAGGAACTGTTGCGCCGCGTTCACTTCACCGTTCGCATCGCGCGGGAGCTTGTCCGCCTCGCTGCCGGGGATCGGATTCTTCGACTTGAACTGCGGCATCTCGATGCGCGGAATGCCGTGCGGGAACTTCTCCGTCTTGAGCGTTTCCTGACAGAAGATGCTGGCCCCCTTCACCGTGACCGTGCAGGGATCCCAGTTCTTCGCGTCCTTCCCCGCCGCCTGCGCCGCCAGTGCTTTCTCGCCCAGCAGCCGGAGCACGGTGTGAACTTGCCGCGTGTCCTTCAGTTCGACGTTCTCGCCCTTCAGGATGAGATCGACGCCTTCCTCGGCCGTCTCGACCTGATGCACCGGCTTGCTGCGCTGCTGACGAATCGCCTCCTGCATCGACCGCTGGACTTCGTTCAACGACGGATGGTAATCGTCACCATCCTTCTCGGACCCGCCGCCAGTGCCATCGCTGTACTGATTGCCGCGAAACGGGTGGCCCTCCACGTCTCCGAGGTGGAACGTGCGCAGCGACACCGTGCGTGCGCGTTCGAGTCGGCGCACGAGCACGCGCTGCTCGTCTCCGTTCCGCACGACCGGCGCGAACGTCCACGGCCCCAGTGATTCAAGGAGGTGCGGATCCACCGGCGGCGAACAGCGGTCGGCGCGAAGCAGCACGGCCATCCCGCCGTCGAGCGTGACCCACTGGGTACCGTCTGCGCGTGTGCCTACGATTCGCATCGTCGTTTACCGATGGCGGCGCGTGGACGTGATCGCCGCCTGCACCGCGCGTGCGCTCATGCGCTCAGCGGCTGGCGTGTGCGGGTCAGCGGCGATAGCCCCGTACGCGGAATGGAGGTCGTCAAGGTCTTTCGGCTTCAGCTTGTGGAACGTGTCGATGGTCAGCTTCTTCCGGTTGGCCTTCGGCCCGAGGATGCGCGTGATCGTCGCATCGCCTTCCGCCGCCGTCAGGAACTGGCCGCGCTCGTTGCGCGGATGCTGGCCTTCGTCCCAATCGAGCGCGAACGCCATCTCGTCGTCCGTCATGTGCATCGGCGGCATCCGCGCGTGCGGCGGCGGTGCGGCCCCACGTGGTGCGCCGGGATGCTTCGGCGTCGGCTCGCCGCCCTGTTGGTCGTCTGGGTTGCCGCCCTCGGCCTGTTGCTGCTGGTCCGGTTCCTCGCCCGGCCCCGGTCGATTCGGGTTCGTCGCATCACCCGCGTTCGTGCCATCGCCCTGCTGCGGCACAGCCGACGCGTCACCCGGTTGCGCGGCCTTCTCGGACTTCGCCTCGCGCGAGCGCGTGGGCGCGAGCGGCGGCAACCCGAGCATCTTGCGCAGCACCGCTTCGTCGTCGTCCTGCGGCGTGATGAGCGTGCCCTGCAACTGGGCGAGCACGCTGACCAGCGCGGTGAGATCGAGTTGTTCGAGGTCGAGGCAGACCGGGTCCGGATACTTCCGGCGCGACATATCGAAGTTGAAGTCGCACAGCGGCTTGATCACGCTGTTCTTCAGATCGCCGTTGATGCCGTTCGCAATCCCGTCGAGCGACGAGATGAACATATCGGTGATGCGCGAGCCGTAGCCGGAGCCGACGTGCGTGCCCACTTGGTTGTTCTGCCCGGAGGCCAGAAACATCGCGAGGACGTTCCGCGCCATCTGCGAATCGTTATGCTCGATCCATGAGATGCCGAACTGCCCGGCCGTGCCCTGTCCGCTGTTCCCGCCCTCGATACGAAACGCGGTGTGCTCCGGCGTCACCATGTACGACTTCTCGTTCGCACGCACCGACCGCAAAATCTCCCGGATCAACCCGAGGTCGCCGGTCGAAAGCGTGTTGCCCTCCTCCAGCGCGATGATGGGAATGCCGACGCCCCAGCGGTCGAGGCCGACGCCCATGATGCGGTACGCCTCGTCCTTGAAGAACCAGTTGCGATAGATATTCCGCAGCAGCGACATCCCGTGGTAGTTGTCGCCCTCGCGGTCGAGCACGAACACCGCGCAGTACTCGGCGGGGATGGTCAGGTACTGGTAGCTGACGGAGCCACCATAGATCGCCGCCCGGTTATTGCCCCGTGAGTCGCGGCTCGCGTAGGGCACGGGCGCGTACTGCACGATGTGTTCGAGCTTGCCCTCCCGATTGACGTGCCATTCGCGCAGCGTCTTCGGCAGGCGTGGGGCCAGTCGCTTGAAGCGATAGAAGCCCTGCTCGTCCACCTTCCAGATTTTCTCCAGCACCGAGACGCCGAACTCCAACTGCATCAGGATGTGGCGCAGCGTGAAGTCCCACGAGTCGTCCATCGAGTCGTCCTCGAACAACGCCCCGTTGCAGAACTCTGCGATCTGCTTGTCTACCGGATCGGAACTGGCCGCGTTGACTTGCCACGTCGCCCCGCGCAGCGGGAGCTTGATGACTTGCAGCATGGCGCGGACGTTGGCGTCCGTGCGGCGCATCTTGTCGTACTGCGCAACGGCCTTCTGCCAGTCATCGAAGTCGGGGTTGTAATCCTCCCGACGAATGGTGCCACCGTAGTTCTCGGTGCCGGAGACGCCGTGCTCCTGCGCGGCCACGCCACGAATCGGAGCCGACGGCACGCCCTGTTGACTGAGGTCGCGGCGGAAGATCGGTGGAATGAGGTCCGTCAGTTTCATGCGGAAAGCCGGACCATTATGCCGTCACCCTACAACACGCGGGGGTGAAAAATCTCGTCGGCCGTCTATGTTGGGGTCGGCACGACCCAGAGGAAGACCAGCGCATCCGCCGTGCGCGTCACCCGATGCGGCTCCCAGTCGGGGATCGGGAAGCCGTGCGAGACGATGCGCGTGCCCGGCTTCAGCGCACGGAACCGATCCACCAGCACCGCCATCGCGCTGCTCACCAGATAGCACGTGACCACGGTCGGCTGGCCCCAGTCGGTATCCTCGATGCGCCCGTGCTGGAACGATGCGGTCACGTACCGCACGTCCTCGGCCGCACGTTCGTTCGCCTCGGCCACGAACCGCGCGTCGATCTCGATGCCACGGCCGTACGCCCCGCGCTTCGTCGCCGCGAACACCACGCGGCCGTCACCGCTGCCGAGGTCGAGCACGTGATCGCCCGGCCCCACCTCTGCGAGGTCCAGCATCTCCTCCACGACCTCGAACGGGGTCGGGCACCACGGCGCGAGCGTCTGCGCCATGCGCGACCGGATCTCGTCGTCGTCTGGTGTTGGGATGTCGAGGAGCGCGGTGTCCACCGCCCGGCGCAGTTCGACCAGCGCCTGCTGGCGCGTCGGCGTGTCTGGCAGGAGCCGCATGAACTGGAGCGCCACGAGGAGGCCGAGGCTCTGGACTTGCCACCAGTCGCCCCCGGCCAGCGGGTTCTCCGTGTGCGGAGCCGGGAACCAGTCGAGGAGGTTCTGGCTGGTGATAGGGAGGTGCATCACACGCCGAGCCGAGCGCCGCCGGTGCCGTCGTCTACGACCCGGACGCCGGGCACGAACGCCAGCGCCTGCGCGACCGCACTGGTGCCGTTGAAGTAGACCTGTCGCGTCGTGACTTGCACGAGAACGCCGACGGCCGGGATGTCGATGGCCTTCGTCTCGCGCACCCAGCCCTCGGACTCGCTGGCCTCTTGGCACAGCATCTTCCACTGGGTCGGATCCCCAACCGTGGTGTAGTCAAGGACGCCGGGGACCGGGACGGTGTCAGGCACGGCGGGATTCTACCCTGCGCCCTTCACGGTACCGTGAAAAGTCAGCGCAGCCAGACGCTGCGCCGCGCCGCCGCCCGGCGGTCTGTCTCCATACGGTACTGCCGGGAACCGTGCGCCAAGAACGCCACCGCGCCGACCAGTAGTGCGGTCGCTCCCACCCACCAGCGCATCAGAGCACGAGCGCGAGGATGCGAGCCTTCAGCCGGTCGTACGCGGCCCAGTCCACGCGCTCGTCGCAGCGCCAGAGCGACTGGAGCAGACGCGCTTCGTCCGCCGTCAGCACGATGCCCTGCGTGGCAGCGGGTCGCGCGGGGACAGCCTTGAGCGTGGAAGGAGCGGAATCAGTCATAGCTCCATCGATCATCGTCGTCGCCTCCGGAGTCGGTGGGAATAGTAACAGAACGGTTTATTGCCGCCCCGATTCACCCTTACGTTTCTGGCGCAACTGTTCCCAGACCTCCATCACGCGATGCAGATCGGGACTGAGCGCCGCGTGTTCCTCGGCGGTGGCAATCCGAAACCCGTCGTCCGTGAACACGAGCACGGTCCCGCACTGCGAGCAGAAGGTCACGTCGCCCGGCTTCGGCTGCGGCGGACCCGGCGCTTTGTGCTGGGTCGAGATTTCCGTCACCGCATCGTGAATAGTGAGACACGCCGGGCACTGGCGCGGTCGCTCCGGCTTCTGCGAGGAGCGGATGTAAATCTTGCGTTTAGAGGACAAGGTCACGCGTCACCGTGAGGAGCGGCGCGTCCGGTCCTCCGTGATGCCCTCGCTTGAAGACGCCGCCAATCGCTTCGCCAATCGCTTCCGTGATCGCCTCACGCTGCGAGCGGCTGAAGCCGTCGGCCCACTGGATCCCGTGCATCCCCACGTTGACCTTGACCCGGCCCGAGTCCGTCGGCTTGGTCACAATCGTCACCGTAATCGTCGTCGCGCCCTTCGGCATCGTCTCCAGCCTCCGCAGTACATCGAGTCGTCGCATGCGTCCCCTCAGTCGAGGTCGATCCGCCGCGTGGTCGTCGGCACCGGCGCGGCCCGGCCTCCACACTTCGCCACCATGCGCTCGTGTCCGACGTGCGCCTGCTGCCGCGTGTGGTAGCGATACTGCTCGCCGTCGAACGGGCCACCGAACACCAGTGTCTCCCAGAGGAGCGGCTGGCCCGTGCGCGTGAAGTTGTGATCGAGCGCGAGGAACACCGTCGAGACGCGCACGTGCTCGTTGATCGGCGTCAACTCCAGCGTGCGGTCTGCGACCTCGTACCACTGCGCCCACGTCACGAGGTCCGGGCACAACTGCGGCTCGCCCAGTGCGTTCAGGATGTAGCGGCCGTTCGCGTTCATCGTCGGATCGATCATCGCGTCTTGCTCCTCGCTCGCATCGTCCGATTCAGGCTGTCCAGCAGCGCCTGCTTCTCGTGCAGCGCGACCCATTCGTCCGGCGTCACCGCGTGAACCACGCCAGCCAGTGTGCCGATGACCGGCGTCAGCGGTCGCGTGTCCCACGCCCCCGCGAGGCGCAGGAACTCGACGCGCTGCTCGTGCGGGGTCATCGCGTCGTCACGTAGGCGATGTCCCAGCTTCGGCGTTTGGCTCGCGAGTTGATGCAGACCACCGGGATGTGCCGCCCTCGGTCCACGATCACGCGTCGGCCGTCGGCCTTCTCGTAAATGTTGCGCCGCACGACACGGCCGTTGTGGTTCGCGCCCAAGTCCACCAGCGCGATCTCGACCAGCGTCATCACCATTGCAGCGACTCCCGGCGGCGGCGGAGCCAGTCCGGGTCGAGCCGCCACGTCGAACCGACCGGCCCATCCCAGAGGCGCGGTAGATCGGCGCGTTGCAAGCACGCACCCCCAGCGGGTTTCCCTGCGGCCATCCGGGCGCGGACCCAGCGTTCCCAGTAGCCGCCACCGGGCTGGAACGCGCCGAACGCGTCGAACGGCGCGACGACCTCGGCCACCAGCGTCGAGACGCCCTCCGCGTCCGTCACCGTGACTTGCATGCGCATCGGCGGCTTGGTCGCGAACGCGGCCGAGGCATCCGTCGGGGACGCACTGGTGTAGTGGCGGATCATCGTCACGCGACCCTCCGCCCAGTGTGCTGAATGCGCAGGGCGGTCAGGTCATGCACGGCGGCTGATGCCTCCGCTGCCGACAAGCGGCCGTCCGCGAACGCCGCCATCACGAGATCCCAGCGCCGGTTGTACTCCTGCAACGTGATCGTCATCGCCATCGTCGTCTCCACCTGATTGATACTACCACGGGTCCGAGGCCGGGGCAATCCCCCGGCCCGGCCGACCAGTTACACGCCCCAGCGAGCCGCGACTCGCGAGCCGCGCGTCGTCGTGAGGAAGATGGCCCAGACTTCGTCCTCGCTCACCGGGCGTCCGAGGTCCGCTTCCATCGACCGCCACTGCGCCTTGAGGCTGCGCTCGATGCGCTGCGCGACATCGGCGGTGCGCTCGCCGTCGGCGTAGAGGTTCTCGGGGCTGAGGCGCGTGAGCAGGGCGAAGAACTGTTCGGCCATCGCGGGGGTCAAGGTCGGGGGCGTCGTCATCGTCGTCTCCTGAAGGTGAAAAAGAGTGCCGGGCTTTTCTCCGGGGTGGCCCTTCCCGGCGTAAGGATTCTGCCACCCGTCGGGTCCGCGCTCGTTTTGCCGTTTCAGGGGAGCCACGGTACCTGTCGCCCGTCCCCTACTCACCGGCCCTCGTCGTCATCGCATAACTGGTTAGACGGGAATGGTAGTCGCAATGTTCCCTAGCTGACCGGGAACCACGACCCGGCCTGTCCGGCCCTGAACTCGTCGGCGTCCACCGGCGTCACGCGCACCAGCGTGAGCGGCCCCAGTTCGACGTGCATCGCCGCGTCGTTCGCGACCTGTTCGGCGTGCATCCGGGCGAACGTCAGGTTCTCGCCATAGAAGTCGAGGCCCACCCACTTACCCTCGACCGTCGCGAAGATCCCGCGATACTGGCGCTCGCGTGCCTTGCGTGCGCCCCGAAACTCGTACTTGCGTGCCATCGTCGTCGCCTCGTGAGAGGCAGGGGCCGAAGCCCCCGCCCAGTTACCGCATGTAGACCGCGCCATACGTGGTGATGGCATCCTGCCCGGCGTTGACGAGGATGGAGCCGCGCACGTGCTTCGCGGGTGCCTTCCACCCTGCGGCCTTCAGCACCGCGCCGTCCGCCTTGCGGATGAAGCAGAACACCGACCGGCCCCACGTGTCGCGCTGGGTCGCCACGATGCGGACGTTCTTAACGCCGGGGTCCGCCGAGAGCACCGGCGCGGCCGGGTAGCCGCCGTAGTTCTTCGCGTACTCCGCGTCGAGCCGCGCCTGCGTCGTCGCGAGGAAGGTGTCGAGGGCAATCTGAAACTCGGTGGCCGTCAGCGTCGTCGTCATCGTCGTCGTCTCCATACCCATAGTATACGCGATTGCTACTGCCAATGTTCCACTATCTTACATGCACCAGTTCGCGACCGCCACCGGCTGGTTCGCGATGGGGAGCAGCGTCCGGGTCTGCGCCTCGATCTGGACTTGCTTGAGCGACAGCCCGTGCTTGAACGTGTGCCCGATCTTCTCCTCGACGCGCACGTACTCCGCGAGCAGTTCGGGGTTGTGGATCCCGGCGAGCACCAGCGCCTCCTTCGGCGCGAAGATGCAGAACGCGCACGAGAGGCGCGGCATCCCGAGGTCATACGCTTCGTGATGGCGGACGCCCGACGCCTTGATGCGTGCCCAGACTTCCGTCTCCGTCCAGTCGTGAATCGGGAGCCACGTGTCCACGTGGCGCTTGCTGTTCGACGCCAGCTTGTCGAACGCGAAGGGCACCTTGTGCGCACGCGCCGACGACTCCTGCGCACGCAGCCCGAGGCAGTTCAGGATGCGCACCGGGCGCGAGAGGCCCAGTTCCTTCACCAGCTTGGTCAGGAGCTTGTAGACCTGCGCACGCTTGTGGTCCGAGGTGCAGAACCGCGCCTTGTTCGACGGCCACTTGCCGCGCTCGAACTCGACTTGCGCGAGGAGGTCGCCCTTCGCACGCGTCACGACTTCAAAGCGAGCACCGTAGTGCGCGGCCTGTTCAGCGGCGAGCGCCTTGACGCCCTGCCACTCGACGCGCCCGAGGTCGCAGTGGACGACCACGAGGGGCTTCACCACGCCTGCGGCGGTCGCCTGTTCGGCCACGCGGTCGAGCATCGCCTGTGAGTCTTTGCCACCCGAGGAGTTCACGAGAATGATGTCGTAGCTCGCGAGGTCTGGGGTCGTCGTCACCGTCGTCACCGTCGTCGTCTCCACCGCGTTGGCGGCGGGGGTCCATCCCCCGCCCCCGGCTGTGCCGGGCGGTCGCTGTGCCGCCCGTTCCGTTGGCTGGTCCGCTCAGGTCCAGCCGCCTCGCTCCCGGTGGCTTGCCGCCACCCGCGCCGTCGTCGTTCATAGAGTTAGACGGCGTTCACGGGAAAAGGTTCCCTCAATGGTAATTTATTTGTTCCCAGAGCGAGGCTAGAACACCTTTAGAATCAACAGGTTACAGGCATGGAACATTGGCAGTGTCATTCGCGTCTAACCAAGCATGGCGAGCACGACGACGAAGACGGCAACGCACCCCTACGTGGTCGAGGTGTTCCAGCACGGCGACTACCGCAAGAGCCGGAAATTCCGCACGCGCGAGGCGGCGGTCGCCTTCGCGAACGACTGGAGCGACCGGCACTACGACGAGGGCGGCTGGCAGTGCCAGCTTGTTCACGCGGGAGTGCTCCACCAGTTCGGCGTCAACGGCAACGACCGCTGACGCGTGGAACATTGGCACTAGCATTCGCGTCCAAGGTAGTGTAAGATCGGTGTGACGGTGACGACGGAGACGACGATGACGCACGAGCAGGAAGACCGCGACTACGAGATCAGCGCACGCTACGACTACCGGCAGGAGACGTTCGGCTCCTACTGCCAACTCCACCGCGTCCACTACGGGGCCGACTGCCCGGTGTGCGAGGACGCCATCGCGGAGGTCCAGTGGGCGCAGGACGTGACGGAGCCGGGAGAGGCACGCGTCAGCCGCACGGCCCGTCGCGAGGTCATGCTGACGCTGCGACAGAACGGCTGGAAGGTCGTGTGCCGGGGGACCACGGTGGCGTGGACCCGGCGGTAACAAGCTGGCAACCGAGGGCCGTCATCAGACGGTCCTCACTTCAACGGAGACGACGACGACGATGGCGACACCTGACCCGATTCCCGAACAGTACCTCCCGCGCGATGCGTTCAGCACCGCCCTGCGCGACCTGACCCGCAACCCCGGCGCGGTGCGCTCGTCCAGCAAGGTGGACCTGACGGACCTCTACGGCAACTCCGAGACGTGGGTCGTGGACACGTTCCGCCACGAGGGCGACGAGACGGTCCTGCTCCAGCGCATCGACGCCGCTGGCGGTATCCGCCTCGTGCTGCCCCCGGCCGTGACCGCCGCCATCTCGCGCCAGCGTGACCGCGCGACGACGGTGAACCGCAAGCGTGGGGCGCAGCAGGCCGTCGCGACCCGCATCGCACGCGGCGATGTCCTCGGCAACCCGGACGCCCTGCGCAAGGCACGCAAGTCGCCACGCAAGGCCAAGCGCCGCTCGCGGAAGGGCTGATGCGTCACAATGGGCCGGTGCAGCACGTGGGCTTCACCGGCCCCTCGTCCGGCATGACCGCCTCGCAGGCGGTCCGCGTCACGCAGGCGCTGACCGCCCTGCGGGGCGCTGGCGCGTCCACCGCCAACCACGGGATGTGCATCGGGGCCGACGAAGCGTTCCACGCACTGGCCCGGTCCCTCGGCTTCCGGCTGGTCGGCTGGCCCGGCGTGACCAACACCGGCACCGTCTACCGTCGCGCGACCGTCACGTGCGACGAGGTCATGCCGGTCAAGTTCTTCCTCGACCGCAACCGCGACATCGTCCACGCGTCGAGCGTCCTGCTCACCACCCCCGACGGCGCTCGCGAGCGCGTGCGCTCCGGAACGTGGGCCACCATCCGCTACGCCCGGCGCTGCAAGCTGCCGCTCGTCCTCATCGACCCGGCCGGGCGCTCGCGCGTCGAACACGTGCCGGGCATCGAGACACTCGACGCTTACTGCGCCTACCTTGGGAACATTGACACTGTCATCAGCGTCTAACCGGACATGGCAACGAACGACACGCAACTGGCTGGCTGGCGCTACGCGGGAACCTTCTGCACGAAGTGCGAGGGCGAGGTGAGCGCGGAGGAACTGGTCGTCGTCAACGAGGATGGCGACTACGACGGGGAGGGCTTTCGCGACCTGACCACGGTGGCGCACGTCGAGTGCCCACCGGACGACGAGGACGCCGAACTGAACGACGAAGGCGGGACGGGAGCGCACTAACCCCCGCCCCGACTTCGGTCTTACTTCTTGACTTCGACCGGCTTGCCCTGCGCGGCCGGAGCCGCCGGGGGCTTGCTGCTGCCCAGCATCGCGCCGCTGGCAACCGTGCCCGTGCCCTCGTGCGAGGTCTGACCGCCCTGCGCGGCCTGTGTGCCGCCACCCTCCGCCGCCGTGAACGTGAAGTCCATCGGCTCGGTGATCTGGTCGTCCGGATTGCGCACGAGCACCGGTAACGTCACCGCGTTCTGGGCCGTCGCCATGTTCACGCCCGTCGTCAGTTCCGTCTCGCTCACCCGTGTCGTTGGCTCGTCGCCGCCGTTCCACACGATGACCGCACCCTCGGCAAAGCCGGTGCCCATCACGTGAATATCGAAGTCCGGCTGGCCCAGCGCCACCGTGTTCGGAGACAGCGAAGTCAGCGTCGGCGCAGGCAGATCGACCGGCGGCAGATCGCCGCGCTCGGGGGCGGGTCGCTGCTGGAGGCGCTTGCCCGTCAGCACCTCGACGCGGTTCTGCTCGTCGCCGTCGAGGAGCTTGCGTCCGCTGTCAATCGCACGCTGCTCACGGTACGCCGTCGCGCGTGGCGACTCGGCCTTCGGCTTCACGGGACCACCCGCGCCGACATCCACCATCCCGAAGTAGGGATCGGGCTTCAGATCCAAGCCCGTTTCACCGGGCAACAAGTCCAATGTCATATCGCCTCCTTCAAGGCAGATGTCCGCAAAGGGTCGTACGATAACACCCCGACGGACGGAGGTCAGCAGGGATTCACGGGGTTCGGATCCTGCGGGGACGGCTCCGGCTCCGACTCAACCTCCACCGGGATGGACGCCTTCGGGTCCGTCAGGTTCACGTCGCACACCGCCCGGAAGGGCACCGGGATGCCCTCGTCCGGGCCGTGCTTCACCTGTTGCAACTGCGCCACGGTCACGCTGGGAATCTTCGCCATCAGGCTCGACGCTGCATCAACGGTTCCACGTGACTGGCCGACACGACACACTCGCACCGCCCGGCCAGATGCTGCGCCGCCCAGACCCAGCGGCCGACGAGGTGCCAGTACTGGCGCTCGACGGCGGCGGCACGGCCGGGGACGGGTTCGACAATCCATGAGGCGTGACGAGGCAGACCCGCCTCGGGGAGATCGGCAATCAGCCGTTCACCGGGCAGGAGGCAGGGCCGGTCGGGCGGGACATACAGGCGCAGATCCCCCGCTCGCGGCAAGCGGCGCACGAGTCGCACGAATCGCCGGATCATGGTCGTGCTCCATCGTCTCCAGTCACACCAAGCAGTGAGGTTGCAAATGCGCCACCACCGTGGTGGCCTCCCAGTGCATGGCTAGTATAAATGCACCATGCGACCGCGCTGTAGCAGAAAGCACAGCCCGTGTCCAGCCGTTGGAATTGTGACGGAATTTACACGCGTCCCTCGCGCTCGGCCTTCTTCACGCGGCGAATCGCCTGACTCACCTTCGATTCTTTCGCGCCCGTCTCCGCGAACGCGAACGCCGCCGCACTAGCTTGGCGCTGGGCGGGACCGCCGCACGTGGGACAGGGACGCGTCGTGTCGGACTGGCGTGTGAGGTCGATCACCTCATGCCGATGACCGGCGAGGCAGAGGTATTCCCAAATAGGCATCTCAGGTTGTCCACGGAGCCATGACCCAGAGGACCGTCCAGATCACGAGGAGGAGGAACGCCGCTGCGGCGCACAGGAGCCAGAGTTCCGACTGGCGCTGCGTCACGCGAACTGAAAGAGCAGCCAGACAAGGAAGCCGGTGGCGAACATGGAGAGGCCGAGGATAACAAAGAATCCCAGCCAGTGCTCCGCGCGAGGGTCACGCATCGTCAGGATCGTCATCGTCCTCGAATAACGCGAACAGGCTCCCCACCGGCGGCGGCGCGTGCAGCATGGCCTCGCGGACTTGGTCCTTCACCGCTCGCGTCTCGGGCATCCGGGCGCAGACGTAATTGACCTTCAAGGGGCACGAGACATTGAACGTCCAGATTTTGCGCTTCGTGAACCGCACCGCATGGATCGGGGCGTGACAATGCGCACACTCAACCACGATGTCGAACACCGCCGGAGGAGCCGTCTTGTGGACCTCGGTGCGATGCTCCGGGTTCGGCCCGTTGACGGTGCCGGTCTTGTCCAGATACAGGTAGCTGAGAAGCGTCGGCCACAGTGGGTGCTCAAAGATCGTCATCGACAGGTTCGTCCATCACCGAGTTGTGCGCCACAGCGCGAGCAGAAGGTGCCGTTCATGTACCACTGCCACTGGTGCTCCCGCGCGACGACGAGCGGGATGCCCCACCGCTTCTGTCCACAGTCGCACGGTGTGCCGACATCGGGTTTGTAGTCCTCACCGTACTCATGGGTCCACGTGTGCCCAGTCGCACACGGCGCGTCGTCAGGCACTTACTCCCCGACCACCACGCGACGTAGCGCCGCGATCACCGCCTCCCTCGTCGGGCACCACTCGGTCAACTGCGTGCCGACCCCCGCCACGCGCACGAACAGCGCCCACTGGCCCTCGGCATTGCTCTCGATCATCCACTGCACCAACTGTGACTCGGGAACGGGCATCACTGGCTCCTCTCAGAACGGCTTGTAGGACTTCCCGACGGCATCCACCGGGTGTTGCGTGCGCAGGCGCAGGCCGGTGATCTCGCGACGGGCCTCGGCCAGTTCCTTGCGCAACTCGGCCACATCTTCCTCAGCCTTCGCGAGCGCGGCTTCCAAGCGATCTACGCGCCGCTTCAGTACGTCTGCGTCGGCCATGTCAATCTCCCCTTCGGGCTACGGCTGGCGCGTGACCGGATGCAACCCGCACGCGCGACCAGTCGGACACCGCCCCTCTGCGCCCACCGGGGCTTGTGGCGGGGCATCTCGTCAGGACGGGACATCGGCATCTGGCCCATCGAACGCGACGGCGTCGAGTACGGGCTTCGCCAGCGCAGACTGCATCCGTCCTAGCGTCTCCGCCAGTTCCTCGACCGTGTCTCCGACCGGCGCAACCGGATCGGTCGTGATCGAATGCGGCTTCTCGATGTCGCCGTCGTCAAACGCCTCATGAATCCCGAACGACACCTCACCCTCGTGTACCCGCCGCACGACCCGATACGTCCACGCCATCACAGCACCGCCGTGTTGAGCCACCACGCGATGAAAAACGTAATGCACCGCCCAGTTCCTCGCGGGTCGAGGATGCGTCCGACCATGATCGGGTCGCCTGACCGATGCGTCACACTGCCGATCTCATCGAACACCCTGAGCGCCATCGCACGCTGGGTCGCGTCGAGCACCGCAGGTTTCACCAGCGTGAACGGGAAGTCCGGCTCGTCGTACGAGTCCGAGATGAGGAGCGTCTTGTGCTCCTTCTTGCCGTCCTTCTCGACGGTGTAGCTCTCGTCCCGGTGGATCAACGTGTCGTCCACGTAGCGGCCTTCGCCAGCCGGAAGCAGTTGGGCCTTCGCGCCGAAGTGGCTGTACTTGTAGTCGCGCGTTTCGTGCGGCGGCTTCTCGCGCTGGACGCGGACGGCCAGCGTCGTCACCGGGAAGTTCGGCACCACGAGGTAGCCAGCCTCGACGGCGACCTTGATCTTTTCGTAGTACGTAATGCGCCTCGCGACCCGGTTCAGCGCCGAGTTCAGCCCGGCCAGCTTCCAGCCGTTCGCCGTGGCGATCAGGAGATGCTCCTCCAAGTCCGTCTGCTCGCGTTGGAGGGCGGCGACCTTCTCGACACACCAACCGCCGAGGGCGGCTTGCGTCGGGGCGAGGTCGGCCGGGGAGAGGGCCACAAGGGCCAGATCGTCAGGAACCGCAGTCGTCGCCATCATCGCCTCCTTACGAATTCACCGGCATCTGGTCGAGCGGCAACGGCACCGGCAGTAACACGCCGTGTGCGTCACACGGACGACACGCTTCGCGGAAGCGACTCTCGTCGTTCCACGTCTCCAGCCCTTCGCGGTGCCACCGGTTACTCTGCACGACGCGCGTCCAGACGACGCGATCCGTGGTCCCTCGGTCCTCCACGCGCATGACCTCGATGTGGCACCACGCGGTCGGCTTGTCCGGTTCCCAGATGAAGTGATCGCCCGGCGTGATCGGGCCGCTGTAGCCCTCCGGCGCGGCCGGGACGATCTTGATGGCCCGGATCGCCGTACCCCACCGCTCCCAGTCCTCCAGCGCGTGCTTCAGGTTGTCGGTGTCGTCCCAGAGGTCGTGGGCACGGAGCAGTTCTTCCACGCGAGCGAGGTGCGCATCGTCAGACATCGTCGTCTCCAGTTGGTCAGGGCGGCTGTTGATTCAGCCCCAGTCGCGACTGCCGCATCCCCTGCCGGTTCAACGGACCCCGTCATCGCAAGAACATCAGCATGAGAATCCCGACACCGATCAGTGCGCCGAACAGGAAGCCAAGCACGAGCCGCAGTGCATTCGGTCCGGTCATGCGATCAGCATCGTCGGCGGCACCGGGAAGTCCTTCTCGCGATGCCGCCACAGGTGGAGCACGAACGGATGATGATTCACGTACACGCTCTGACGCGGATGGTACTGCACGACCGTGTCGTCCGCGCCCCAGAAGTGGTCCTTCACGAAGCACATTTCCTTCCACGTCGGGACGCGCATTTTGCCCTGCGCGTTCCGGGCGTGAACGCTGACGTGCTCCCAGCCGCGTGCAGTCTCCGGCACGTCGGGCAGCGTGTTGGTCCCGTCGTCCGCGATGATCGCCAGCACCCAGCCCGGCACCGGCGACAGGAGCGCGAACGCGCCCCAGCCTGCGCCCGGCGGCGAACTCCACTCGCTGCCGTCCATGACCCGGCCCTCGTCAGGCGCTCGGAACACGTCGCTTCAACTCGGCGTCGATAATGTCTTTCGTCCACGTGTCGCGCACGGCGATGGCATCATGCCGCATCGCGACCAGCGCGAGGTCGGATAGCGTCTTCACGATCTCCGGAAAGTCCGGCCCACGACCCGGCGGACCCTTCTCACCCGGCGGTCCGGCGGGACAGCCCTGCGGTCCCTTACTCGACTCGTCGGGCATTTGCCACCCACAGCTTCGCCGTCTCCAGATACGTCGCCGCCACGTGCAGTGCTCGCACGTCCATCTGGACTTGCGCGTGTGACGGCAGTCCCTTCATCTGGTTGATCGTGTTCAGGCTCTCCTGCATTTGCGCGAGCAGGGCGTTGAATGCGTCGTCCATCGTCGTCTCCTCCTACTCCAACCCGTGAATGATCGTCTTGCGCCGCGTCTCGACGTACTCGTAGATCGCGACCTCGTCGTCCGCGTCTTTCCCCTCAATGTCGGTGTCGGCATCGAAGTACATCCCGCTGTCCTCACCCGCACGCGTGACATACAACCGGGCCGGGAATCGAGGCGTGGCTGGCCGCGCCTTCGCCTTCGATGCCCGGCGAACTCTGCGCTTCGCCATCGTCACCTCCGTTAGTCGTCTAAGTCGATTCGTCGTTGACCCGGCACCGCTGGCACGAGCGGCTCGGGCTTCTTGATGTGCGTCAGCTTGGCGCGGTACGTCGTGGGCGTGAGTTTCGAGACCACCTTGCCGAGTGCGTCCAGTCCGCCCAGTGCGGCCAGTCCGGGTCCGATTCCATCGATCCCAGATGCCGCCTGCGCGGCGGCGATGCCGAGGTCCGAGAACGCCAGCCCAGCCTGCTCAAGCTGCGTGACGACGTGCGAGACATCGACCCCAATGACGCCGTCCAACTTCCCGATAACGCCGCCGCCGACACCGCCTCCGGCGCTGTACCCACCGCCGTTGCCGCCGCCAACATACGTGCTGTTGCCGCCCCCGCCGCCGCCCCACTCGTTGACGACACTGCCGCCGACCACATGACCTCCGCCTCCGCCTCCACCACCGCCGTACACGTAGTCCGCGTCGGCCGCGAACGCATGCTCGTGACCGCCCATGATCGGCTTCAGTCCCATCGCACTCTGCACGGTGTCCTCCACCCAGTCCAAGACGCGGCTGGCGATGGCGGCGGAACTTCGCGCGTCCCGGATGTCCTCGTCGGTGATACTGAGCCGCGCGTTCCGGCCGTCGCGATCTGTCAGCGAAAAGATCGTGCAGCACCGCGTCGGGTCTTCTATTGATTGCAGCGTCCAGCCCGGTGCGACATCCATCCGCGCCAACGCGTCCATCGCCTGTTTCGAGGTCATGACGGCTTGCCTCCCCGGCGCATCTCGGCCTCCAGCCGCTGAAAGACGACCCACGCCGCCAGTTCGCGTCGTGTCTGCTCGGTGGGCATCATCATCTGCACTGGCTCTTGCTTGTCCTGCTGCGCTCGGATCCGCACGGCCGCGCAGGGCATGCACAGCCGGACGGCCTGCGGCGCGTGCGGCCGATACACGATGTCGGTCGCGCAATCGGCACACGCGGCGTGCAGATCATCGAGGAACACGCTCTGCGTGGCACAGACAAGGATAATCTCATCCTCCGGCTCGGCGCTCCTCATCTCTCGGTCCACTGCTCTACCTCGGCTCGCTCTCAAGGCTTGGTCCGCTCACGGGACATGGCTCGCTCTTGGCTTTCGGTGCGCTCACAAGAACGCGGCTCACTCGGACGTGACGGTGCGCTCTCCCTGACTCGGTTCGTTCTTCGTCTTCGGTCCCCACTTCGTGCTGGACTCGCTCCCATTGCTCGGTACGCTCACTCAAAGATGGCTCGTTCGAGTTGAACGGTACGCTGCCCATCCTCGACTCGATCAATATCGACGGTGCCCTCGTTGCCTTCGGCTCGCTCCATCCGCTTTGGTGCGCTCGCCTAACATGGCTCGCTCGATACACTCGGTCCTGTCACTCGAACGGCTCGCTCATTGGGTCCGGCGCTCGCGGATGTCACGGCTCGTTCTAAGCGCACGGTGCTCTCCACGTCCTAGACTCACTCCCAGTCACTAGGTGCTGTCTGCTACTACGGTTCACTCATCATCAACGGTGCGCTCGGCGTAAGTGGCTCGTTCCGATCCGATGGTGCGCTCTGTAACCTCGACTCGCTACCTTCCTGCGGTGCCCTCAACGACAGTGGCTCGCTCGCCATCATCGGCGCACTCTTTCATGTCCGGCTCGCTCACCGTATACGGTGTCGCCTCTCGGCATACGCGGCTCGCTCCTTGATCCCCGGTGCTCACTATCATCGCGGCTCGCTCGCTAGGTTCGGTCCTGTCGCATGACTCGACTCGCTCCCGCTTCCGGTCCCCTGTGTCGTCGCGGCTCGCTCGTGCCGCTCGGTGCGCTCGATGGTGGACGGCTCGCTCACCCAACTCGGTACTCTCAGATGAAGGCGGCTTCGCTCTAACGCCTCGGTCCCCTCTACCTTTCAGGCTGACGACCAGCTTACAGGCCGTCGCCCTCGGGGGCCGTCGGATACCACTGGCGATTCGCGAGGCCGGGCAGCAGTGCCCAGTGCGGACTCGCGTCCTTGCCGTGCTCCAGTGCGTTCTTGATGATATGGACCGCCTGATGCGTCGTGTCGTACATCACCGTGTCGGCCGAGACGCGCTGGTTGTTCGGCAGCATCACCGCCGCGCGTTCCATGCCCTCGGATTGCACGTAGCCCCAGTGCTCGTCCTCCGCCGCCAGTCGCTTCGCCACTTCTGTGAGGAAGGACAGGATCGACTCCGGCGTGTTCTGCTCCAGCCAGAGCTTGCCCTGCGGTTCACCCGAGAAGCCCACCACGACCCACGAGTGATCGGGCGTCTGCGGCATGTGCTCGGTGTCTTCGATGTTCGATTCGGTCATGGCTCTCCTCGGCTCGCTTGTCAGCTTCGTTACGATCTCTAGTGATGGCTACTCGGTAGCTTCGGCACTCTAGTCATCAACGGTTCGTTCACCATGCACGGCACGCTTCGTTTCCTCGACTCGCTCGCGTAGTACGGTGCGCGACCACCTCGCGGCTCGCTCCACATCAACGGTTCTCTCCGGTGTACTGGCTCGCTCTCCGTCAACGGTGCGCTATGAGAACGCGGCTCGCTCGCACCTCACGGTCCTCTACAGGTGCAAGGACTCGCTCCACTCTCTTGGTTCACTTCGGATCAACGGCTCGCTACTCCACCACGGTCCGCTCGTAAGGGGCGGCTCGCTCTCTGTCAACGGTACGGCCTCTCGACTTGGCTCGCTCACTCTCGACGGTGCGCTGATTTGAAGCGACTCGCTCTCGACCCACAGGTTCTCTCGCATGACTCGGCTCACTCGTTCGCGGTGGTGCCCTCTGCTCCCACGGTTGCTCTGCGCTAACGGCACGCTCACGGTTAGCGGCTCGCTCTAGCCATGCGGTGCGCTCTTTCCAGTTGGCTCGCTCAATCTGCCGGTACGCTCCTGCGACACGACTCGTTCGGCATACTCGGTGCGCTCGCTCATATTGACTCGTTCGTAACGCTCGGTGCGCTCACGCTACACGACTCGCTCGCTAGATTCGGTTCACTCACACCAGCCCGGCTCGTTAGAGTTGAACGGTACGCTACCCATCCTCGACTCGCTCGCACAAGACGGAACCCTCCAATGGTGCGGCTCGCTCTCCATTGCTCGGTGCGCTCAGCCATGCTGGCTCGCTCGGCTGCAACGGTCCTCACGTCGAACTCGACTCGCTCTTGTGCATCGGTTCACTCGCCGTGGGCGGCTCACTCAATCTGCCGGTACGCTCCTGCGAGACGGTTCGCTCGAAAACGTCGGTACGCTCATCAACAACGGCTCGCTTACTTCCCTCGGTACGCTCAGTCGTGCTGGCTCGCTCGACACAACCGGGACTTCGTAGGATACGGCTCGCTCGTTCTGCTCGGGCCACTCGCCGTGCGCTGGCTCCTCTTACTCGGCCCACGGAAAGTTTGGCACCTGAATCAGATGCGCGTGCCCGAGATGCTCGATGACGTAGGGCTTGGGCGGCATCTCGCCATAGTGCTGGCGGTAGGCGACGGTCTGCCAGTGACTGAGGAACAACTTCACGGCGTACCGCTGGGCGCGGAGATGGATGCGTGCCTGCGGCAGCAAGCCCTGCTCGTACGCGGCCTTGGTCTGCGTGTCGCGCTTCCAGTTCTTCGTCGTCAGCGCCGTCGCGGCCTGCTCGGAGAAGTCGTGATTCGCGTTCTTCGCTTCTTCCTGCGCCTTGCGCTGGACGTAAATCTTGCCGTAAAAGTCGTCCTTGTGCGCCTGCTGCTTCGTGAAGCTCTCCCCGATGATCCAGCAGAGGCGTTTCAACGCGCCATTCCACGGCCGCTTCTGCCCTTCCTTCCACACCACCGTCGGATCGAGTCCGGCGAAGCGCCAGATGTGCCCCACCGTCGGAGCCTTCGTGATGTCGATGTGCGCGAGCAAGCCTGCGCTGATCACCGGGCCGATCCCGATGATGCTCTCCGCCCACTTGCCGACCGGGTTGTTCTGGCTGTACGTGCCGAGGGCGCTCTTGATGTTGCGCTCCAGCACCGCCGTGTTATCGAACAGCCAGCCGAGTAACTGGTGCGGCTCGCCAGCCTCCTCCAGCGTGCGTGCCTGATGCGCCGCGCGAATGCGGTCGCGTTGCATGATGTAGTAAGCATCAACTAAAAATCTGGCCTCCGTCGCGGTCAGCGTCTTCGCGGCATTCTTCAGATCGCGATTCAATTTAACAATCGGTGCCAGATCGTCTAGTTCTTCCATGTCCGCCCCGCGCGAATGGCGTTGATCGCATGACGCGACACGCCGAATTCTTTCCCGAGAGCCGCCGCATTCTCCGTCGGTCGGAGGCGAATCTGCTCTACCTGTTCCAGCGTCAACTTCACCATCGGATGCGCCTCGCCACGAGGCACAAGCTCCGGATGCTTCCGCGCCGGATGGTCATCGCCATAGAGATGCCCGTGCCGATGGCGACCCTTCGCGAGCTTGTCGTCGGTGTTGGCTTGGTCGTCCCCAAGGAATAGATGCTTCAACCGGAGACACGGCGGGTTGTCGCATTTGTGCAGCACGCCCATGCCATCCGGGATCTCACCGTGCGCGGCCGTCCACACCAGTCGATGCACGGACATCGGGGACTTGAACATCTTGCGTCGTTGAATCAACCCGTAGCCTGCCGTCGTTCGCGCACCGGTCCATTCCAAGCAACCATTCGGTTGCTCGACCGTGCGCGATAAAACCTCAAGCAGGAGGTCGTTGGCTTGCTCCTCCGTCATCACCATCGTCGTCTCCGTCTCCGTAGGGATTCTACCGGGCACGAGGCCCGGTAGAACTCAGTCAGTCTCTCATGCCTGCCTGCGGCTCCGGCGAATCTTCGCCGCGATTCCGGCAAGGCCGCTGCCCATCAGAATCAGCGAGGCCGGTTCCGGGACCGGTGGCGCATCCGTGGGCGTCGGCGTGCAGCCGGGGCAGTCCCCGACACCCGGCGACCCGTCTGCGATCCACGTGCTCAACGCCCCCGTCGGCCCGATGCCCTGCAAGTGCGCCGCTGCGAAGAACGGCCCGTTGCCACCACCCGGTGCGGCGAGGAAGTTGAACGAGGCAGCGGTCAAGGTGCCCGTGATCAGATCGAGATCGATGACCATCGAGTCGCCCTGTCCGAATCGCGCTCCGGCGCTCTCGTTGAAGTTGAACAGGAGGTCATAGATGCCGTCACCATCGGCTTGGCAACAATCCACGCCACGCGTGATGCCCGTGTAGGCTCCCGACGAATCCGAGATCAGGTTCGTCGTCACCTGTGTGGGGTTCAGCAGCGGATTCAGATTGAGATAGATCCCGCTGATGAATTCCTGCATCGACAGGTCCAGCGCCGTGAACGTGAGGCGCACGTCGAACCCGGCTCCGGCGGTCGCGTCATTCGCGTTGACGCGCAACCACGGGGCTGGATCATTCGGCAGCGTCCCGTTACTGAACTGCGTCGAGTAATCGAACGTGATGGAACTGGCTCGCGCCGGTGCGGCCACCAACACGAGCGCCAGACACAGCGCCACTAAGAACACACATCGCTTCATCACACGCGCCTCCTGCTGGGGGAAAGGAAGAAAGACCCTACGTGTCGGCTTGCTGGAGAAGTTTGAGGGCCGCTGAAAACTTCGCCACCTTGTCCGCGTCCTGCTGCGCCCGTGCTCGCAACGCCGCCATCTGCTCGCGTGCGCGACGGGTCGCGTCTGCGACTTCGTCGGCCAGCGCGTCAAGGGTATCAAGGGTCGCCTCCAGCGCGGCAAGGCCGGACGCAAAATCTTCGGGCAAGGGGGACTGAGGGTCGGGCACGAACCGCGCGTCTTCTGGCAGCACCAGCACACGGTCCCGGAGCCGGTCCCCGTCTGACCGCTCGCGACGATGCGGCCGGTTCGCCGCCGCCTTCTCCATCGCCGCCTTAATCTCCGCACGCTCGACCATCGCTCCTCCGGCATCGGGCTGTGTCGCCGTCGGAAACGTGCGGCTATCGACTACGTCCTCGACTTCGCGGCCTTTGAGATCGCGGAAAGATGGCATCGCCCACTCCCAGAGTTGTCTAAGTCGCACGCCACACGGCGAAGCCGCGCCGGTCGATGGTCAACCGAAGTACCGTCGCGCACGTCCCGCACTGGATGGCCGTCCACGCCGTCGCGTACCGCAGACGAGCGCCGCAGTCGCACACCAGTTCGGGCAGGCGCGGCGCATCGTCTGATGACGGAGATGGGGGCGTGTCCAGATCGTCCATCAATCTTCACGCTGAATGAGATCGCGAGCGTCCCGCAAGACCTTGCTCGGCACGAACCACGCCGCGTCCCGGTTGTGCGGCGCTTTCTTCCACGACTCCTGCTTTTTCGCTTCGTGACCGAAGAACCAGCCGCGAAGCTGGAACGACGGCGCTCGACCGGTGACGAGCACCCAGACCGCAGCGTCCGAGTCCTCCACGCGCACGATGAGCGACGACGCATCCGGCACCGCGTGTCGTACCTGAATGCCGTACTGCACGTCGTCGCCTTTGTGATAGGTATCGACGCTGCCACACCAGTACCGATTCGTCGCCTTCGCCACCGCCATCTCCGCGATGGCGGCTTCGATGTCGATGTCCCACGCCCCGAGTCCTTGGTTCCCCTCGGCGTCCGCTGCCGCGCCGTTCAATCCCTTCTTGCGACTATGGATGCGGCGGCGCACACCGACGCTCGCGGCCTGCTCAACTTCGTCCCATGTCAGGTTCGACGGCAGCGGCTTAGGAGCCATGTACCACTTCCGGGAACCCGAGATGCGGAAGGTCGCGGCCGCGAATCCCGTGGAGCGCGATGAAGTGCCGCTGCACCAGCCACGTCCGCCCCTCGCAGGAGATGGGCACAGACGGCCCCTGCTGCGCGACGAGCGCCTCGACGTATCGCTGCGTCTCCGGGTTGGAGTAGTGCAACGGCTGACCGCAGTGACACGTCGTCATGCGGAGGCACCGACCAAAGTTTCCCGCCGAGAAACTTTGACCACAGATAGTTTTCTGCTTCGCAAGTAGTCGTGCATGTTCGCCGTCGGCGTGTCCCATCGGAGGTTCGCCAGCGCGTTGTTGCCGGGATTATCGTCTTCGTGACAACACACCATCCCGGCTGGACGTGGGCCGATGAACGCCTCCAACACCAGCCGATGGACTCGACGCGTCAGAATGCGGCCATCTCCTGTCGCTAAGTTCACCGTCCAATAGCCGTCAGCATCGCGACCGCCAGCGAGCCGTTGCCAGTGCAGACTTAATCGTCCCGGCCCTCCGCGCCCACGCTTACAGCGCGACTCGACAAACCCATCGGAGCCAACGCGATACCCGTCAAAGCCTGCGATGGGACGATACTCAACGGGAACATCCAGTGGCGGCAGTAAAGGCTCCACCGGAAACAGCGTCATCTGATTCACGTGCGATCCACCGTCGGCGTCGGCATCGGGGTCGGATGCCACCATGACAGGAGGTTCCGCATCTTCGTGCGGCCCTCGGCGCTCGTCAGCTTGGCGTGCATCATCAGCTTCACTGTGTCGATCATCTGCTCAACCAGTTGGTCCCGGTACTCGGCTTCGGTCGGGCACTCGTGGTCCGGGTCAAACTGGAAGCCCGAATGACAGTGGCAACAATGGACATCGAGCGCCGTGCCATGCGCACATCGCGGGTCGTCCGCGATCACGTCGGCTCCTCGGGTAGGAATGAGAACGTCTCCGTGGTGTCCGCGCTGAACGCTCCGAAGAACCCTCGCCACGCAGGTTCATCGAACACGAGATCGCCGTTCTTCTCCCACGACCCATCGAGGCCCGACGTGCTTTGAAAGACGCGCACATGCACGTGCCCACCGCGCTGGATGTACCGAAACCGGAACTTCACGCTGGCTCCTCTCGGGACATGACGGGCTGCGCATCGTCCCACTCGTGACCGCAGACCTGACAGAGCCACAGTCCCGCGATGCGCTCCTGCCGAAGACTCTGACAGGACGGGCAGCGCACGTCCTCGGTCAGCGTGCCCTGCTCGGCGGAGTACGCGAGATAGCGCGTGACCTTTGCGACCTTGGCCTGCTCCATCGACTTCGACTGCTCGGTGTTCAGCCACGCGTCGAGGCCAGCCATCCCCAGCACCGCTCGCAGATCGCAGAACTCCACATAGAAGCGGTCCTCGTTCGTCAGCGTCTGGCCCGGCTGCACTTCGGTGATCCCGAAGCGCAGAATCTTCGACAGCCGCTGCGCGACCTCGCCGCATTCTTCAATCGCAATCGTGAGGAGATGTTCCTGTCGCGTCATGGGGTTTTCTCGGCGTAGATGCGCTCCAGAATCTCCACTTGCTTCTCGGAGAGCCGGTGGCCGCGCGTGATCTGGTCGCTGAGACTTTCGATGAACTGCTGCTCCCACGGCGTCAGGTTCGCCCCGTGATCGACCACCGCCGTCAGCCACTCGCGGTGCATCTCGTGGTCGTCTCTCGCCATCACGCCTCCAGCCGGAGACATTCGAGGGGCAACCAGTTGCGCGTTCCGGCCACGTCGATGATGTCCTTCACGTGCGCTTCGCACTGGCCGTTGTCGTGCCGATGAATCATGGTCTGGCCGCGCGTAATGGTATCGAGATCGACCAGATACGTCTGGCCCAACTGGACGCGCTCCTCGAACGTGCAGAGGCCGTCGTCGGTCGCGAGTTTGATCAGGGTGGCTCGCACGATGTGCATCGTCGTCTCCGTCGTCGCCTACTCGCACACGAGCGTATCACCTACATCTGCGTCCAGTCGAGTGGTCCCACCGAGAGCAGCACCGGGCGAATCGGCGTCCCGAAGATTGTGAGGAAGATGTCCTCGCCCTTCAGGATGCGCAGGCGCTCCTCTGGCGTCAGTTGCCACCGGGTGATGACCTTGTGATCCGGCGTAACGATACTGGGCAGCGGCACGTACTGCGGCTGGTCCTTCGCGATCACCGTCGCCTTCGATCCGGTCGGCACCATCGCGGGGTTGACGCGCGGGTCCACGGGTTCCATGTCAGTGCAGCGTCGGGCCAACCTGCACGACGACCGCTCGCTTCTCCCCGGCAATCTGCTCGATGACGCGCACGCGATACCGGGCCAGTAGCTTCTTGATGTACCGCCGGGCCACACGGGGCGTGTCCACTACGAAGCCGACCGCGTGTCCCGCCTCGGCCTCCTCGCCAATCACGCGGATGCGCTCATCCTCGGGCAGATGCGAGATGTCGGTGGCGTCGTCGGGCACCAGTGGATCCATCGCAGAGGCAGCGTAAAACAGCCCCAGCAGCCTCGCCTAGAACATTCTGCGCTCGATGGCTTGCCGGGACTCGTCCGCCCCGCCGCCAATCTTCAGGAGGTCCGTGGCCGCAATCGTGGACCCTCGCGCCAGTTCTCCGAACGCGCCAGCAGCACCGTCCAACTGGTCATCGTGGGCACCGTGCGGGGCCATGCTCACCTCCGCGAGGAACTGGGCGTTCCACGCGCCCTCCAACAACTCGATGCCGCCGACTTCGGCCTGAATCAGCATCGGTTGCCAGCGCAGTTCCTTCGCACGCGTGGACGGCACGCCCCGGTAGTTGAACCCGGCCATGTGCTTGCGCCGCATGTTGATGATGGCGAGGCCAGCACTCCCCGGCTCCTGCTCCTCGCGCACCCGGCACTCGGGGCCGTCGCGCACGGCGGTCTGGCGAATCAGCGCGTTCACATCGCCGCTGCTGGCCTGCACGCGCACGATGTCCGTGAGGTAGAACCGCTGGCTCGCGACGTGGCGCTCCATCTTGGCTCCCACGGTCCAATCCGGGTCCGATCCGGGCCGTGACTCGCTCCCGCCAATGTCCCAGAACCGGCACGCCTGCTTCGGGCCGTGGGGGAGACTGGCGACGATGGGGAACCACACGGTCTTCGCCAGCACACCGCCCGGCGGGGTCGGGCGCTGCTGATAGAGCGCGTTCCACCAGTGGCCGGGGAGCGTGGACTTGATGGCGTCGAGGCTCTTGACGTTGTACCGGGAGGGCCAGAGCGCCTCGCCGGGCATCCGCCCCAGTGGGTCATCGGGGGCATCGCAAATCGCCGGGAGGGTCAGGCTCTCCCACTGCTCGCCGCCGACGCTGGCCTGCTGGCGCAGTCGGCCGATGAGGTCTTCCTCGTGCCAGCGCGTCTGAATGACGATGACAATCCCGCCCGGCTCCAGCCGGGAGCGTGCGGTCGCGCTGTACCAGTTCCACGCGCGGTCCCGATAGACCTGTGACGAGGCTTCGATGGCGTCCTTGATGGGGTCGTCAATGATGAGGAGGTCCGCGCCGCGCCCCGTGATGCCGCCCGTCATGCCGACGCACTGCATGCGTCCAAGGTGGCCGGTGATGCGCCAGTCGTCCGGCCGGTTGAACTGGCGACGGACATCGAGGTCGAACACTTCTTTGCCGACCAGCGCCAGTGCATCGCGAGCGCGTTCGCCCCAGCCTCGGGCGAACCCACCGCCGTAGCTGGCGAGGATGACGCGGTGTTCAGGGTTGCGTCCGAGGTACCACGCCGGGAAGTACTGCGAACAGAGGAAGCTCTTGCCGTGGCGTGGGGGCATCTCGACCAGCAGCCGCGTGATGCGGCGCTGTTCGAGATCAACCAGCTTCCGGGTCAGGAGGTTGAGGTGCGGGGCTGTCTGCCACGTCCCCCGGCTCGCTAGGTACGCCAGCCCCGAGGGCAGTGCTCGCGCGAGGGAGCGTGAGTTGATCAAGGAGTTGGATCGCCAACTCGGTGGCGGCGGGGTCGTTGGCGATCCGGTCAGCAAAGGAGATTCCCTCGTCTCGCGTATCCTCGACGTGGACACTCTCGGTCGTCAACCCAAGGGCCAGTCGTTCCATGTTCACCACGGCCGGGACCGCCGCCGCGATCCGGGCGACTTGCGCAATCAGATCCTTCGCGCCAGCGGCCGTCGTCGCGGCGGCGGTCATCGTCGGCACGAGGTTCGGATCCCGCGCCGCCTCCAGTGCCGCCTTCACCGGCAGCGAGAGCACCGTCAGCATCGCCTGCGCAAACCGCGCGTGCCGCTCCCGCGCCTCAACCTGCGCCGACACCAGTCGCTCGCGCACCAGCCGGTCGAGTTCGGCGTCCCACGCTCGTGCTCGCTCCACCCAGTCCCACTGCGACGACCAGAGCCGCCAGTGCTTCGGCGCGTCGGTCAGATGGCCGACCGGCATACCCATGCACTCGGCCTTGTGCGTCTTGTAGGCGTTCAGACACGAGTGGACCTTCTGGTCCCGGAAGTGGGTGAACGCATGGAAGGCCCAGCTTGTCTCCCCGGCCTGCTGTTCCCACGGCGGAATCGGTTCAGGGATGGGGTCCGGGAGGTGGGCGACTTCTGCTTCCAGTGCCGCTTCCAGCGCCGCCTCCGCCGACTCCTCCGCCGCAACTTCCGGTTCGACCACGTCCGCGTCTACGTCCGCGTCTCCGTCCGGTGGGTCAGGTGCCTGCGGTGATTCGTGGATCTCAGCCATGACTGTTCACGGTACCGTGAAGGTCCGCACCCTCGTCCCGGAGGTCGGCAATCTTCGATAACTCGGCTCGGGCCTCGCGCCACTCCTCCGCGCCGAACACCAGTTCCCCGACGTGCGCCAGCGTGACGCCGGTCTTCCCGGCGAACACCCGGCAATGGACGTGTGCCCCGCGTTTCAGAAAGTACACCCGCAGCGTCATCCCGCCTCCGTCGTCGTCGCCGTCGGGGTTGCCAGTGTCGTCATCTGCGCCGCCAGCCACGCGTCCAACTGCTCGCCCCACACCGCCCCCGGCATCGCCAGCACGGCCGCGTGCCACGCCGCATGGAGCGCCGCCGGGAACGCGACCGTCACCGTCAGCGGCAGTGTGACACCATCCGCGTCGAGCGCCGCGAGCATGCGCTCGATCTCGCGCTCCGTGAACATCGACCCGAGTTGTAGCCCCTTCTCAAGGTCCGCTTCCAGTTGCTCGACGTTCCACGCAAGGCCCAGTTCCGCCGCCCGATTGTCGAGGTACGCGAGCACCCGCGCCTGCGGGTCCGTCGCAAGGTCAAGGTCCGTGCGCACGACCACCACCAGCGTTTTGCCGTCCGTCTGCACGACGCGCATCCCCAGCCCGGCCTCGATGGCGAGTTGCAGGGTCTTGTTCCCACCGATGCAGCGGCCGTACTTGTCCACGACGATGGACCGGGCCGCGCCGTACTTCGTCAGCGAGTGCTCAAGGAGTTGCTCGCCGCGCAGCGTCCCGGCGTTCGCGTTCGCGATGTCCGGGGTGCAGTCCTCCAGCTTCTCCAGCGTCTTCATGACAGGTGTCGGGCCAGCAGCGCCGTCTCCGTCGTCTCCTCTGGATACCGGGCCGCGAGCGCGTCCATGAACGCCTGCCACCGGGCGTGCTCATCGAGGGTCGCGAACGTCAACGTGATCCGCAGCACCGGGACCGTCGGAGTCGCCGCAGGCGGAGCGGTATATATACCTGCTCCGTCCTGCGGTGGCATCACGCCCCCGTCGGTCTTGGGGAGGTCGAGCACCGGCACCGGCGGGTCCACCTTCGACGCGCCGGGCGTCACCTTGAGCGCCGTCAGTTCTTTCGGAAAGAACGCCGCGCCGACATCGACGCCTGCCAGTACATCGGCCGCGACCTGTGCCCGGTCCCACGCGAGGTCGAGTTCGTGGGTGCGGTTGTCGTAATACGCGAGTTGCCGCGCTGACGCATCGACCGCAAGATCCAAGTCCGTCCGCTGCACCACGACCAGTTCGTGACCATCCGTCTCGATGCACTCCGTGGGAATCCCAAGCGCCTGCGCGGTCGCCAGCGTCTTATTGCCGCCGAGGACGGTGCCGTGCTTGTCGGTGAAGATGGAGCGGCCAGCGCCGCAGACGAGGAGGGAGGCTTTCAGGAGGGCGGCTCCGCGTACGGTGCCCTTGTTGGCGTTGTTCGGATCCTGTTGCAGCGTGACCGCCATGCGCGGTCACATTATCACTGTTCCACTTATGCGGCGCGTGCGAGCGCCGGAGCCAGTGCGGCCTCAGCCTGCGCGAGCCGTCCGCTGTAGTAGGCGCGTTGCTCGGCGGTGTGAACGAGCGCCAGCATCAGCCGCGCCTGATACGCCGTACGCTGCCAGTACCGCTCGCTGGCCGTCGAGGCCGGACACGTGGTCAAACAGAAAGGAGCGCCCCCGCACCGGGGGCAAAAGGTCGTCGCCGTCGTCGCCGTCGTCGCCGTCGTCGCCGTCATCGTCATCACCTCAACCGCACCCGCCGGTGGCATCAGTCCTGAAGGACTCTCACCGGAGGAAGTAATTCAATGTCCGAACCGAACCGTACGCAGCACGATGTCGGCAAGCAGCATGTCCCGTCCACGGGCGGAGATCGCCCCGTGACGCCAGACCCCAGCACGCTGGAGCAGGGGTCGAAGAATCCGGACGTGCGCGACAAGGCTGACCGCGCCAGCAACCCGACGCCGCCCGACCGCAAGTAGCGTCCGCCGTCTCGTCGTGCGGAGTACGGGCTGGCTTACTTCGTCAGGCTGGCCCGTAGCTCCGCTGCCTTCGCTCGCATCGTCGCCGCCATCGTCTCCGCGTGCCGGGCCTCCGCGAGGTAGCTCGCCGCGAGCCGGTCACACCGATCCGCGTCCCAGCCCAGTCGCACCGTCTGCATCGACACGAGGAACGTACGGAACACCTCTGGCGACAGCACCGCCGTCGCGCCGCGCTTCGGGAGCAGTTCCAGCGAGGCCGCGTGCAGCGGGTCCGCGTGCTCGCGCGTGCGCATCGCCACCAGAAACTCCTGCGCATCTTCGGGCCGAAGTTGCACGGCCTGCGACCGCGCCTTCGTCGGCTGGCCGTCTACGCCCAGCCACCCGCCGCTGAACAAGCGCACCAGCATCCCGCGTTGCCGTCGAACCTGCACGAGCGTCATCGTGCCCCTCGGAGCATGAACGCGTGGCACCAGTTCTGCTCATAGCCACAGGCCCGACACCGCCAGCCTTCTAGGGTAGCGACGAGCACCGGATGCTGACTGTCCGTGCCACAGGTGAACGGATGGAACGCGCCGGTCGCTTGATACGCATTGAGCGCATCGACTTGGTCTTTACTCCACGGCGCGACAGAGATCGGGTCGGTCATCGGAGCGCCTCCAGTGCTTCGTGGAACAGCACCTGTGCCGTGATACTGGTCGTCGCCGCCAGCAGCGGCACGATCTCCTTCTCGGTCTTCGCGACGTAGCGCCGGATCCAGCGCCGCGTCGAGTCACCTCGCTCATGCGTGTCCTCTCGCTCCGCATCCAGCAGCCGCCGCATGTCGCGGAGGTTGTCCGTGCGGTCGAGCAGCTTGAGGTCTGCCGCCAGCGGGGTCGCCACGATCCGCGCGTAGTACGCAGGCTTCCCGGCGCGTGCCGCCACGTCGTCGCCGTCGGGCCACGGCTTCGTCAGCGCCACGACCAGCCGCGTCACGTCCGCGCCCAGTGCCTCGATGCGCGGGTACCAGCGTGCGCCGCAGTCTTCGACCACGTCGTGCAGGAGCGCCGCTTGGACCGCGTGCGTTGGCATCCCGGCCACCATCACCATCTCCGCGACCTTGAACGGATGCTGAATGTAGGGGCCGAGGCCGTGCTTGCGCATCTGGCCGCTGTGCGCTTCAGCCGCAATCGCCGCCGCCATCAGCACCGCGTGCGTGTCGGTCATCACTTCCCCCCAACCGGACCCATCGAGGTCGCGAGCGCCTTGGCTGTTGCGTCGATGTCCGCGAGCAGCGCGAGCAGCCGCTTCTGGTGAATCTCGCTCACCTCCGTCACCAGTGCGCGGAGGGCCGCGTGCATCTCGGGCGTGGCCGCGAGGAGCGCCGCGCGTTGCTGCGCCGCTTGATGCGCGTCTGGCGAGCCGCCCTTCACGTACACCCGTGCCACGTGGTCGCCGGGCGTGAACACGTCGTACCAGAGTTTGGACTTGTTGCTACCGAATTGGATGAGCGCCTTCATCGTCGTCTCCGTCTCACTTGCTGTTGCGTTCGGCGTCGAGGGCATCCCAGCCGTCGCGTAATTGTGCGGCCAGCGCCTTCGCGTCGGCCAGCGTCGAGGCGTAGGCACGCGGGGCGACCACGTCGCCGTGGTGCAGCGCCCACACCGTGCCAGCGACCGGCACGGCAAAGTGCAGAGTCGGGCGAGGGCCGCGCACGAGTGCCGTGCGCCCATCGGCGGAGCGATAGCGCCCCGCCGCCTCGATGATCCAGTTCGCTTGCGCCATCGTCGCCTCCGTCTCCGTCTCCGTCACCGAGTTACGCGGCGACGGGGGTGGCCGCAGCCACCTCCGTCGTCAGCACCTTCACGCCGCCGCGCTTCCACGGGAGCGAGTAGTTCTTCGCGCACTTCGGGCCGTAGCCCACTTCCTTGCTGCCGTCGTCGTCAATCTTCTTGTTGCAGAAACTGCACACGCCGCGCAGTGCGCCGTATTCCTTCGCCGCCTTCGCCGGGTCCGCCGCGACGGTCGCGAGCGTCGAGAGAATCGCGTCCTCGCGCGACAGCTTGCCGTGGACTTCACCGGCCGGGGTCAGGCGTCCCAGCCAGTTGTCGTTCAGGAGCACCTGAATCGAACCCGGAGCCTTCGACCGGGGGCCAGCGACGTAGAGGCGCAATTCGCCGCCGCCGGGGGCGAGGAAGCGCACCGACGGGAACTTCAGCTTGCCAGCCGCCGCCGTCAGGAACGCCGCAATCGGGGCCATCGAGAAGGTCGCCTGCGGGGCCGGGGTCGCCGCGACCG